>Ga0334901_1001684_pt1 | contig 21881 bp, 20 predicted proteins | sample GraSluR3_MG_3_FD_207216 | JGI IMG/M metagenome (GOLD analysis project Ga0334901, IMG submission 207216) | Sludge microbial communities from methane-producing bioreactor in Wageningen University, Netherlands - Granular Sludge_15_08-R3 | ecosystem: Engineered > Bioreactor > Anaerobic >... | reverse complement strand
GGATATCGATCCTTACTCCTATGACGGGTGGGTCAATATTGGCAAGCTCTACTCCATGAACGGGCAGTACGACAAGGCGATCGATGCGTTCGACTTCGCCCTCACCATCCGCGAGGATGACCTGCCGGTGATGAAGATGAAGGCGCTGTCGCTCTACCTGAACGACAACGTTCGCGAGGCGGTAGCCATCTTCGAGCAGTGCCTGAATAAGGCACCCGGTGACGAATCACTCTATGACTCACTGCTCGAGGCCTATGAGGCGATGGAGCAGTTTGACGAGATGATGAAACTGATTGATAAGAAAGAGGCACTCTTTGGTAACGAGGGTGTACTGGCTAAAAGAGCCTTTGTGCATATGAACCGTGAGGAGATCGACAAAGCGAAGGAGTTGTTTGAGCAGATACCCGACGCGGAGAAAGAGACCCTCGACTATTATATGCTGGAGGGTGAACTGGCGTTCCACGACAACGACTTAAAAAGGGCTGAAACAGCCTACATGAAAGCGGCTCTCATCTCCGAGGGAAACGAGGAGATCCTCGACCGCCTTGTAAACATTAGCGTGGCACAGGAGAAATTCGAACAGGCGGCTGTTTATCTGGAGGAACTGCTGGAGATCGCTCCCGACTTCCCCACTGCCAAGTCGCGATTGGCCTTCATCCGCTTTGAGATCGGCTCCAAAGAACCGTTCGATGAGATCATGGCTCAGTTCTCGGATGAGGAGCTGCGTGCCCTGCTCAGCCTCATCTCCGGCAGTGGTGAGGCGGAGTATCCGAATTACAGCCGTGAGAAGATGCTCACCCGCCTGAACGAAGCACGCGAGAACCGCGTGCTGTTCAAGAACATCAAGTATTGAAAAATCTTTACCAGCGACTCGCTTGATATTGCTTTGGGAGATGCTCCTGGCTTTCCCACGTCCGTACTCACATGGTTATGCCTCTTTCTTGTATTGGTATACCACCATGTTGATCCTGTCCATGATGGCTCTGCCTACACCTTGTTCTTCGACCAGTCTCCTCAATGCATATCATCACTATTGGAAAATGTATATTGATAATCCATCGGAATAATTTCCAGATACTCCTCCACACTGCCTCCCCGCAGGCAGGTCTCTATGATGCGCTGGCCGGTGGGATGCAGGCCGGGTACAAGGTATTTCTGCAATTCCGACCGGAAGAAATCATACAGGATCTCCGCGCCGGCATCATATCCTGCAGTATCCACCTCTGTCTGTTTGTGCACCTGAAGAAAACGGGAAGGGATCTTTGCCCCCTCAATGGTGAGATAGTTCAGCTCAAAACCGAGTAGCGGACAGCGGGCTGGCTGGTACTGGTCGCTGCGGAGCTTGGCATTACCCCTTCGGGTGAGATATTCCCGCATCAGCAACTGTGGCTTGAAGCCTACCTTCCAGGCGCCGATATACTGGTTGGGGGTTAGCGTGTAACGCATGCGTGGCGTATGGATGATCTGTTCCAACAACAGGTTGGCATGCACAATCATCTCACCCGTGGCAAAAGGCCAGTAGGAGCCTACTCCTTCGCTGCCCATGCCCCCACCATCCACGATGCTGGGATTGGCATGACCGCGTGGTGCGGCCAGACGCCAGAGCCAGGCAAGAGCCGGAGGGAGAATATGAAACAGGCCGATGATCCCGTAAGTGGGTTTTTCTTTGCTGCAGGGTGGGGTGCGCACACCAAAGCTTCGGATGTCAACCGTCACCGGCTCTCCCACGACGTTAGGCACAATGTCACGTGGCACAATCACCCGCGGATTGGGGCAAGGTGTGCCGGGGCTGTCCTCAGTGTGATCCCAGATCAGGGCAGTACCGCCAGGAATCGATTGCACATTCAGGAAAAGCAATGGCTCTTTTGGCTTGATGGTCAGTTTTTCCAGGAAAGGCTCGTCGCCATAGTCCCTGATGCCGTCCACCCGGATGAACCATCCGTTCTCCGCATCTGAGACGGTCAGCTTGCCATTGTTCTTTTGAAGGGAAGGGTGGCACAGTGCCATATCGTCGGTCACCGGATTAAAGGAACAGAACAACGGGAAATTGATCAGTCGCCTTTCGCCGGTAAGGCTGTTGGTGCCAATCAGCACCTGTCCGTTCTCTTCCCTTACAATATTCTGCAGCATCTCGCTCTTGCCGCCGCCGCTGGCACCCTCATGCATGAAGGTGGTGATGTTGTCGTAGGGGCTCACCACCTGCACCGTGGAGCAGTGGGCGGTGATCCACCCCTCTCGTTCACCCTTGGTCAGGAGTGCTCCGTAGAGCCCCTTCTTAGCGCTGGGACCGGGGTAGAGGTTGTAGGAGAAAATCTCGTGCAGCTCCTCGGAGCGCTTGTGCACTACGATCTGCTTCCCCTGGAAATGGGTATGCCGGAAAGTGGGTGCCACATAGATGGCCGACTCGATGGCAAACCCATCTGGTAGTTCCTCAAGGGGGATGAGCTGTTGCAACATAGCCAGTCCAAGGGCAAAGAAACCGGCATTTGCCGGCACGATGGCGATTCCACCGGAGCCAATGCCGTCGCGACCGGCGAAGTAGAAGAAGAGCGCCAGATCCTGTGATTGCAGCCACTCTATCGTTTCCTTTCTCAGACTTTCGAACTCATATCCCATCCTGTCGCTGAAACGCTCCTTGTCACTGGGCAGAAGGTCACCGATCAGCATGGTGTCGGGGTCCCTCCGTCGCATATAGGCTTCGGTATAGTTGGCCGAGATACCGTTCGAAACCCTGTGGATGATCGCCTCGGTCACCTTGCCCTGCTCCGGGAGGCTGTAACGCACTTCAAAGCTTTGGCTCTCCTTGCCGCCGACGGCGGCATCCGCCAGCTCTGTCGTATTGTTGAAAACCTGAAACGACCTGCATCCCGTGAGAATTTCCACAGCATCTACAGGCAATGCTATGTTTTTTGTTTCCAGAACCTGAAATAAATTATTCATCGTTTGTAATTTGATGGATTGATAACCTAATAGTTAGCTGCAAAGATAGTGATAATTGTTGACATATTAAGTAGTACTTAATAATTTCACTTCATATTTCAGAAGTTTGCCGGCGATTGGATCCAGAGCATCTCGCTGATTCCGTCATGATTGTTGACCGCATCCCTGGGGGTCTTCGCGCTGAAGCTGATGCTGTCTCCCTGGTTCAGGATATATTGCTTCTCGCCGAGGGTGAATCTCACCTCGCCGGTGAGTAGGTGACAAAACACCTCTCCATGGGTGCCGGCGAACAGTTGCTCAATACCCGATCCCTTGGCGAACCGGAGCAGGTAGGAGTCCATCTGCTTGTTGGTGTCGTTTTGTGAGAGCATGTAGACATTGGTGCCGGAGCTGTTCCCTTCGCTGTGTTTCATTTCGCTTCGCTTCACCACCGGATTGCCCGCGCTCGCTTCATTCTCGCCAATCAGTTCGCCGACGGTGGTGTGGAGCTGCTTTGCAATGCTTTTCAGCGTGATGATGGAAGGGAGGGACTTCGATTTTTCAATCTGTGAGAGGGCGCTGGCGCTGATGCCCACCTTCTCCGCCAGCTCGCCCAGGTTGAGTTTGCGCAGTTCTCTTTTTCGTTTGATTCTTTCGCCGATACGGTTCATCTTTCTCAATTTTCGGCAAAGATAGCAATTAAAAAATTAAGAAACACTTAAAAAAGCATGATTCGGATTTTTTCTCATTCCGAAATTTAATGTTGTGATTTGTAAAAATTGCGGTTTACTGCATTTCGACTCCCGGTATGTTGCTCGATTCAATGTTTGGTTAAGCCAGTTATTTATCACACTTTGTTGTTTCTGCGTACGCAGTAGAGATCATCTCTGCGATCCCTCAAATTCCGCACACTGCCAAATTGATTCAATTCCCTCAACATGTCAATATCCACATCAGCCAGCAGGATCATCTCAGCATTGGGGGTTGCCTCAGCCTTGATCCCATTCGTCGGGAAAGCGAAGTCACAGGGGGTGAACACCATCGACTGTGCATACTGGATGTCCATGTTGTGTACCTTGGGCAGGTTCCCAACGCTGCCCGCGATAGCCACAAAACACTCATTCTCGATTGCCCTGGCCTGAGCGCAGTTGCGCACCCTTGAATATCCATTTTGCGTATCGGTCAGGAAGGGTACGAATAGAATGTCCATTCCATCATTGGCCAGCAGACGGCTTAATTCTGGGAACTCCACGTCATAACAGATCAGGACTCCTATATTCCCGCAATCGGTATCGAATGTTTTTAGTGTGTCTCCTCCCTGCATACCCCATACTTTCGCTTCATCGGGTGTCACATGAAGCTTTTCGTAACGTTCGACCCCCCCGTCTCTCTTGCAGAGATAGCCGGCGTTGTAGAGGTGATTCTCCACGATCTCGGGCATGCTGCCCGTGATGATGTTGATGTTGTAGGCGATAGCCAGCTCAGAGAATCTTGCGACGATCTGCGCAGTGTGTTCTGCCAGTTCACGGATGGCTTCGGCTTCTGAAAGATGATTGTTCTCGGCCATCAGCGGGGCGTTGAAAAACTCGGGGAAAAGGGCAAAGTCAGCCCTATAGCCTGACACAGCATCGATGAAGTACTCCGCCTGCTGCATCACCTCGTCGAGATTCTTGTAGAGCCGCATTTGCCATTGAATAAGACCCAGCCGGATCACCTTCTTTTTGACAGCCGCTTTCCTGGATGGTTTTTCGTAGTAAATGTTGTCCCATTCCAAGAGCACAGCATACTCCTTCGACTCCTTGTCCCCCTCCAGGTAGCCCCGCAGGATCCTGGTGGGATGAAAATCATTCGACATCTGGAAATCAAGTACCGGGTCATGTATCTCCTTTCTCCTGACCCTGTCGATATACTCCTTTGGAGTGATCTCTGCAGAATACTTATGGTAGTTGGGTATCCTTCCGCCAAACAGGATTCCTTTAAGGTTCAGCCGTTCACAAAGCTCTTTGCGGTAATCATACAATCGCCGTCCTAGTCTCAGGCCACGAAATTTCGGACGGATGAAGATATCGATCCCGTAAAGGATATCCCCTTCAGGTGTGTGGGTGTTGAAGGTATAATTACCGGTCACCTCTTTGTAAGTGTGCTTGTTGTCAAAGCGGTTGGAATCAACCCTTATTGAAAGTGCACAGCCTGCAAATTCGTTGTCAATCATGATGACTATCTGTCCTTCCGGGAAGTTCTCCACCAATGCTTTTAACTGTTTCTCCTTCCAGAAAGGCTCCGGTATGTTGGGATAGGCTTCGATCATTGCCTGTTTCAAATCACCATAATCCTCTAATTTTAGAAACTGTAAAGTGATGTTATCAATCTCTCTCATGGTCTTTTCGGTTCAGCTGTTTCATTTTGGATCATATGGCACGAAAATAGAGAAATAATTAATGGAATCCAACTTTATTCTTTCTTTATTAAGGATGTTTGAAAATAACCCCGTATAATATAGAATTAATATAAAATAGAGTCAATAATGAACATATCGTGATTTAAATTGCTGTATTGCTTTATTTCTGTTAATTTTGCATCTTCTAAAATTGAACCATATGAGTGCCGTAACGGAAAAAATAAGGATTTTGTGTGCCGATAGGAAACTGTCGGAAGTGGAACTGGCAACGGGAGCAGGATTGACCATAGAGCAGGTGAACCGCATTTGCCACAGTGATGTCATCCCCTCACTTGCCTCTCTGATAAAGATAGCGCGGGCACTGGGCGTACGGTTGGGTACCTTTCTGGACGACAGCGAAGAGATGGGGCCGGTTATCCATCGGCGCTCCTTTGAAAATGAGAAGGCAACCTTCACCAGCCACCAGACCAGCCAAAATGCGCACATGGACTTCGTTTCACTGGCAGGAAGAAAGGCGGGTAGAAATATGGAGCCATTCCTGGTGCAGATAAAATCAGGTACCGGTAAGGAGAGCTTTTCTTCACACGAGGGGGAGGAGTTTCTCTATGTGCTGGAGGGATCCATCACGGTTCACTACGGAAGGGAGGAGTACATCCTACAGCAGGGTGATAGCATCTATTACGACTCCATTGTGGATCACCTGGTGACGGCCACCGATGCCACTGAGGCGAAAATTCTGGGCGTGATCTACACCCCTGCCTAAAACTTCTGCAGCATGCACAAACAGACTGAAATCGCATTGTCGGACCGCACCCTGGGCGACTGGCTTGAGTATTGGGCTGTGACAACGCCCCACAAGGAATACATCGTCTACTCCGACCGTGATCTTCGTTTTACCTGGAAGCAATTCAACGAACGGGTGGATCATATGGCCAGGGGACTGATCGCAATAGGTGTGACACGAGGGACCAACGTGGGTATCTGGGCTCAGAACGTGCCGGACTGGCTCACTTTTCTCTACGCTACTGCCAAGATCGGAGCCGTGGCGGTGACAGTCAACACGAGTTACCGCACTGAAGAGCTTCGCTACCTGATGAACAACTCTGATATGCATACGCTTTGCATGACCGACGGGGTGCCGGGGAGCAACTACACCGACATTATTTATGAACTGTTACCGGAACTGAAAACGACGCAGCGTGGAAAGCTGAAATCAGAACATTTCCCCGCATTGAAGAATGTGGTCTACATCGGACAGGAGAAGTATCGTGGCATGTACAACACGGCTGAGGTCCTTTTGCTGGGACAGAACGTGCCGGACGACGAGTTCATGAGATTGCGCGCCCTCTCTGTCTGTGATGATGTGGTCAATATGCAGTACACCTCCGGCACTACAGGGTTTCCCAAGGGGGTGATGCTGACCCACCACAACATCGCCAACAACGGTTACCTTACCGGTGTGCATATGCAATTCACTCCGGAAGATAAATGCTGTATCTGTGTGCCGCTGTTCCACTGTTTCGGTGTGGTGCTTGCCACCATGTGCTGCCTCACTCATGGCAGCACCCAGGTGATGGTAGAGCGGTTCGACCCGCTGGTGACGCTGGCATCTGTTCACAAGGAACGGTGTACCGTGTTGCACGGTGTCCCTACCATGTTTATCTCGATGCTCCACCATCCCATGTTCCCGATGTTCGACATGCATTCTCTCCGTACCGGCATCATGGCCGGGGCACTCTGTCCCGAGGAGCTGATGAGGCAGGTGAACGAGCAGATGTTCATGGATCTCACCAGCGTGTACGGGATGACCGAGACATCACCGGGCATGACACAGAGCCGGGTGGATGATCCCTTTGAGGTGCGCCTTTCAACCGTTGGTAGCGATTATGAGTTCACCGAGGTGAAGGTGCTTGATCCCGGGACAGGAAATGAGTGTCCCGTGGGAGTGGTCGGTGAGATGTGCTGCCGTGGGTACAATGTGATGAAGGGCTATTACAAGAATCCGGAGGCGACAGCACAGGTAATTGATGCCAACGGGTACATGCACTCTGGCGACCTGGGGGTGAAGGACGAGAAGGGCAATTACCGCATCACGGGACGTATCAAGGATATGATCATCAGGGGAGGTGAGAACATCTCCCCGAAAGAGGTGGAGGATTACCTCTACCGGATGCCGGGTGTGAAGGATGTACAGGTGGTGGCGGTGGCCTCAAACAGATATGGCGAGGATGTGGGCGCCTTCATCATTCAGAAGGAGGGCCACAACCTCACCACCGAGGATGTGCGCGACTATTGCAAGGGGCATATCGCCAAGTACAAGATCCCGCGCTACGTTTTTGTGGTGGATGTCTTTCCGATGACCGGCAGCGGGAAGATTCAGAAGTTCCGTCTGCGGGAGATGGCACTCGAACTATGCAGGGAAAATGGGATTGAGATCCTCTGATGCGTTAGTCAATCTCTTTATCCAAGTAGGGCTGAGGGTCACTCAACTCTTCTTCAATCTGCATGATCTCCCGTAGTATTGACATCTCCTGCCGGATGGTTCTTCTTATGTATCCGATAAAGATGAAGGCGATCACCCCGTACGATGCGTCGATCAGTATCAGAACGGGCAAATTGAAAATCCGGTAGAACAAAGGCGTCAGCATGTAAAATCCAACCGAGTAGAGCAGGAGGATGACAACGGTAACGGGACCATTGATGAGCTTGCGGAAGCGGTGATACACCAGGGTGGCTCTGTTTGAGTTGAAGGCACTGTCGGCCGGATCTAACTTCGATGAGAGATAGATGCTGTAACAATCAATGAGGATACGCACCGCCAGACCACCGGTCATCAGCACAGCTCCTATCCGACTGAGGGTTTCATTTAACTGCACCACCTGGGTGAAATAGAGTGCAATGATGGCAAGGGTGATGCTCAATATAAGGATGGTATCCAGTTGCATCCTCCTGGTTCTTTTCATTTTCTCCTTTGCCATTTTGATGATGTGACCGGTATTTGCCGAATCACCCGATTCTTTGCTCCTGGAATTCTCCCATAAGTTTTTTAGAGTCTCTATCTGGTTATCCATTTTCCATTATTTTTTTAAGTTTCTTCTTGATCCTGCTGATTCTTACTCTTACTGCTCCTTCACTCATTCCCATAATCGTTGAGATCTCTTCATATGCCAGCTCATCCAAAACCATCATGATGATCAGTCGGTCTACCTCTTTGAGCTGACCTATGGCATTGTACAATATCTCATGGTGCTTCTCAGATGAGAAGGTTGTCTCTTCAGCCGGACATGCATATTGATCCTCGTTTATTTGAAACGAAAGTTTATTTTTCCTGTCTCTGATGTAATTCAGGCATGTGTTGACAGTGATCCGGTAGATCCATGTCTTGTAAGCGGCTTCATTTCTGAATTTTTGCAAGGCACTCCACGTATTGATAAATACCTCCTGCACCAAATCCCTTGCCAGATCTACATCCCCTTTCATATATCCCCTGCACAACTGCAGTACCATGGGATGATATTCATGATAGAGAGATTCGAATATCTCTTTGTTATCGGACATTGCTCCTTAGGTATTTGTTTATCTGTGTGTACAACCATTCAGGCTGATCGAACATGACAAAATGCTTGCTGTCATCCACAAGGAGGATCTCCTTCTGCTTCAGATTGCGGAACTGCTTCTCAAGATTGGCGGATACTACCTCCCTGTCAGGAAGAGAGCACGCAATAATCAGCGTCGGGATCTCAATGTCGATGAGCTTCTCTCTGAGATCCAGTTTCAATAAATCGGTATAACCGTAGACATAGCTCTTCCTGTCTGAATGAACCGTCCACTCGGTGATCAACGCTGCTTTCGACGGGTCGTTGGTCATGTTTTGAGCTGACGCCTGTGCCATCTTTATGAAATCCTCCTCAGACATCTCCAACATCTGATTGTTATAGGGAGTGTCATATTGAAGGGCGCTTGCCGGGACCCCGGGCATCATCACCTCAAGCATACAGGGAATAGACTCCAGGAGTATAAGTCCCTTGATCTGCCCGGGTAGTGCTACAGCGACATCAACAGCAAGATTTCCTCCCATACTATGTCCAATGAGGGTGACATCCGAAAGCTTTTCTTTTTTTATGTAGGCTATCAGTTCTTTCTTTACCGTTTCGTACCATGGAAATTCTATGGGTGACAGACCGTTAAAACCGGCGTACGAAACAATGTGACTCTCGTAGTCTCCGTCGAGATTTTCTATGGTTTCATTCCATACTGTCCCGGGAGTGGTGAATCCTGGCAGGAACAGGAGGACGGTGCCTGCTCCACTTTTTTCAACTATGATTGCCTGCTGTGAATATGCAAGCTGTACGACGAGCGCCAGGGTGATTACAATTCCAAACTTTTTCATGATTATTCGTTGTTATGAATTTCACCTTTGAACCAATTAGCGGAATTTTGTTACATAATTTGACAGGCAATTGTTATTTTTCATGTTCTTATCAGTAATTTAAATACAAGTATAAGCATAAGTACTTATTTCAACGAACACAAAATTACGCCAATAATGATTCAATTACAATGTTTGGTTCTGGAGTTGAAGGAGATTGATTACAACCTGCATCAAAGAGTCGGTCTTTGTTTGAGGAAAGTGAATGGATACAGCTCTTTAAACGAAGAAAGGGTCTGCACGTTAAAAGCGAGACCCCTTTGTGAATTTTGTTATTCTGAGTGTGGAGAATATCGGAGTCGAACCGATGACCTTTTGACTGCCAGTCAAACGCTCTAGCCAGCTGAGCTAATCCCCCATGATTTTTGGTGGTGCAAAGATAGAGATTTTGTTTATATTTGCAATCAAATGAGCTGAAAAATTTTAAAAAGAGAAAAGATGATTGTTTTCAATACCACCTTCCATGTGGATGCTTCTCTTCATGAGGAATTTGTGGACTATATGCTGGAGGTGTTTATCCCCATCTCCACGCGTAGCGGACTGCTCACCTCACCTCGCCTGGCGCGTGTCTTCGGACAGGAAGGGGAGGAGGGACTCTCTTATGCCATGGAGTTTGTCGCTGCGGACCTTGCAGCACTCGAAAAGTGGAACAGCGAGGAGAGTAATCATGTGGTGACACCCTTGCTGGAGAGGTTCAAAGAGAAGGTGGCCGGATTCTCCACTGTGATGCAGATCATAACCTATTGAGCAATGCAGAAAGAACGAATCATCATGGGTATCGACCCGGGCACACAGGTGATGGGCTATGGCATCCTTCGTGTACTGGACAACAAACCCTCCATGATGGCCATGGGAGTGATGGAGCTAGGCAAGTATGGCGACCACTACATGAAGCTGGCCAGGATTTACACCCGTGTGATCGGACTCATCGATGAGTTTCTACCGGACGAACTGGCTATTGAGGCTCCCTTCTTCGGGAAGAATGTGCAAAGCATGCTGAAATTGGGACGCGCGCAGGGTGTCGCCATCGCGGCCGCCATATCGCGTGACATACCCATCTTTGAATATGCACCATTGAAAATCAAGATGGCCATCACCGGCAACGGACAGGCTGCAAAAGAGCAGGTAGCTTACATGTTGCAGAAGATTCTCCATATCCCCGATGAGAACATGTTAACCCAGCTCGATGCTTCCGACGGACTGGCAGCCGCATTATGTCATTTTTATCAGTCGGGAGTCACTACTGGTGATAAGAAATACAGAGACTGGAAGGATTATGCCACAAAAAATCAGGATAAGGTGAAAAAATAGATTTTTTTTCAGGATTACTACACGAAACTCTCTTCATTTTTTTTATCTTTGCTAGAGTGATTAAGAGATCCTGTTTCCTTCAGTATGGTACAGGAGTAAGTCTCCCAAAAAATTAAAAACGGTCGTATGAAAGAATTGGTTTCACACATTGAGTTGCTGTTACATGAACACAACTGCGTGATCATCCCCGGTTTTGGAGGCTTTGTTGTGAACACTTCACCTGCCCGGAGAGATGGTATCGCCACTTTCCACCCCCCCTCGTGTGAGCTGGTCTTCAACCGTGATCTCACATATAACGACGGACTGTTGGCTCAAGCCTACATGAAAAATGAAGGAATACTCTTTGAGGCAGCAATGGTCAAGGTTGAATTGGCTGTAGAGGAACTGATACGGACACTCAGAGATACACACAGGGTGGATCTGGGTAGTCTGGGTTATTTCGCCACCAACGATGAAAAACGGTTTGTATACAAACCGGCACACTTCGTACAACCAGCTTATTTCGGTCTGGGTACTGCATCACTGAAACCACTCATACAGATGCAACCTGTCACCACTCCCTCTCGCAGGGCACAGAGACCCATTCCTCATCGCTCTGTCGGCATCACCGCCGCTGCGGCAGCTATACTGTTGCTGATGATGTTTCTTCTGCCGGTAGGTGATCGCACCATCGTGCGGCAGTCTGCGCAAATTATCTCGGAGTCCGATCTCTTCGGTAACCGTTCACAACCCATCAACAGTGATGAGGCCACATCCGAAACCCCTGTAGCAGAGGTGCCGGCAGCGCTGTCGATGACAGCGACACAACCGGAAACGGTAGTAGAAGCTCCCGCAACAGCTCCGGAGCCGCGGGTTGCTGAAGTGAACCAGCCTCGATATTACATTGTTGTAGGTGTCTACGAGGTGAAGGAGGTAGCTGAGAAGATGATGGAGAATCTTCTCGACAGAGGGTTCTCAGAAAGAGGATGGATGAAACGTCCAGGACGTATCGATGTATATGCTGTCTCCTTCACCCAAAAGGAGGAGGCTGAAAATGCGCTCAGAAAGTTACACAATGAATACCCTGCTCACAGGGATGCATGGATTTTAAAAAGATAAACGATTATGTCTTTCAAAACAAATGTTGTAGCTGGTTTCTTGCTTTACTGGGTCTGCCAGATGTACAAAGCACGCAGGAAGTTGGTTCCACCGGTTGACAGATATCGTTTTCCCGATTTTAAGTGAAAACAATATGAACACCCCGGCTTCACACAGAGGTTGGGGTTTTTCTACATCACTGAAGCGGGATTTGTTACAGTCACGATATGATTGTGAACATAGACTGATTGTAAGAATCTCTCCTTGTGTGATGGAATAGCAAACAGACAATCAAATGAAAAAAAGTATTCTTTTATTCCTCCTCCTCTTTCTCTCAATTGGGGTTCTTTACCCCCGGCAGATCCGGTTATTGACAATTGGAAACAGCTTCTCTGATGATGCCGTAGAACATTACCTGCATGGTCTGGTGGCTGCCGATGGCGATACCATCGTGATCGGTAACATGTACATCGGTGGCTGCTCACTCGAGAAACACTACACAAACGCTCGTAGCGATGCTGCCGCATATTCCTACCGTAAGATTGTGGAGGGTGTGAAAAATGTGACCCCCAACTATAAGCTCTCGGATGCTTTCGCCGACGAAGAGTGGGATTTTATCTCCTTTCAGCAGATGAGCGCATTATCGGGACGCAGCGAGACCTTCTTCCCCTATATCCCGTTTCTGATGGAGTACGCGCGGCAACATACCCCGAATAAGGATGTGCTGTTCCTCCTGCATGCCACCTGGGCATATGCCGGTGATTCCACACACGATGGTTTTGCCAATTATGGCAAGGATCAGCTGACCATGTACCATGCCATCGTGGATGCTACCAGACGTGTCGCCCATCAGGCGGGCATCGACATCATTATACCGGCAGGGACCGCCATACAGAACGGCAGGACCAGTCCCCTGGGTGACAGCTTCTGTCGCGATGGTTATCATCTGGAACTCACTTATGGCAGATATACCGCTTCTTGCGCCTGGTACGAGATGCTCTTCGGTAAGTCGGTGGTGGGCAACAGTTTTCTGCCCGAAGCGATCACACCCTGTCAGGCGCTGATCGCTCAGCTGTCGGCACATTACGCCGTACGGAAACCGTTTGAGATCACCCCTGTAGTGGTATGTGATTCACCTGCCATCGTGGCATCCGCCTATTGACACTCCGATAACGACATCTTTTCATTCCGATCCATGAACAGACTAGAATATGAAGCACGCTTGCTTCACAAGTCCTATCCTAAGGATGATCCCTACGGCTCACTCTCCATGCCGGTTTACCATACACTCGCTTATGAGTTCGCAACCGCTGCGGAGATGGAAGATGCCTTTTGCGGTCGTACCAGCGAGCATACCTACTCGCGGGTGACCAACCCTACAGTACAGCATCTGGAAGAGCGGGTGAAGGAGATCACGAATGCACATGGTGTGACAGCCCTCAACTCGGGCATGGCCGCCATCAGTAACACCTTTCTGACACTGGCGTGGAGCGGTTGTAACATCGTTACATCCCGTCATCTCTTCGGCAACACCTACTCCTTCTTTGTGAATACACTCAATGCGTTTGGTGTAGAGGTGCGCTTCTGTGACCTGACCAACCCGGATGAGGTGGCTGCCAGCATCGACGGGCAGACCTGCGCTCTCTTCGTGGAGGTGATCACCAACCCACAGATGGAGGTGGCCGATCTGATGGCGCTCAGCAGGGTGGCACATGGGAAGGGTGTACCTCTGGTGGCAGACACCACACTGATCCCATTCTCCCATTTTGCTGCCGCCGACTTCGGGGTTGACATTGAGGTGGTCTCCAGCACGAAGTATATCTCTGGTGGAGCCACCAGCCTGGGAGGTTTGATTATCGACTACGGTAGGTTCAACTGGTCGCGGTCGCCGCGATTGCAAATGCTGGCAGATGATTCGCCCTCAGCGTTTCACGACAAGCTGCGCCGTGAGATACACCGCAACCTGGGAGCCTACATGACACCCGAGGTGGCTTACCTGCAGTCTCTGGGCCTTGAGACGCTGCCGGTGCGTTACAACCGCCATGCCTCCACCTGCTCTGCTCTTGCCGAGCAGCTTGTCTCTCTGTCCGGAGTAACTGGTGTAAACTATTCCGGCCTCACTGACAACCCATTCTTTGAGGTAAGCAAACGACAGTTTGGTGATTACCCCGGTGCGATGCTCACCTTCAACCTGGCGTCGAAGGAGCAGTGCTTCCGTTTCCTGGACCGCCTCAGGCTGATCCGACGCGCCACGAACCTGTTCGACAACCGATCACTGATCCTCCACCCGGCAAGCACCATCTATGGATCCTTCACCGCGGAACAGCGTGAAATGATGGACATAAAAGAAACCACACTCCGCCTGTCGGTGGGACTGGAGAGTGTGGATTCATTGCTGGCAGATATCCGGCAGGCACTTAGCGATATGCCGTAAGCACTAATCTATCAGCATTTTATCAATCCTTTTCAATTCCTTAAAGAGGGTACTCCTCAAAAGCGTAAAGAAGGGTGGAGAGGTAACGTTCTCCGGTGTCAGGCAGGATCACCACGATTTTCTTGCCTGCATTCTCCGCTTTCGTTGCCAGCTGAAGGGCAGCGTAGGCAGCGGCACCCGAGATGCCGGCGAGCAGTCCCTCCCGTGAGGCCAGCTTCCTGCCGGTACGAATGGCGTCGTCGTTGCTGACGGTGAGCACCTTGTCTATCACTCGGCTGTCGTAGGTGCCCGGTACGAAACCGGCACCGATGCCCTGTATCTTGTGGGGACCCGGGAGGCCTCCGGAGAGTACCGGAGAGTCGGAGGGTTCCACGGCATAGACCCTGATGGCCGGGTTGAGTTCTTTGAGTCGTTTGCCGGCACCACTGGCAGTACCGCCGGTACCGATGCCGCTCACCAGAATGTCGATTTTTCCATCGGTATCGCGCCAGATCTCCTCTCCTGTGGTGCGGTAGTGTACCTCAGGGTTGGCCGTGTTCTGGAACTGCTGCAGGATCACCGCATCGGAGAGCTGACTTTTCAGGCTCTCTGCTTTGGCGATGGCACCCTTCATACCTTCCGGGCCGGGTGTCAGTACCAGCTCGGCGCCGAGTGCCTTGAGCAGATTCCTCCGCTCGAGGCTCATCGTCTCCGGCATGGTGAGGATCAGACGGTATTGCTTGATGGTGGCCACGAACGCCAGTCCGATGCCGGTATTTCCACTGGTGGGTTCGATGATGATCGAGCCCTTTTTGAGTAAGCCCCGTTTCTCCGCATCCTCCACCATGGCCAGCGCGATGCGGTCTTTCACGCTCCCCTGGGGATTAAAGCTCTCCAGCTTGGCGATGATCTCCGCCTTTGCTCCTTCGGATGATTCCAGTCGGCTGAGCCGCAACAGAGGGGTGTTGCCTACCAGATCTGTCAATTTCTCTGCTATCTTTGTCATATCTTCTCTGATTTGTAATTTTGGACAAAGGTAGGGGGTTGCACCATCACCTGAAATAGCACATTTGTGTTATTTTTGCCAATAAAGCATCAGAATTGTGTACTTTTGTGGCTTATAACAACGAAAATGATACAGATACCCCATATCATCCTTGCCGATAACCAGAGTATCACCCGCCGGGGTGTGATAGCCCTTCTGGAGGAGCTGATGACTGAGAGGGTGATAGAGGAGGTGGCTGGCTACCGCGATCTTCAGGCGCTATTGCGGCGTTATCCGCGCTCGCTGGTGGTTGTCGACTATTCACTGTTCGACTTTCAGTCACTCTCGCAAATGATTAACATGAAGAGCGGTGCTGCAGAAAGCTCCTGGCTGCTCTTCACTGATGAGCCGGATGAGCATTTTCTGCGGCGGCTCCTGTTGGCTGACCCGGTAATAAGTGTGGTAACCAAACAGGATAGCCTGGAAACGATCCGGAAGGCACTGTTGGCGGTATCGAAAGGGGATCTGTATCGTTGCGAATATGCCGAATCGGTGATGAGGGGGGGGGTACCATCTGGAAAGAAAGCCGAACCACTCACCCCCTCCGAGAAGAAAATACTGCGGGAGATCGCCCTGGGCAAGACCACCAAGGAGATCGCCATTGAGAGGCATCTCAGCTTTCACACGGTGAACGCACACCGCCGCAACATTTACCGCAAGCTGGGGGTCAACAGCCTCAGTGAGGTGACCCGCTATGCACTACAGGCCGGGCTGGCTGACCCGGTGGAGTATTATATCTAGGGACGGATATAGCGCACATAGGCAATCTGACGTCCGTCAGGAGACCAGCTGTGCACGTTCAACGATCCCTGTCCCCCGTAGAAGACCGGTGTCAGGTCGCGACTCTCACCGCTCTCCACATCAAGAAGTCGTATCATTACATCCTTCCCGAACGGATGGCCTCCCTGCTGGTCTTCCAGGTAGGAGATGTATACGATGCTCCGGTTGTCGGGTCCGGGGTGAGGAAACCAGTTGTCATACCCGTCGGAGGTGAGCTGTTCCTGCCCACTACCGTCGGGTCGCATCCGGTAGATATGCATCCGCCCTGTACGGTGGCTGTTGAAGTAGATCCACCGCCCGTCGTAACTGTACTCGGGACCGTCATCCAGTCCCGCGGCATCGGTCAGCCGCACCTCCTCATCACGGATGGTATGGGCCTTCCAGACATCCCACTCACCATTCCGCATCGCGCAGTAGACCACCCACTCGTTATCGGGGCTGATACCGTGCCAGTAACTCGGACAATTGGATGTAACCAAACGGGGTACGCCCCCCACTGCCGGCAGGATGAAAATGCGGGAGTTGCCACCCGATGAGGAGACCCTGGGGTCGTTGTGGCTGACCACCAACCAGCGGCCATCGAAGGAGAGGCCATGGTCGTTGTTGCAGTTGTCTGCAAAACCGGTGTTGATCACCCCCTTTTTATCCCCATTCACCGACACCTTTTCCAGCAGCCCTCCGGCGTTGATAATCAGGTAGTGACCGTCACGTGACCAGTTGGGTGCTTCAAAGTGACGCTCTTCACGCAGGATCACTTTTTCCTTACCGTTCTGTACGTTTAGCAGGACCAGTTCACTGGTGACCGGTTCACTGTTTTGTGCGGATATGGGTATGAGGAATGACATGGTTAACAGGATCAGAATAATTTTTTTCATGGGTCAATGGTGTGTATGGGTTGATTTCTCAATGATCTTCCAGATGGCCTCCACCCAACTCTCGTGGTCATTGAGGGAGGGGATAAAAGTGAATCGTTCACCCCCAGCATCCATAAAGAGATTACGTGCCTCAATATCGATGTCGTAGAGCGTCTCCATGTTGTCGATGGGAAAGCCGGGAGCCATCACAGCCACCTTCTTCCATCCCAGTTTGGGTAGATCCCCGATATCTTTGTTCAGAAAAGGCTTCAACCATTTACTCCCCCTCTGGGAGGAGTAAAAGAGAAAGGTATCATGCGGATCTAAGCCTGCTGCTTTGCAAAAGAGGTGGTTGGTCTCCTTCAACTGATAGACATAATCATACTCTTTTCCTTTTCTCCATGCTGCCTCTACCTGTGTGACGGGAAGACTGTGATAGGTGAAAACCAGCTTGTCGATGCCCTCCAGGTAGGGCCGTGCCTGATCGGCCAACGCCTTGATGAAGGCGGGATGGTTGTAGTAGGGTTCCACGAACCTGATCCGGAAGGAGTGGGGGCGGCTGAGAAAAATGCGACCGATTGCATCCTTCATTGTTTCGATGGTCGACTGTGCATAGTGGGGATAGAGAGGGAAGACCACCACCTCGTGCAGAAGGGGACATTTGCGTTCCAATTCCCTGAAGGCATGCAACACATCCGGTTCACCATAGCGCATGGCAATCTCCACGGCGATGTTTTTATTGGCCTCCAGCGCTGCTGCCAGCTCCTGCATATGGTATAAAAGAGGAGAGATCATCGGCTCCTCTTTACGCCATATCAAATTGTATTTCGTCGCAGAATGTGAAGCCGACAGAGGTGCAATGATTCTCCGGGCAAGAATAGAGGAGAGTTGTTCAGATAGACCGGTGACATGCGGGTCTGACAGCATGTCGCCGATGAACCGTCTGACGTCGCCTTTGTTATTGCCAGCAGGTGTGCCTAAGTTGACCAGTAATATACCTCTCATAAATGTCGTTTATCTCTTCTGGCGGGTGATGCAGCATCCGCTATCCATTATTCAATAAAAGTCTCCAGCAGGCGGGTCACTTCTCCTGGTTGAATGGTAACAAAAGCGGTGTCCGCGGGAAGCAGCAATGTCTCTCCCTGACGAAGGGTTACCCTGTTCCCTTTATTGTCCTGTAAGAGGCAACTTCCCTCCATGCAGATATAGATCACAAAGGAGTCGAGCGTCTCGTAACTGCGTTCCATCTGCCGGTCGATTTCGAGCAGGTGGGTGGTGAAGTAGGGACAACTTACCAACTTCACCGGATGGTTTTTGTTATGTTCGTAGTCGGTTTTGTATGAGGAATGAAGCTTAAAATCGATGGCCTCTTTAGCCAGTTCGGTATGCAACTCTCTGGGGTTACCCGCGGCATCTCTCCGGTCAAAGTCGTAGATCCGATAGGTGATATCTGAGGTCTGTTGTATCTCGGCGATGAAGCAACCGGCACCAATGGCGTGTACCCTTCCTGCCGGCAGGAAAAAGACATCTCCCTTTTTCACGTCATGCTTCTTTAGCTTATCGGTGAAAGTGTTGTCTTGTATTGTCTGAATGTATTCGTCGGGTGTGATCTGTTGATCGAACCCGGAATAGAGAAATGCACCCGGTGCCGCATGGATCACATACCACATCTCAGTCTTCCCGAACGAGTCATGTCGCTCCTTTGCCAGACGATCGTCAGGATGCACCTGGATTGAGAGGTCATCGCGGGCATCGATGAATTTGATCAGCAGGGGGAAGGTATCACCAAAGCGGTCGTAGTTCCTTTTACCCACCAGTTGTTCTTTTGTCCTGACCAGCAGTTGGTCGAGTGATTCTCCTGCAAGAGGTCCATTGGCGATAACTGATACGCTGTGGGGTACACCTGATATCTCCCAGCTCTCGCCAATACCGTCTTGTACCGGTTTGATCTGTTTGAAGCGGCAGATGTCAGATCCTCCCCAGATCACCGACTTGAGGATTGGTTTGAAGATTAGTGGATAGAGCCTGTTATTCTCTGTTGTTTTCTGATTGATGTTTTGATTCGTTGACATAATTGGTTTGTTCACTGTTTGAATCTTTAATTCGAGTCTGTTTCTGTTGTGGACACATCATGTGCGTCTCATCACGTAGGCCGTTCTGGCAGGAAGGTACAGCTTGAGCCATCCCTTGTTGTCCGATGCGTAGAGCTGGTCGTACTGGGTGAAGTGATGGATCGAATCATCATTCAGTCCGAAGCCGCCAAACGCCTTGTCATCGCTGTCCAGTATAATCTGATATTTACCCTGGGGAACCAGCATACCGTAGTCGCTGTATGATTTCTGAGGGTGGAAATTGAATACGAAGAGCAGTTCATCACGCATGTATGCCAGGATGTTGTCATCATCCTTGTCCCAGATCTTCACCAGCTGTGTGGATTGAAAATCAGGAACAGAACGGATGAGATGGATCATTGCCCTGTCGAACTCCCCCAGTTCGTGGTACTTCAGATTCTGGTCGTCGGCCAGATGCCACTGGCGACGGGCATAACGGTAGGACCAGTTGTTCCCCTCGCGGGGGAAGTCGATCCATTCGGGGTGTCCGAACTCGTTTCCCATGAAGTTGAGGTAGCCGCCGTTGATGGTGGTTGCTGTCACCAGTCGTATCATCTTATGCAGGGCGAGGCCGCGGTCCACAGCCATGGAGCTGCTCATCAGCTTCGACATATACCAGTACATGTCGGCATCGATCAGGCGGAAGATGATTGTCTTGTCGCCCACCAGTGCCTGGTCATGGCTCTCAGCATAGGAGATGGTCTTCTCGTCGGCACGCCGGTTGGTGGTCTCCCACCAGATAGCGGTGGGGTACCACTCCTCATCCTTCTTCTCCTTGATCTGTTTGATCCAGAAATCAGGGATATTCATTGCCATGCGGTAGTCAAAGCCATACCCCCCTGCCTCCGTGGACATCGCCAGTCCCGGCATGCCACTCACCTCCTCGGCGATGGTGATGGCATGTGGGTTGACCTCGTGGATCAGCTTGTTGGCCAGCGTCAGGTAACAGATGGCATCGCCATCCTGTCCCAGGTTATAATAGTCACTGTAGTTGCTGAACGATTCTTCCAGGCCGTGGCTCCGGTAGATCATCGAGGTGACTCCGTCGAAGCGGAAGCCGTCGAAGCGGAACTCATCCAGCCAGTACTTACAGTTGGAGAGGAGGAAGTGCAGCACCTCATCCTTGCCATAATCAAAGCAGAGCGAATCCCACGCCTGGTGGTATCTTCTTTCCGGGCTGCTGTGGAAATAGAGGTCGTACGACCCGTCCATGCGTCCCAGACCCTCTACCTCATTCTTCACTGCGTGTGAGTGGACGATGTCCATGATCACGGCGATGCCCATCGCGTGGGCTGTGTCGATCAGCTCTCGCAGTTCTTCGGGTGTACCGTTGCGCGATGAGGGGGCGAAGAAGCTGGAGACATGGTAGCCGAACGACCCGTAGTAGGGATGCTCCTGGATGGCCATGATCTGGATGGCGTTGTAGCCGTTCTCCTTCACCCGTGGCAGCACCTTTTCACGGAACTCATTGTAACTGCCCACCTTCTCCTCCTCGGTCGACATCCCCACATGTGTCTCGTAAATCAGTAGGGGGGAGGTGTCAGCCTTGAACTGGGTGTTCCTGAAATGGTAACGTTGTTCCGGCTCCCACACCTGTGCGCTGAAGAGGGTGGTTTTTTCGTCTTGCACCACTCGTTTTGCCCATGCGGGGATCCGCTCCCCCGACCCACCGGGCCAGGTGACATGCAACTTATAAAGGTCGCCATGGCTGATACGTTCGGCAGGGATCTTCACTTCCCAGACGCCACCCTCTCTCTCTCTCAGGCGATAGGACTCCATCCGTTGCCACTGGTTGAAAGTGCCCACCAGGAAGATCTCGGTGGCGTTGGGTGCCCATTCACGGAATACCCAACCATCAGCCGTACGGTGCAGTCCAAACCAGAGATGGCCGGAGGCAAAGTCGGAGAGGGTGATCTTTTCACCCTGAGTGAGATCAGCGAGGCGTTTCAGGTAATAAGAGTGGCGTCCTTCAATAGCCTTTTCATAGGGTGACAACCAGGGATCGTTCTTGATGATATCCAGCATGGCGGATCGTAATTTAATGTATGTTACAACAGGGCTACCTTGAAGATGATCTTTCTGATCGCTCCTTCACCCACCAGAGGGGCATGACCGTCCTCGGGTGAGAAGATGATAAACTCCCCCGGTTGAAGCGTCACCAGTGTGGTGGGTCGTTCGCGGAAGAACTCGATGTCGTGGGCTTCGTCATATCCCGATTCTGAGTCGGTGAGTGTGGCCAGCGATCGCCATCCGTAGCTTTCTACACCGGTGAGGGGGATCTGTATATCGATGTACTTCCGGTGTGTCTCCAGTCGTGCTTCTGTTTCCGGTTTCAGTTGTGTCTCTACTACTGAAGCTTTCAGAAGGTTGCCTTCAATATCAGTCGTTCCTGTTTCAGCTTCCTTAATGTCAAGCTGGTTGAAATATTCGAAAGCCTTTTCAAACAAGGGATGCAGGTTAAAATAGTTGGCTGCGTTAGCCAGGTTGTCAATGATCATAGCTGCCTGGTTTTAATGTGTGATCCTTTTGGACAAAGATAACGAA
>Ga0334901_1001682_pt1 | contig 21915 bp, 21 predicted proteins | sample GraSluR3_MG_3_FD_207216 | JGI IMG/M metagenome (GOLD analysis project Ga0334901, IMG submission 207216) | Sludge microbial communities from methane-producing bioreactor in Wageningen University, Netherlands - Granular Sludge_15_08-R3 | ecosystem: Engineered > Bioreactor > Anaerobic >... | reverse complement strand
ATGCTCCCGATGAAGTGGATGCCATAACAGGGGCAACACGCACAAGTGAAGCTTTTAGGAATATCATGAATAGAGCAACTGCCGAAAGCGACACAATTTCGAGGGGGCAATAATATGGCACCAGGAATGATTAAAAAAACATTTTTAGCCCCATTGGGGAAAGATAATCCAGTTTTTGTCCAAATTTTAGGGATCTGTTCGACCCTTGCCGTTACCAATAAACTGGAAAATACTCTGGTAATGACACTCGGAGTCATGTTTACAACGGCACTCTCTAGTTGGACAATTTCGATTCTGAGAAAAGCAATTCCATCACGTATCAGAATGATGGTTGAGACTATGGTAATTGCTACGTATGTAATAATTGTAGATATTGCTCTCAAAGCATACTATCCCGAAATGTGGAAGCAGTTAGGTCCCTATGTAGGTCTTATTATAACCAACTGTATTGTCATGGGGAGAATTGAGGCATTTGCACTTCAGAATAAACCGACACTCTCCCTTGTTGATGGCCTTGCAAGCGGAATGGGTTATGCTTATGTACTGCTCATTATTGCATTTTTCCGTGAGCTTTTGGGAACAGGAACGCTCTTCGGCATACAGATTCTTGGCTCATGGTGGACAAGTTGGGCGATTATGATTATGCCGCCGGGAGGATTCTTCATGCTGGCAATCTTTATGTGGATTGTCCGTGAAGCAATATTTAAGGAGGGCAGCCATGAATGAGTTCTTATTCCCACTAGCAGTATTTTTTGCTGCAATTTTTACAAATAATATTCTGCTGACAAACTATTTGGGTATGTGCTCCTTCCTTTCAGTTTCAAAGGAATTGGAAACTTCTGCCGGTCTTGGAATCGCAGTGACCTTTGTACTTGCGGTAACCACTGCAATCAATTGGATAGTCTATCACTTCCTACTTGTACCTTTTCAGCTTGAATATCTACGATTTATCGTGTTCATTATCGTAATTGCTGCATTCGTCCAGCTCATCGAGATGGTGATTGAACGATACAGTGAAGGACTCTATTTCGCACTTGGAATCTTTCTTCCTCTGATTACGGTCAACTGTGCGATCCTCGGTGTGTCGTTATTTATGGTAATTCGGGAATATTCGTTCATTACGAGCTTCTTCTTTGGATTGGGAAGCGGACTCGGCTGGTTGTTGGCAATTCTTGCGATGGCTGGAATCAGGCAGAGATTACGCACGGCAAAAATTCCTCCTGGATTAGAAGGTGCAGGAATCGCATTGATTATAGCCGGTTTCATGGCAATGGCGTTCATGGGATTTTCTGGCATGATTACCATTTCATAGGAGGAGAACATGATTGCAACTCTCGTGATTAGTGTATTAGTTATTACTGCGATCGCGGTCGTTCTTGCCCTCCTTATGGTGATTGCCGATGCTACAGTTGGCAATTATGGTGTGGTTAAGATTAACATCAACAATAAAAAAGAGCTTGAGGTTCAGGGTGGACAACCGTTGTTGAGAGCACTCAATAATGAGGGAGTTTTTATCCCGAGTGCTTGTGGCGGTAGAGGCTCCTGTGGGCTCTGTAAAGTCCAGGTTCTCGAGGGTGGAGGAAATTATCTCCCTACCGAATTACCCTGGATTTCCGAGGAAGAGAAAAAGAATCAAGTGAGACTCTCCTGTCAGTTCAAGGTTAAAAACGATGTATCTATACAGATACCTGAGGAGCTCTTCTCTGTGAGACAATTCACCACCAAAGTGGAGAGTCTTCGTGATTTAACACATGATATAAAGGAAGTACGACTCAAGCTGATTGATCCACCGCAAATTGAAATGAAAGCTGGTCAGTTTATTCAATTCCAAGTGCCTGCCTACGAACTTACTGATGAACCTGTTTATAGGGCATACTCAATGGCTTCAGTACCGAGCGATACAACCCATGTAGAATTGGAAATTCGTTTAGTCCCTAATGGAATTTGTACTACTTACGTTCATAAACACCTAAAAGAGGGTGATACCGTCATGGTTAATGGACCTTATGGAGAATTTTTCTTACGGGATACTGAACGCGATATCATCTGTATTGCCGGTGGATCTGGAATGGCTCCTCTGAAGTCTATACTGCTCGATATGGCAGAAGAGAAGAGCACACGAAAAGCCCGTTATTTCTTTGGAGCACGAACTGCCAAGGATTTATTCCTGTTAGACGAGATGAAAGCTCTTGAAGAAGAGATGGTGAACTTTAAATTTATCCCTGCACTAAGTGATCCACAACCAGAGGATAATTGGACTGGCGAGACCGGACTTATTACTGATGTAGTACATAGAATGACAGAAAACGCAGCTGAGGCAGAAGCCTATCTCTGTGGGAGTCCCGGCATGATTGATGCATGTGTTAAAGTGCTCAAAGATCTTGGAATGCCGGAAGAACGCATTTACTACGACAAGTTTGCCTAAAATGGAAAGAGGAGTAAGATTATGAAACAGACACCAGAGTATGATGCGATACAGCGGCAGATGGCTCCCGGTGTTATTACACTAGATGGATTTCTTGGCAACGATACGCGGAAGCTTATTGATATTCTAAATGCCGATGATGCTGTTGTTCGAAGGGCTGAAGTTACTCATGAACTCATAGCTGAACGAATGCAGTATTTTAGGGATGCCGGCTTAGACGGACTTGGAGAATTCATGAGCCTTGACGGCCATTTTGAAGTACGCGTAGATTCTGTACGAGGAAAGCTTCCATCACCGTTCGGTGGTCCAGGCATGTATGAGAAGGTGAACACAACCGTGGTTAACAAGAACTTAGGGAGACAGATAGTGTATACTGACTTGCACATCCACTTCGTCCGTGACCATGGCTTTTATGAGGGACAAGGTTCCCCTTATAGAATCGAGCCGGAAGAACTTATTGCAGTGTTAGAAGTCACAGTTTCCTAACCTGAATTACGGAAGCTCATCCCAGTTGTACTCTAAAACTTGCTCGACAAACAGTCGGGCAAGATTTGTATCAAATTGAGAACCCGCACATCTCTTTATTTCAGCTGCAGCCTCAGCATCACTAATAGATTCCCGATACGGACGTGGAGCAGTCATAGCATCATATGCATCCGCTATAGCAATAATGCGCGAGGGTATAGGTATTGCCTGCCCGCTCAAGCCCCGAGGATACCCTTTGCCATCCATCCGTTCATGATGAGAAAGTATATAATTGGCCAGTTCGCCCAATTCTCCAACTGAACCAAGTATTCTCCACCCGATTTCAGGATGCCGTTTCACCTCTTCCCATTCCTGTGCAGTGAGCTTGCCTTGTTTATTGAGTACCGAATCATCGATTGCGATTTTTCCTATATCATGAAGTAGACCTGCTGTCCTGAGTTCTGCGGCTTCTTTTGTACCCATCCCTGCGACTTCTGCAAGCCTCACACTCAACACACTTACCCTTCTTGAATGTAATTCCTCACGTCTATTTTTCTCATGGAGTGTACTGATGATGGTATGAACCGCTCTGCTATGAGCACTTGGACTCTCTGTGAGCTTGCTTCTTCGTAATGCATTCTCGGCTTGCTTAAGTAATTCGTTCAGGCTTTCACGTTCAACTTGCTTGACCGAAACTCCGAACGAGATGGTAATCCTCACATTTCGAACTCCGAGTCGACCTACTTCTCGTTGAATTTGCTGAGCTAGCTCCCATGCCTCCTTCTCTGAAGTCTCTGGTAGAACCATAGCGAACTCATCCCCACCAATACGTGCTGAACTTCCTCGCCCCTCAGCATTTCGTTTCATGACCTGTGCGACAGCAATTAAGAGTTCATCACCTGCCTCTCGTCCGAAGGCATCGTTAACCACCTTAAGACCGTTCACATCCCCAATCAGAACACTTAATGGAAATTGTTTTCTCGTATCGGCTTCGTATAATGCCTGTTCGAATGCCTGAAGATTCTCAATTCCAGTGAGCACATCATGTCTATTGGCCCATAGAATTGCTTGTTCCATCTCCTTTCTTGCACTTATGTCCATAACCATGCAGAGATGAACATGTCGATTTTCAATTTCCATCTGCATAGCAGTAACAGCCATATGGACCCACACATACGTTCCATCGGGTCGCATGAAACGCTTATCCATTGCGTAAGAATCAATTTCTCCAGATGTAAGCTGTTTCATGAATGCAAGATCTTCTCCAAGGTCATCCGGGTGCGTAAGTTCTGTCCAAGAGTATTTTGCATGTTCTTCACGAGTCATTCCCATGATATCAAGAAACGACTGGTTCACCTCATAAGCCAAACCGGATATTGAATCAGTAATGGTAATGCCAATTGGGGATTGAAGAAACATGGCTCTAAATCTATATTCACTCTGCTCCAGCTGTCTCATGATAGAGAAATGTTTCCTCTGATGATACAACAGCATAGAGAGTAGATATGATCCAATTGGATAGATAACTAAAATAGGGAAAGACATATATCGGAACGTACCGCTCCATTCCGATCTGGGAAGCAACAACATACAAATAAGCATGACAACATGCACAGAAAGTCCAACAGCTAATAACTCAATGTGGTTTGGACGTTTTGATTCCATAAAACTTTCGAGCCGTTTTCTATGCCAGATAATGCCTATTGCACTCGCTGTACTGATAACAAAAACACCCATTAATGCTCCATCGCCGCCTATCCAAATACGGTAAGGAATCATGATAATGGCAGCAACTGATGTGGGGATAAGACCGAAAAACATTCCAGAAACGCTTAATAAGATGGAACGACCATCAAAAACGAGTCCTTGCGAATATACCACAGGCCGGAACATGAGCAGTATTCCAACGCCTCCAATCACGACACCCATGAGAATTGGATACAGACGTTCCAGTTTAAGCTGCCTCGAAGGAACAACAGCGAAGATTACCGCTACAGAGAGCAATAGCGAAATATTGTAAATAATATCCAGTATCATAAATCTGCCCTCTCAACACGATTCTTTCCCAGCAATTTTGCTTGCATAAGGGCTTTATCTGCTCGATTCAGAATATTCGTTGCATCAGTATCGTGAGACATCATTGTAGATACTCCTATGCTTACAGTAATCACAATAGCTCTCTGTGCATAGGTGCATACGTGCTTCTGAATGGACTCTCGTATGTTTTGTGCTCGTATCATAGCTTGTTCTATAGTAAGCCCTTTCATGGAGATCACAAATTCGTCGGAACCTATTCGTGCACATAAATAATTATCCTCATTAAAATTATCATGTAATACATCAGCAACGTCCTTGAGAAGATGGTCCCCTAAAAAGTACCCAAAGGTGTTATTTACATCTTTAAAATTATCAATGTCGACTATCATGATAGATACAGGAATCTTCTGCTGTGTATATAGCTCTAATTGTTCACTCAATCTTTCAAAGAAATAGGCTCTATTGTACGATTGTGTGAGCAAATCATGAAACGCGGTATCACGAATTCTCTGCTGCAGATCCTTTTGATCTGAAATATTGAGCATGAGTACCGTTACCGCACTCTTTTCGGAAATATTCAACTCCAAAGGATACATACGGACTTGATACCATTCAGAATTTTTCTCACCTGCTTCACTAAGACTAAGGAGGTCATCAGATGAAAGCTCATACTCAAAAGACTTACCTACTCCAAGATGTAAAGTTTTTTGAATTTGGGACAGAAAAAAATCGGCAGTTTCCAGCTTCATCACTTCGTGAAGTTTTTTTCCTCTCAGGGTATCCTGCTGTAACGTTAAGGAATTAAGTGTTCCAACATAGACCTCGTGGAATGTTCCCTCTTCATCAATGATGAAAAAAGGTGATGCAATTGAAGTGAGAAGATTTTCAAATAAGTTATAAGATTCGTAATGGGTCATCAAAAAACCCCTCCTCGAAATCACTGTTTCCCATCAATACTGGTTGGGAGAGCTTCTCAATAGCATCAACCACATCCGTGTCGAATTGTGTTCCAGCATGGTTACGCAATTCTTGTAAAGCTTCGTCAATCGCTCGAGGTGTACGATAACCAAACTCACTCGTCATAGCATCGAAGGCATTTGCAACAGCAATAATTTTTGCTTCAAATGGGATATAATCGCTTTTCAGGCCTCTCGGATAACCCTCTCCATCAATCCGTTCATGGTGCATGAATATCCAATTTGCAATCTGATCAAATCCGGGAATAGACCTCACAATCTGGTATCCCATTTCAGCATGTCTTCGCAATTGAGTCCATTCACTATTAGTAAGTGGACGATGCTGATTGAGCAAATCAGATGAAATACCGATCTTCCCTATATCATGTAAAATTCCAGCTAAACGAAGTTGATCCAGTTCTGCTTCACTAAAATGAAAAACCTTTCCTAATTGAACTGCGAGGTATGACACTCGTTCACTGTGTTTCTTTTCATAGGTACTTTTTGCATAAAGACTCTTTATAAGGACTTTGATTACATCGTATTTATAACTCGTGCTCTCTAAAAGCTTGTTCCGGTACATGGCATCTTCTGCTTGCCGAAAGAATGGCTCAAATACTTCTACAGGTTCATGCGCGGTTGCAGTACCAAAAGAGATGGAAAGCTTTGTATCGGCTATTTGTTTTTCCTTTAGAATTTTCTGTATTTCGAGGATTCGTTCACGTACATCATCTTCCGAAGCATGTAACATGATAATTACAAATTCATCGCCCCCAATTCTTGCAACGCTGTCTCCGCTTCTCTTAACCGATAGGAGTGCTGAGGCACAGGCAACTAGCAATCGATCTCCTACCAAGTGTCCAAAAACATCATTGGTAAGTTTCAAACCATTTACATCACAAACAATTATTGATACTGGCAAATTCTGTGGTTCATGTAGCAGCTTAGACTGGAATTCTTCGAAATATCGTCGGTTATAGAGGCCAGTCAATTGATCTCTATAACTGAGATGGAGTATTTTATCTTCATATCGCTTTCTCGTGCTTATGTCTCGAGTTACACCAATCGCCTCATAATCTCCGTGCTCCCGGAGTCTGAATGTAACTGTAGATTCTGACCAAAAACTTTTCCTATCTTTTTTAATTTGACGTGATTGAAATGATATATGCATCTTTTCGACTGGATTCTTTTTAAACTCTTTGAAATTATGCAGTAACGTGTGTTTAATGTGGGTTGCATTACTTGGATGAAGGGTAATTTCAAAGGGTTTTCCAACTATCTCATCTGCAGAATACCCCAGTAAACGCTCAACAGAAGGGCTCATATAGGTAAATGCATCACCAGCAAAATTATATACCCAAATTACATCGAATGCATGCTCAGTAATAAGACGATACATTCTCTCACTTTTTCGCAATGCCAATTCATATTCACGTTGATTCGAAATATCTATCTGCAAACCAAAGTGCCCGACAAACTCACCTTTCTTATTAAACAAACAGTGATAATCACCCTGCATCCAGGCTGCGGTACCGTCTTTTCGAATCATCATGGTATTCTGACTCAATTTTTTCTCATTGAGAAGCGAGCGGAAGATTTCCCGAGCTCGCCCAGTATTGTCTTGAAATAATTCCAAAGCACTTTTCCCTAGTATATCATCCTCTGTAGCTCGAAACTGATCAATAAAAGCCTGATTTGCACGTACTACTCGCTGTTCCTTAAGTATGATATCCAAAGCGGCATCTTTATCCGGTGCATGCTCCCAATCCACAGGATTATCGAGCAGCATGAGAAATATTCCGGTAAGGGTCTGTTCAAAGAGCAGACTGAGGAGATCAAGCTCCTGTTGTCTCTCCCTCTCTTCTGCAAGTTTCTGTGTAATATCTCTTGCAGTTCCATAGATCAGATTATCGCTTACATAGGATCGCCATTCCAATGAATGATACTCTCCATTCACCGAGCGATACCGATTTATAAAATTCAGTACTCTATTACCTTTGCTGAGATGAACGATTTGCTGTAATGTAGATTCTCTGTCGTCGGGGTGCACATATGTGAGAATTGAAGTGTGTTCAAGATCTTCCTTTGCGTATCCTAGCACAGTCTGCCATTCAGAATTCACCATGGTGAAATTACCTGATAAATCGATGGTACAAATTAAAGTTGGAGTTAATTCTACAATTGCTTCGAGAAGTCTTAACTGTTTTTCTCGTTCTTGTATTTCGTTCATTTTGGTGTAAGTGTAGCACGGCGCAGAATTAGCTTCTACAAGAATTTGATATCTATTCAGAAATAGAAAGTGCCAGCTGGATGGAGGCTACCCTTGTCTCCATAGATTCGGAACGTGAAGTCAATACAATCGGTATGGTAGCACCAACAACAATCCCTGCAGAGTGTACTCCTGGAACTGACAGAAACGCTTTATAAGTAGAGTTCGCTGCATCTAAGTTTCCAAATATTAGAATATCCGCATCGCCCGGAACTTCACCTTCAATACCCTTAATACGAGCTGCATCCGCAGAAAGGGCAACATCTAATCCAAAAGGACCCTCAATAATTGCGTCAGGTAATAGTGAAGTATTCTTCTGTAGGAAAACGATTTGAGAAGCATCCGTTGTTGATATAATTCGCGGATTAACAGTTTCCACAGGACATACTAGGGCTACTTTAGGTACTTCAAGACCTAGATTATGAGCAACTTGAATTGCATTCGAAATAATTTGTACCTTTTTATCAATATCGGGAACAATGGAAACAGCTGCGTCTGTAAGAAGAAGTGGTTTATGATACCAGGGTAGTTCCAATCGAGCTACATGACTAAGTAAGGATCCCTCCGGGAGCAGCCCCTGTTCACGGTTCAGAATCTCCCGAAGAAAATCTGCCGTGTGCACAGAACCTTTCATGAGCACCTGAACTTCTCCCGATTTTGCCGCCTGCGTAGCCCTAAGACATGATTCTTCCATACTTTTAGTTGGAATCAATCGTATCCCAGTAAGCTGTATACCAAGTTCCTCCGCTCTTTTTCTCGTCTCCATTTCATTTCCGAAAAGTAGAAAGGTTGCATCAAATTCCAGTCTGAACCGATCCATTGCTCGAAGACTCTCATCATGAGAAGACCCAACAATTGCAACTGTTTTTTGAATTTTACTCATAATTCATCACCTCTCGCGAGCGATCAAGAACTGCACAAGCATTCTCTGCCAAGGACTGCATCTCACCCTCTCCAGGCAAGATTACTACAGTTGCAAGATTCCCAATCCGCTCCTGTATCAAATTCATTACAAATGTATTATGTGCTATACCGCCTGTTAACACAATGGCATCTACGCGACTAAAAAGTACTGCAAAATGAGCACAAATTTCTTTGCAAATCTGATACACCAGTACGTGTATCCAGAAGAGAGATTCAGTATCTCCCTGTTCTGCAGCAATTGCGAGTGCTTTTACATCTCGTGATCCGGTGTACGCAAAGAGACCACCTGAACCGGTAATTTTTTTCTGTAGTTGGTCATGTGTGTATGCGCCAGAAAGCACGAGTCGTACGAGATCTCCTGCGGGTACACCTCCCGACCGCTCAGGTGTGAGAGGTCCTTCGCCGTCGAGAGCATTATTTACATCTATAACACGGCCATGAAGATGAGATCCAACAGATATTCCACCACCTAGATGTGCGACTATGAGTCGAGCCTCCTCGTACGAAAGGCCTAATTTTGCTGCCGCCCTCCTTGCTGCATATTTCTGATTCAATGCATGAAATATGCTTTTACGTTCAATTTCGGGAATCCCTGAAACTCTGGCTTCATCTATCAGCTCATCCACTACAACTGGATCAGCTATGAGAGCTTCACATCCATAGCGTTTTGCAATAGTGTCTGCAAGAGGAGCTCCGAGATTACATGCATGCTCTCCGTATTTTCCACTTTCTAAATCGCGCAGCATCATGGAGTTTACCCGATACACACCTCCTGGCAATGGGTGGAGAAGTCCTCCCCTTCCCATTGCAATCGCCAAATCCCCAGGTTGTATCTGATGACTATGGAGAAACTGTATGACTAAATCTCTCCGAAAGGTAAATTGACTATGTATTGACCCGAATCTTGCAAGCTGTTCAACAGTATGTTCATGAAGCTTGACGGCAATCTCCTCACTTCCTGCATAGAGTGCCAATTTTGTTGTTGTAGAACCGGGATTGATTGCTAAAATCAGATGTGCTCTGTGCTCCATGAGCTGCCTACCTTTTACGTAGATTTTCAAAATATTGTATAGTTCGTTGCACTACCAGAAGATTTTTTTCCAGAAATTCACGCTTCTTCAGCACTGTAGGAATACAACTATACAAGGTCTCTATGGGAAGCACTTTCGAAGCCAACAGATAGGCAGTAACCATTACCACATTTGCTGCGGCTTGATTCCCACATTCGCGTGCAATTTCTGTTGCCGGAATCGAGATTACTGTAACATCATCGCGTTTAACTTTCCGCGTAATGATGGAAGAATTGGCAATAATGATGCCATGTTGAGCAACAAGAGGTTCAAAATGATCAAGTGATGGACCATTCATAGCAAGCAATACATTCGGATGATCGATTACCGGTGAACCAACTTCGTCTTCAGAAAGAGTCACACTCACATGTGCACTTCCTCCACGCATCTCAGGTCCATAGGAAGGTAACCAGGAAACAGATAGATTTTCCGCCATTCCACAAGTTGCCAACAGTTCGCCCGCCGAAAGAACTCCCTGACCTCCAAATCCAGATATCGTAATATGTTGTGTCTGCTGTAGCGTAACACCTTGGGTAACTGGAGTATTGTTATCTCCAGTGAAGAGGGTGAGTAATTCTGCATCGGATAACCAAGGATAGTGTGTATGAAGTACGTGACGAGTATTATCCTGTTTTCTATCTCTCACTATACCAAGAGGAAACTCATTTACCATTTCCTGTTCAATCCAAGACCGAGCATCTACTGGGGTCATTCGCCAATTTGTTGGACATGGAGAAAGTATTTCTACAAAGGAGAACCCTACACCATCAATCTGATTTTGTAGTGCCTTTCGTATTGCTTTTCGTGTTTGCATGATATGTTTGGGATTTCCAATGGCACACCGCTCAATATATACAGGAGTTTGTAACGAATTCATGACTTCGACCATACCAATGGGTCCGCCATCGCGATTTGACTCACGGCCAAAGGGAGTTGTGAGTGTTTTTTGTCCCAATGGAGTTGTCGGTGCCATCTGCCCACCGGTCATACCATAGATAGCATTATTAATAAAAAACACAGTAATAGATTCACCACGATTTGCAGCATGCATAATCTCTGTCATTCCAATACCAGCAAGATCTCCATCTCCCTGATAACTAATTACAATAGCATCCTTTCGAGTACGCTTAACTCCAGTTGCAACCGCAGGAGCACGACCATGTGAACATTGAATATTTCCCGTATCGTAATAATAATAGCTAAATACGGCACATCCAACGGGAGAAAGAAATATCGTACGATCCTGTATACCAAGCTCATCAATTGCTTCTGCTATCAATTTTTGTACTGTGCCATGTCCACAACCGGGGCAATAATGGGTAGTATTCACACCATCGCCCTTCCTGTCAAATGTGGTATAGAAAGATTTTGGTTTCTCGTACTGTATAATCTCTTGCTTCATCTGATGCCTCCTTCCCTATTCAGGGTATCTGTATAAGGAGAGACATGCTTCTGTATTTCCTTTTTGAGGGTATCCACTGTGGGAGTTTCTCCCCCCATAGTTAAATGCCGATATACTGTGGTTAATCCCTTTGTCGCCAGCTCAACATCATCAGCCATCTGCCCACTGCTTAGCTCAACTACCAAAAGTGGTATCCTTTTCTGTGCCAAGTCAGCTATTACCGTTTTTGGGAATGGAGAGAGAGTCTTAGGTCTTATCAGCCCAATACGATATCCCTGCTCCCTTAATTCGGTTACTGCAGAATGACAAATTCGAGCCACAATGCCATATGCTACAAGCACGATATCGGCATCTGCGACTTCGTAAGCTTCATAATCAACACATTCCTGTTCGATCTTCCTGTAAGTATGCTGAAGGTTTTCGTTATGCTCTCGTTGGAGCTTTGGATTCATATAAATTGAGGTTATGAGATTCTTACGACTTTCAGCATCGCCATAGACAGCCCAATCTTTGCGTGAACCATGTAAAACCGGTCCTTCTATTTCTACTGGTTCCATCATCTGACCAATGTAGGCATCGCTCAGGATTATTACCGTCATGCGATATCTGTCTGCAAGTTCAAACGCTTTTTTGGTAAAAGAAAACATCTCTTGTACGGAGGCCGGTGCAAGTACAATATTTTGATAATTTCCATGCCCTCCACCTTTGACTACCATATTATAGTCACTCTGTTCCGGCCAAATATTCCCCAGCCCTGGACCAGCACGTTGCATATCAATTACTACTGAAGGGAGTTTAGCTCCCGCTAAGTATGAGAGCCCTTCCCCCATCAAAGCAACTCCCGGTCCCGAAGATGCGGTCATGACTCGGGCTCCTGCACTAGCAGCCCCGTAAAGCATATTAATTACACTTACTTCCGACTCAGCCTGTAAAAAGGTTCTTCCGGCAGCTGTCATATAGTAGGCAGCCGCTTGGGCAATTTCACTCGCCGGGGTAATCGGGTAACCAAAAAAATGGGTACACCCTCCTAAGAGAGCACCGTGTATTGCTGCCTCATTGCCTTTCATGAGTTTCTTTGCCATCACATGCCCTCCTCTGTTGATATCACAGTGAGTGCTCCAGGTTCTGGACAATTAAGAAAACAAAGTCCGCATGCGGTGCAAGCTTCCGGGTGTGTAAATTCTACATATTCGTAGCCCATTTCGTTGAGCTTTTTTGACATTACCAGACAGTGTTTGGGACAGACGGAAACGCAAACACTGCATCCTTTGCATTCATTGTCACGTACACGGACAAGGTTCATGCAGGACCTCCTGTTGAGCTGCACCATCTATAGAGCTCATACTCCTTAGACAGTCTGCAGCCTCACTGGCCTTCACATGTGCAGTATACAACAATTTTGGCCAGTTTTGTTATATTTTTGCCATATATCTCTTCAAGGAGATAGAGGCAGTACTATTTATGCTGACACTTTATCAATTATATGTCAAGTTTGATATATCTAAAGATTTCGTCAAAATTAATCATTTCTGGCTAGCAAACTCTTGCCCCAGTTATAAAAAAACAGATATATTACATATTGACAATATTTGTAATTTTGTTATTTTAATCTTTACGAAGTTGTATAACTGTACCGTAAATAAAGGAGTCGCACATGGCTAAGACCATACCCCAGCTACTACAGGAAATCGTAGGAACCTATGGATCGAACGAAGCTCAACTTTCAAAGGATGATAATGGATCGTTTATTCCAACCACTTATACTGAATTCTATAATGAGGTCTTGCATCTTGCTGCAGGCCTATCAACACTGGGAGTTTCTAGAAACCATGCTGTAGGTTTAATTTCAGATAACAGAAAAGAATGGTTAGTTTCTGACATGGCCATCCTATCGTTAGGAGCTGCCGATGTCCCTCGTGGTAGAGATGCTATGCCATACGAACTTCAGTTTATATTACAAGTAACCGAGAGCCGAGTCTGTTTTGCAGAAAATTCCGAACAAGCAAAAAAGATATTGGATCTTTCTGAACAGCTGCCTCACCTAAAAACCATTATTCTCATGGATACTACACATCATGCAGGTGAGATACTGCCAGAGGGAAGTACTATAGAAATAACGAACTATAACGATGTTATAGAATTGGGCAAAAAAAATCATACGAAGAATCCAAAATTCGTTGAAAACGAGATAGCCCAAGGGAAGAATGATGATATTGCAACGATTATCTTTACCAGTGGAACTACAGGAGAACCGAAAGGAGTCATGTTAACCCATCAGAACTTCCTCTTCCAACTGGAGCAGCTCCCTAAGGTGATAGATTTCCACAAAGGAGAGCGATGGCTTAGCGTGCTCCCCGTATGGCACTCCTTTGAGCGTATTCTTCAGTACGTCATAGTGTCACAAGCGTCTGCCATAGCATATTCTAAACCAATTGGTAAGATTATGCTGGTTGATCTTCAACGGGTCAATCCAGCCTGGATGGGGTCTGTCCCAAGAATCTGGGAGGCTGTGAAAGCAGGAGTGTATCAGAATGTTAAAGGGAAAAGCCCCGTAGCTCGTGCTTTATTCCATTTCTTTGTATGGATAGGAGCACATCATGTCCAGATGAAAAACCTGATTACCAACCGAATGCCACAATTTTCCAAGAGATTCTATCCAGTAGACTTTCTCGTTGGGATTATTCCTTTTATCCTCCTCACTCCATTCAAACTACTTGGTGATGTTTTGGTTTTTAAAACAATTAAGAAGAAGTTTGGTACTCAATTTAGAGCCGGTGTATCTGGTGGAGGATCTCTACCCTCCTCTGTTGATAACTTCTTTAAGGCAATCGGAATTACATTACTCGATGGCTATGGGTTAACTGAGACTGCCCCAGTTATCGGTCTTCGTGATATCAAGCATCAAGTACCGGGAACCGTCTCACCTCTTCCTGGCACAGAAATCAAGATTGTTACAGAACAGGGCAAATTTGCGAAGCCTGGTGAAAAAGGGGTGATTTTTGCACGAGGTGGTCAGGTAATGGCAGGATACTATAAACGCCCCGATCTTACCGCCGCTGTGATAGATGCAGAAGGCTGGATCAATACTGGAGATATCGGCATATGGACTCACAAAGGGGAATATGCCATACGTGGACGAGCAAAAGATACTATTGTCCTATCAGGGGGAGAAAATATTGAACCAGTACCACTTGAAGCCCGTTTACGTGAATCAGAATATATTGATCAAGCTGTCGTTGTGGGACAGGATCAAAAGTACCTGGCGGCTCTTATTGTACCAGATACGAAACAGCTCGAATTGTATGTAAAGGAAAATAATATTCCCTATATGGCACGATTTGATGTTTGCACGCTTCCTGAAGTAAAGGAATTGATTCATTCACAGATCAATGAATTAGTAAGTACCAAAAATGGCTTTAAACCTTTTGAACATATAAACAGGTTCGAAATTCTGCAAGTTCCGTTTAAAGTCGGACAGGAGTTATCTGCAAAGCAAGAGGTGATGCGTCATAAAATTAATCATCTCTATGCAAAAGAAATAGCTGCTCTCTTCTCTTAGAACGAACAGTACATGTACAAGGCTCCGGAGTATTGCATCTCCGGGGCTGTTTTATTATAATGTTGCAATTGCAACTTAATTGATTGTGCATCCATGCTACTATTCCAAAGAGAGAGAGTTTTATATGTCACAGAAATCAATAAATCTTGAGAAGACAGTCCATGCATTATGTACTGCAGACCCTGAACTGGTTCCCGTACTGGCAAGCATCGGATTCACAGAAATTGTAAAACCAATAATGCTGACCACAGTCGGTAAAGTTATGACAATTCCAAAGGGTGCGGCAATGCGTGGCTTACATCTCGAACGTATCATTCTTGCATTGGAAGAACATGGATATTTGATTGAAAACAATCCACAGGAGGATAAGAAATCATGAGTGCAGAAATAAATAATAGTATTAATCGACAAAAACTGCTTAAGGAATTAATACAAAGACTCCATAACGGTGAAGATTTCGATGCGGTTAAAGCCGATTTCGCAAAAGAGTTTGAGGGGGTTGGAGCCGATGAAATAGCTAATATGGAAAAAGCTCTCATTGAGCATGAGGGTGTAAAAGTTGAAGAAATTCAGAAACTTTGTGATGTCCATGCCTCCTTATTTAAAGGATCCGTTGCCGACATTCATGCCGATAAAAACAATACTAAAGATCAAGGACATCCGACCTGGGTTCTAAAGGAAGAGAATCGGGCTATCGAGCGACTTTTTTCTGAGCGTATTATGGTACATGCAGAACAAGTCAGCCAAGGTAACCTAAAGGCTGTTACTCAGCTGTTAGAGGACTTTCAGGAATTGTTACAGATAGACAAGCATTACTCAAAAAAAGAGAACCTCTGGTTCCCAATAATGGAACGATACGGGATTACTGCCCCACCAAAAGTTATGTGGGGTGTAGATGATGAAATTCGAGATATGGTGAAACAAAGTAAAAACCAACTCGAAGCACTCATCGATGCTGGAAGACCTGCTCATTCAGATGTAGAGAGTTTTCTCAGTCATTTAGAATCAACAAAAGAGAAAATCATAGAGATGATTTCGAAGGAAGAAGATATTCTCATACCTATGGTAAGTGAAGTTTTTTTCGTTACCGATTGGAGACAAATTACTGAAGGCAGCCCGGAAATCGGATATTGTCTTCTCGATAGTCTTCCAACATGGACACCCCCGGAAGAGGAGAATCCAAAAGCAAAAACTGCAGCAATGTCGGAGGGAGTAGTAACCTTACCAACAGGTTCGTTCTCTCCCGAAATATTAACTCGTGTACTCAACACTCTTCCTGTAGATATCACCTTTGTAGACAAGAATGATGAGGTAGCCTATTTCTCACAAGGAACGGAACGAATTTTCCCAAGAACCACTGCGATTATCGGTAGAAAGGTTATCAACTGTCATCCACCGGCAAGCATGCATATTGTTGAGAAAATAATAAGCGATTTTAAGAGTGGTAAAAGAGATGTTGCCGAATTTTATATCCACCTAGGAGATGTGTATGCACACATTCGTTATTATCCAGTCAGGGATGATCAGGGATTGTATCTTGGAACGTTGGAAGTAACTCAGAATATTGCCCCAATTCAGGCATTATCTGGAGATAAACGACTGCTGGACGAAGAATAGACGATTACATCCCAGGGTTAATCAAACCAGTTAAAACCGTTATTACGAGCAAGGTCAGAAGCAAATTTCGGTAACGTTCTAACGGGATATACCTCCATATGCTCCTCTTGCTGGAGCATTGGAGTTACAATTCTCCACGATTCAGTTATTTCTCTCATGCTGGGGAATAAGCTTTTATCACCCTGTAAAATCTTTTTAACAATTTGTTCATATGCTTCAGGAGTATTCGCCCCAAAGGTTTCTGCCTGATTAAATCTAAAGCGAACCGGTTTCGACTTCCACGAAGTATCGGGTTCCTTCAGATTCATACTGATATCGATTGTGAGTTCAGGATGAATGGTAATAATTATACCATTCTCGCCAATAGATTCATCATGCATTACTTTCTGTGTAGTATTCTTAAACTTTATATAGATAAGCGATTTCGCCTCATTCTGCATTTTCCCTGTTCGAATGAAAATCGGCACATCGGCAAAATAGTAGGTGTTTATAGCCAATTTGAGAGCTGCATAGGTTGGCGTCTGCACTATCTGTCCACTCGATGCTCCAAGCGATTCATATCTGCCTGTGTGAAATTCTGATACAGGGGCAATTGAGCGCAGTACTTTCACCTTCTCCACTGCAATATCTTCTGGCGTCAAAGTAGCCGGTTCATTCATAGTGAGATAGGTAATTATCTGCATAATGTGATTTTGAATTGTGTCTCGAACCACACCTATCTGCTCATAGAACCCAAGCCGCTGATCTACACCATGTGTTTCATCGAAAATTATCTGTATGCTTTCAATTGAGTGATTATCCCATATACTCCTCATAATATCGTTATGGAATCTCAAAATGAGCAGATTCTGCATGAACTCTTTGCCAAGGTAGTGATCAACTCGATATATTTCCTTATCGCTAAAAGCTTTGAGTAAAATTTCATTATATCGTAGGGCACTTTCTAAATCAAAGCCAAAAGGCTTTTCTACAATTATTTTTTTATCAAGATGACACTGACAGGAAAGCTGAGAATCTATAGTTTGAATCTGCCGAATGGCTTCTTCGTATAAAGATGGCTGTAATGCCAAATAATAAATAAGTTCAATTTCCTTTTGATCCTGGATAATGTGTTCAATCTGAGCTTTTAAGGGGACAGTGGATTCAGGATCTTTCATATCGTAATATTGATACAGCAGGCGGTCTAAAAATTCTTCTGAAGCATCATTGGAGACCATCTCTTTGAGAAAGTCACTCCGTTCTTGAAATCTACGCCCAAGTGCTAGGACAGTAAAATCAAATCCTTTCTTGGAGAGATGTTCATACGCTGGATAGAGCTTCTTTTTTGCCAGATCCCCCGTTCCACCGAATTGAATAATGATTCTCTTCATCCTCAAACCCCCTTTATATCTGTAACAACATCAAAACTGAACCACTCTCTCGGGAAATACATGCAGGGAAGTGAAGAGGGATTCTCCTGCCCATCCAAAAACCGTTCTAATGCAATCCGTTTGCCCTCCCCAAAAAAGAGGACATATGTTCGAGATCGTTTTGCATAGAGTCTTAAGCCTCTATAACTTATGGTTACCCGTTCCGGTGGTGGTTTCGGACTTGAATCGATTTTTACTACATCGGCAACATCTTTTGCATCGAGTTCCGGATATGATCCCGGAAAGAGACTGGCCATATGGCCGTCTTCCCCAATTCCAAGATACAACAACTCAAGACCCCGTTTGGAATTCATAAATGGAGTACCTACATGAGGACTATGAATTTGTGAATGAGAAAAAAGCCCCGCATCTATAGCTTGTTGTAGTCCTACATCCAAAAGAGTATCAACATTCTTATCTCCAGAGAGTCGCTCATCCACTAGGTACAATTGGACTCTCTGTAAGACATCCGGCTCACATTGAAGGATACCGGCAACCACAGGAATAGCTCCCCGTCCTCCGGGAATTCCTATGGCTATCTCTCGACTACTCGCTTCTGCTGCCTGACGTATATGCGAAGCAACCAGAGGAGAAAAATCCTCTGGATTTTGTACAATTATTCGCTTCATACAGTAATTATACTGCCTGAATCAGGTATCGAACAGTCGAATCAGATAATTCCCAGTTTTCGGGCTTCCTGACCCATTATTTCCATCGCCTGATCTAATTCATCTTGAGAATGTATTGCCATACACGAAGTTCGAATGAGAGCTCGCTGTGGTGGAACCGCAGGAGTAATAACCGGATTCACATACACCCCGCGTTCAAACGCCTGCTTCCATAGGAGGAAGGTCTTTTCATTATTTCCAATAAGAAGCGGTACGATGGGAGTCTCTGAAGTTCCTACGTTAAATCCCAATGAGGAGAACCCTTCGATCATATACTGAGCATTCTTCTGTAATTGCTGCACAATCTCAGGTTCTGACTCAATAATTTCAAGAGCTTTCATTGCTGCTGCAATATTTGCCGGTGGCATAGAGGCACTGAATATGAGTGGTCTGGCGAAATGCTTAATAAAATCAATAACTCCTTCATCACCGGCAACGAATCCTCCGATTGAACCGAAGGACTTGCTGAACGTACACATGAGCAAATCACATAAGTCTGGGTTTCCGCCATGATGCTCACACGTTCCTCGACCAGTTGCTCCAACCACCCCAAGGGCATGTGCTTCATCTAGATAAATTCCAGCTCCATATGCATCTGCAATCTTTCTTATTTCAGGCAGTGGTGCAATATCTCCCTCCATGGAAAATACTCCATCAATTACTATAAGTTTAGGCTCATCTCTTGGGATACGCTGCAGAACCTGCTCTAAATCGGCTAAATTGTTGTGCTTGTACCGGTGAAAGGTCACCTGCTTCTTCATTCCATCAGCAAGAAAAATACCATCCATAATGGAAGCATGATCATATTTATCGACAATAACGTGTTCCCCTCGGCCAAGTATTGCTGAAAGAGCACCAAGATTTGTCTGGTATCCCGTAGTAAAGCAGAGAGCAGCATCTTTTCCAACAAACTTCGCTAATCTATGCTCTAGCTCCTCGTGAAGATCAAGAGTTCCATTCATGAACCGGGAACCACTACAGCTTGTTCCGTATCGTTGTGTTGCCATTTCAGCCGCTTCTTTGAGACGCTGATCGTTTGCTAATCCAAGATAGTTGTTTGATCCCAACATGAGCATCTCACGCCCATCAATATACACACGAGACCCTTCACTTCTGCTGATAGGCTTGAAAAACGGGTATAACCCGGAAGCACGTACTTCTGCAGCTTCAGTGAAATCAAAACACTTATTAAAGATGGGAGCGTGATTGTCGCGATTCATGATGTATCCTCCAGTCGGAAACAGTATAACATGTTTACTCTACAGCATCATAGGGTTTGACACAATATACTTTTCCGTCAACAACTGGATTTCCGAACTTCGTGAGATAACATATGAAATTGCCCCATACGGTTAGCAGTAACTATATAGTAATAGTTACTGTAATCTTCATGGTGTATTAGTAACAAAAAAATCTTCTAAAACTGATTACGTGATACAATTTTTTCATGCTGATAGGTCAGGTACTGCTTACAATCCTACAATCAAGACATTATCCAATTTCTCAATTTGCCCATGATGTTGGCATGGCACGATCTCAGTTGTATAAAATCATAAAAGATGAGCATAGCCCAACCTTGTTTACCCTTGAGCGTTTAGTAACTGCTCTCGATATGTCCATGTCGGAATTTTTTGGAATCGCAGAAATGGGTACCTATGACTTGGATTCTACAGGCTGATAAAACAACTCTTCAGTCGCAAGAGCTATTTTTGTTACAGAAAAATCACTTCCGTGAGGATAGATATAATAGGTATCATCCAGTGTAGAAAGATCGATACAATCTCCTTTCCCAAAATAATCATATTCAATGTGACAGGAGTACATTGAAGGAACTGGTTTTTCTAATCTGAATGAATCCCCGTCAAACTCTCCTTCTAGCAGGAATCCATCCAGAGAGTGCGTGAGTACTGCCGTCCCCAGTCGAATATATTTTCGAGCATTGGGAAGAGCATCTACGGTCACTTCAGATGAAAAATGGTAGGTACCGTTACGCACTTCATTTCTCACTTGCATCCGTTCAAATTCATACCAATCGGGAATATGAGGAAACTCTGTATGTAAGCCCTGTTCATCATCTGCTGGATGTATGGCTGCGAGTTCTCCTAAATTACTCATCTCCCACACTTTATGACATGCCCCGCACGCTATGGCAGCTCCACTACTGGTCATCTTGTATTCAGTAAGACAATGTGGACATTGATACAATACTTTATGAAGCCCCTCTGCACGTTTCGGATAATCAATAATAATCCCCTGTTCTTTCTGCCAACGATACTCATCATATGTAAAAGCTTTATTGATTCCATCATTGATCTCGGCAACTGAAGCCGCTTTCAATTCCTCAGCACTGAAAATCTGAGTTAAATCGGCTTCTATTCGATTCCCGCGAGGGGTAAGATTCCAACAAGGTGAATTCAAATAATTCCCATGCATATTCAACATGACAACGGGAACACCAAGTAGTTTGGCCATTTTCCCGAGTGATTCCGGGAGTACTGCATTGGTACCAATGAGGGAGTATCGTGCTTCAGGATAGAGTGCCAGAATATCTTTGTGTTGAACAATCACATGGCGTATTTGACGTATGAGCTGAACATCATTAGTAAATTTTCGTTTGCAAATTCCGCCTACCTGTCGCAGCAACCATTCACGTCCAATAAAGCCATCAATTGCTACTACATAATTAGCCCTATGAGGAAATATTGCTGCAGTAGTAACTTTAAAATCCATGAATGCATGATGCGTACAAAGTAATAAATAAGGAGGCTTTACTCCGTCCATTCTTTTTCGGTTAATGCGCAGGCGATGACTTAAGGTAGCGGGAAAGCTCAGGAGCCATGTTAGTGGGCGAAGGAAATTTCGTTGTCGAATTGGTTTTTTTGCCATATCAAAGCGTATAGCAGCACGCAACTTCTCAATTTCGGTCATCTGCAGCTCCTCTAACCCAGAGCATGGGATATTATGTGAGATGTTGGAGCATATCATAATGTGACTCATCTAACTAGTATCAATTTGTTCCAAAGATACCCTCAATATATTAGGTATGAGGTTTATTAATTTAAACTAAGTTTAAAAATGGTATTGACCTTCGCATCGATTTTCATTATTCTCTCA
>Ga0334901_1001676_pt1 | contig 21977 bp, 22 predicted proteins | sample GraSluR3_MG_3_FD_207216 | JGI IMG/M metagenome (GOLD analysis project Ga0334901, IMG submission 207216) | Sludge microbial communities from methane-producing bioreactor in Wageningen University, Netherlands - Granular Sludge_15_08-R3 | ecosystem: Engineered > Bioreactor > Anaerobic >... | reverse complement strand
CCGGCCAGCAAACTCGATATGCCGGTAGATTTCGATTCTCTAACTGCAGCGGGATCTATGATGGGTTCTGGTGGTATGATCGTAATGGACGATAAGACCTGTATGGTAGATGTAGCCCGCTATTTTATCGAATTCCTGATCGACGAATCGTGTGGTAAGTGTACACCCTGCCGGGAAGGGCTATTTGCTCTCAATAAGATCCTGACTCGTATTTGCAATGGCGAAGGGAGAGAAGGTGATATTGAACAGCTTAAGACTCTATCAGAGACAATTAAGGAGACAAGTCTCTGTCAGCTGGGTGGTTCAGCCCCTAATCCTGTGCTGAGTACTCTACAGTTTTTCGAAGATGAATATATAGAGCATATCCGGGACAAGAAATGCAGGGCTGGTATCTGTAAACCGTTGATCAAATACAGTATCAATGCAGATAACTGCACAGGATGTACTCTCTGTGCCCGTAATTGTCCGGTAGATGCTATAAGTGGAGCAGTAAAACAGGTTCATAAGATAGATCAGAGCAAGTGTATCAAGTGTGGCATTTGCTACGAAGTGTGTAATTTTGAGGCAGTGGAGGTGAAATAATGAGTAATCAGACAGTAACGATACTGGTTGACGATAGAAAAGAGCTCAAGGTTCAGCAGGGAACTTATTTGCTGAAACCGATCCTGGAAGCAGGGATAGTTATTCCTACTCTCTGCTATCATAAGGATCTGACTCCCGGTGGTTCTTGCCGCCTCTGTGTCTGTGAAATTGAGGTCCGGGGCAGGAAGAAACTCGTCACCTCCTGTAATTATCCTGTTCGAGAAAATATAAAGGTCTGGACGAACTCTGAGAAAGTTAAGAAACATCGTAAGACACTGGCAGAACTCTATCTCGGTAGATGGCCCAATGTCAAAGTCGTTCAGGATGCAGCCAGAGAGTGCGGAGTAACCGATGCTTCCCGATTCCGAAGTGAGCTGACCGAAGAGAGCGAGAAGGCCTGTATTCTATGCGGTAAGTGTGTCCGTGCCTGTAAAGAGTTTATCCTTGAGCGGATCATTGACTTTGCCGGCAGGGGAATCAAGCGTCATATCACTATGCCGTTTGGCCAGGTTGATAAACACTGTGTCGGCTGTACCTCCTGCGCCTATGTATGTCCGACCGGCGCTATAGAGGTTATAGATGATATGAACCATCCTGTTGATCCGGAACTCATTCGGAAACACGGGATGAAGGTCAATGCAGAGATGGCAACTCTCGACAGTTCCCAGTGCCGCATGCGGGAAGTCGGAACTGCTAACATAGTAGAGGTAATGGACCGTTACGATCTTCTTCCTGTGCATAACTTTAAATACGGCTCACATCCCGATACACCGAAGATAGATTCCAATACCCTGAAGAAACACTACTTTACTCAGGAACAAGCAGATGCCTGCTGGCGCGGCTGTTCGATGGCCTGTGCCAAGGCAGTGGATGGTTTCGAGCTAAAGACAGGTCCCTACAAAGGGCAAAAAGTCGTTGTTGACGGCCCGGAATACGAGACTGCTGCAGGTTGCTCCAATATGGGTTGTTTTGACGGTGATTTCGTCGTCGAATTCAATTTCTATTGTGATACTTACGGGATTGACACAATATCGATGGCTACAGCAACAGCCTTTGCCATGGAGTGTTACGAGGCAGGTTTGCTGACAAAAGAAGACACTTACAATAAAGATCTCCATTTCGGTAACTGTGATGCCGTGCTGGAATGTCTGCACGAGATGTCCCGGGGCGAGAAGTTCGGTCTTGAATTGGGCCAGGGGATCAGATATCTCAGGGAGAAATTACAGCAGAGATATCCTGATAAGGCACAATGGTTACACGATATAGGGATGGAAGTCAAAGGCCTCGAGTATTCGGAATATGTCAGCAAGGAATCTCTTGCTCAGCAGGGTGGATATGCTATGGCAGTCAAAGGCCCTCAGCATGACGAAGCATGGCTGATCTTTATGGATATGGTCAATAATCAGATCCCGACCTTCGAAGATAAGGCAGAAGCACTCTATTATTTCCCTCTCTTCCGAACCTGGTTCGGTTTGATGGGATTGTGCAAGATAGTCTGGAATGATGTTGTTCCGGCCGATAATGCCAGAAGATATCCACCTCAGGTAGCAGCAAAGATACCGGAGCATGTCGAGAATTACTGGAAGTTTTTTGAAGGTATGACCGGCAAGAAGATCGGAGAGAAAGAGATGATCGACCAATCTGCCCGGGTTCATAATCTGCAGAGAGTAATGAACATAATGATGGGCTACGGTAAGCGAGAAGACGATGTTCCGCCCTACAGGGCTGTCGGACCGGTAACCGAAGAGGAATACCTCTCTCGTCAGGAACGTTATGATAAGCAGTTAAGAGAGGAGTTGAAGTTAGATCCGGAAAAACTCTCACTGGAAGAAAAGATAGAAAAAATTCGCCAATACCGTTATGAGCAGTACGATAAACTGATGGATGCTGCTTATGAAAGACGCGGCTGGACCAAAGATGGAGTTCCCAGAGTCGAAAGACTGAAGGAACTCGGAATAGATCTGCCCGAATTAGTTGAGATAGTCAAGGCGTATCAATAGCACAGGAGTGGTGATAGTTAGATAATGAACAGAGATGTGGCTTACCCCCTCTCTGTTCTAAATATGATGATTGGAGAGAAGAAGGAAAACTGATGAGAATCAATGTTGAAGATATCTTTATCCGTAATGTTCCCGGAACCAGAGAGAGACTCATAAAATGCCGGGCTGGGATTGCCGGATGTGGTGGTCTCGGTTCTAACATCGCTGTAACCCTCGTGAGAGCCGGGATAGGAGAGTTGATCATTGCCGATTATGATCGGGTAGAACTCTCCAATCTCAATCGCCAGTACTACTTTCTGGAAGATGTCGGTAGACTGAAGACCGAAGCGTTAACTGATATACTGCACAGAATTAATCCTCAGGTTAAGATAACAACTATCACGGAGAAGTTAAATCCCGACAATATTGGTGAATTCTTTTCTGGAGTTGATATCATGGTCGAAGCTTTTGATCAGGGAGAGAATAAGAAGTGGCTCATTAACAGATGGTCAGGTATAAACAATGATATTCCTCTTGTCTGTGGCAGCGGAGTGGCAGGTTTCGGCAAGTCGGACGAACTCAGAACCGTCAAAGTCGGTAAGCACTACTACTGCGGAGATCAGAGTTCCGATATGAAAGAGGGATTATGCCCGGCAAGGGTTGCTATAGTAGCCAACATGCAGGCCAATATGGTCATCGAGATTCTTATGAAGGGAAAGATGTGATGATAACGGTAAACAACAGGGATAAGTTAGACTGGCAGGCAGGAATGACCGTAAGTGATGTTTTGAAGAGGATGAAATATGACTACAGTCTCATCAGTGTTTATATTGACGAGAAATACATTCCTGAAGAGGAGTACAACTCCAGAGCAGTACCGGACAAGAGCTCGATTCAGGTCATCCATCTCGCTCATGGTGGTTAGGTAATCGATCGAGTTACTTCGGCCCTACGGCTCGGATCAGTTTAAGAAGTACCATCGAATACCAACGTTCCAGTGTATACCGGCTACAGGATAACCATAAAGACTTTCTGATTGCAGTAAGTTTCTGGCGTCTGCCTGGATATCAAACAACCTGGTAATACTAATCCTGATATATCCATCGAGCATTTCGGCAGATTCCACAATATGATGAGGTGTTGTAAACTCACCGGTATAATGGTATATCAACCCAGCGGTTATAGCATTATCGTGTAAGAGGTTATACCGGCATTCGAGATTTACCTTTCCATAATAGAGGGGAAAGTAATCGAGTTCGTTATCAAGCCGGGCATTGAGATGCGACAGAAGAGACCAGTCAGTAACGCCATAGCTTCTCATCAATATATGTTCTCCTTCAATATACAGGGTGGTTAACTCCTGTTTCGGTTCGTTCCGATTTGTATCCCATCTACAATTGAGTTCACTATTCCCGGCAGCTTTGGTGTCACCATACTGGATGTAATCGCGTTCTCCCAGGGTAGCCCTGATATCGCCAATGACTGATTTCCAGGCTACAGTTGAATAGAGGTCACGGGCTATGATGGTTCTTATGTAGTCATAAGATTCTGTTCGGGGCGAGTTGTCGAGAACTCCAATACCGGCAGTAACGTAATCGCTGAATCGGTAATTCAACTCTGAATGGGTATGATATTTATAGCTATTCCCGGAGTAGTTCTCAGACCATATATCAAGGTTGTTATTTCTATACTTGTAGACTATCTTTCCGATATCGCGAAAACTCTCAGTTAGATAGGGCTTACTGATACCTTCACTATCATCTAAATCGAAATATTCCCAGGTCAGCCCGAGGTAGTGGTGCCGCCATTCAAAATCCCGTTTTAACATCAGTTGATAGAGTGTTCTTTCCGGTTGTTCTTCCAGCGGTGTATCACTGTATTTTAGCTTCTCATATCGGAAGCCGATATTGAGAACAGGATTATCCCATAATAGTGAGTGCTCACTTATTTTTTCACTGTATCCGACATTGGCCAGGTACTCATACTGATCACGCCATTTATTAGCTGGAATATCCTGATTGATATGAAGGAAATACCATCTGAAAGTATGCGGGCCAACAGGTAACCGTGTATCAAGAGTATAGTTGGAACTCTTTTCTCTCATGCCCATCCAGTAGCCGTCCTGAAACAGGATAGAAGTCCCGATCCGGAAATCTTCCAGGTCGAGAAAATCGTTCTTGGCCAGCCTGATATGTCCGTAATCCATATTGAGATAACCGAGGCCGGCATAAGCATCAACGAAGGTTACCGGTAGTTCATAATCTCTGGTTTCAAATCTCCAGTTTTGTATGGTAACTTCCTGCTCGTAGAGAGGATAACAATTCTGGAATGAATGTATCGGTATGGTGCAGGCAGGAATGATCGTAAACCTGTTCTTATGTAGATAGGGTTGATATCTATCCCAGGAGATGAGGTGGTAGTTCTCGTTATAGGCTGGAAGGTTAACCAGGCTCAGGGTATGCTTTAAAGGCTCCTGTTGCTTGTCTATGACACGATCGATCTTATCCTGCAACTTTTCCAGGTCGGGAATGCTGACAGGAATCTCTTCCTCTTCGTCAAAGAATTCGGGGACAAAGGATATCTCGACAGTAAGGGTTCCGATAACAGGTTCATCGTTCCTTATCGCCGGAACGAACTCCCATTCCCTGACATTGGCAATGGCAAGGCTGTCGAGTTCTGGTATCGATTCTGTTACCTCTATATAGCCGATCGTGCTGTCGGGTAGGACAGTAACATCGAGAATGACTGTTCCTGCAATCATATCCCTCTGTAATTCGGGTGGGTAATATAGTGGAGCACGATACACAGCCCTGGGAGGTTCACTGATCTCAGCATTGAGCTGAGCGAGCAGGTCACATCTTATACAGGCGGACAGATCACCGGTTAGAGCTGACAGCATGGTTATCAGTAAGAGAAGCAACAACAGATTACGTCTGCTGATATACCAGTTCACGTTTCTCAAAAACTCTGTTATAACCATCCCTTCTCCCTGTACCATTCATAGGTTTTATGTAATTCTTCCTCCAGGTTGTCCTGTAATTCGAAACCGAGATATTTTTTCGCCTTTCCTGCATCACAGATCCAGGATTTGCCCTTCATCTCACGAAGCTTCTGAAGATTGATAAGAGCCTGTCTTTTGCTTAACTTTCCCTTCAATTCTCCAATCAAAGCTACCGGATAGACAAACAGTTCCGGGATTCTGATCCTTGTAGTCTTTCTGTTCATGGCTGATTCCAGAGCGTTGATGAATTCGTCCCAACTATAGTAAGAACTGCAGGAGGCAAAGAAGATCTCACCGTAAGCTTTCGGATTACCGAATGTTCTGAATACCAGTTCTGTTAAACCACTGACCGGTATAAGGCTGATATACCTGGGACGGAATCCGATCAAGAGCGAAATTCCCCTTTTCACGAGTTTGAAATACTGCAGGAAATCCGAGTCACCTGGTCCAAAAACGGAAGCAGGTCTAATGATAGTCCAATCTTTCTGACAGTACTTGACGATATTGGTTTCGGCCAGAAGCTTACTCTTTCCATAGTAACTCACTGGAAAACACTCCTCGTCCTCCCGTTTACCTGACAGGGTAAAACATTCCCCGGAAGCTGCCTGACTGCTGATAAAAACAAACTGCTTGAGAGAATCAATCTCATTGGCTACTTTGAGTATATTAGTGGTAAGTTCAATATTATAACGTTTGAATTCCTCCCAGTTCCTGCCACGAGTGATGGCAGCATTATGAACCAGAATATCATTCCCAGCCAGAACAGTTTGTAACTCTTTCACATCCCAGTAATCAATACTGGTAGTTCTAAAACCTGCAGGAAGTAGGGAGTGGTCTGCTTTATCTCTAACGAGTCCGGTAACCTTGCAACCCCTGGCAAGGCAGTCTCGAACCATATTGCTGCCAACGAAACCGTTAGCTCCGGTTATTACTACTCTTTGCATATATTTCCCTGTAATTCTTCTTGTTATCGACGCCTGCATGCTATTTATCGGGAGAATAAAGTGTCAAATGTTTTATATGCCGGACAGGGATCTCGAAATGAGACTCTTCGAGTAGAAGTGCCGAACTTTATAGGGCTTTGTAACCCACTTAACAACTACCCCGAGAATAAGTCCGGAACGATAAAAGATTCAGGTCAGTGAAGTTAATAACAAATAATCGAGAAGAATAAAACATTGACTAAAATATCTTTTTTTTTCATTGATTAGTAAAAGGGTATGAAGAATACAGTTCAACTATGAGACACAGATTCATACCTGCCAGGTTTTGTAATGGATGGGGAGGTAAATGATGAAGAGTCTGATATTATTTCTCGTTACTGTAATGGGTCTCATTATCCTTACTGGATGCAGTGAGAGCACTACCGGACCATTAGGGACGGTATCGACTCCTGAATTCAATATCGAGAGTGGAACTTATGGACATCCCCAGGTAGTGAGACTGAGCTGTGCAACAGAGGGTTCAGTAATTAGATATACGCTCGATGATACGATTCCGACCGGAACATCAAGTGTCTATAGTGATTCTCTTTTTATATCGACGACGATGACGATCAGAGCTCGTGCGTTCAGGGACAAATGGGATCCGAGCGATATGGCGGTTCTCTATCTGATAATAGATCCCGAATCAGCAGTTGTCCGGATAGAGTTTGAGGATACCCCCCCTTATATTCCCTTGAATACTCTCTCCACTGTCAGGGCAAAAGCCTTTGATGAAGATGACCAGCCAGTAGTTATTCCGCTTACCTTCACTGTCTCTGTCGGGACTATGATGTATATTGGGTATGATCCTGTAGGTTGGAACTCGATAGTCTGGAATCCTGGCATAACAGCCCAGAATGCCACGGTCACAGCTCAGGTGGGAGAAGTGATTGCTCAGAAGGTTTTTCAGGTCATACCTGACCCTCCAGCAGAGATCGTACTTGCTTCGTTTTACGATGATGAAGGAGATTGGATCGCTGTTCCGGAAGAAGGGTTACCGATAAATTTCCCTAATCAGGTCATCATCAGAGCGACTGTGCGGGATAAATACGGTAATCCAGTGCTGGAAGGGTTGGGTATCCAGTTCACAACTACTCTGGGCGAAATCGAAGAGGATGGGATTACTGACACTAACGGCACCGCTTATGCCGAATTCTCACCAGGTTCAATACCCGGAACTGCTCTGATTACAGCTACCACTATCGAACCGGGTGAAGGTGATGAATACATCTCCGAAACGTTAACGTTGACGATCTATGAGGATCACAGGAGATGATGAAGATGAAGAAGTTATAATCAGGATAAGAAGGATAATAACCGATCAATAGGATTCTATTCCAGGAGGATATAATGACAATAAGATTTCAACTGCTAACAGTTCTGATCATCCTTATACTATTCATTGGATGCAGCAACAGTACCACAGATTCAGAGCCACGTGTAGCAACTCCGGAGTTTAGTATTACCGACGGTATCTATGTAGTCCCACAGACGGTAGAGATCATCTGTGAGACCGAAGGTGCCGAGATCAGATACACTACTGACGAAAGTAATCCAAATATCTCATCGACCCTATATACGGGGCCATTGGAGATTTCGGAAGATACTCTCCTCAAGGCCAAGGGATTCAAAGAGGGCTGGAATTCGAGTGAGACAGCAACTCTGAATATCATCATCGAGGAAGATTTCGAGATCGGAAGTATAGAATTCATCGACTTCCCAGACACACTACAGTTACAGACGACGCTTCCGGTAAAGGTGGCACTATACGATACCGAAGAGAATCCGGTTCCTGACGGCCTTGTAGTTACCTTTACCGCCGATAAGGGATATTTCGAAGGAAACAATCAGGCTATCACCACTGGAGGAGAGGCTGAAGTTATCTATAATTCGGGGATTATTGCCGGAACATTAACGATGCGGGCTAGAGTGGGAGATATTCTCGAGACTGCTATTGCCTCCATCGTCCCTGCCTTACCAGCAGAGATTTCTCTAACAATGGAATATAAGAATCCTGACGAGGAGTGGGAAGAAGTGACAACCCCCGAATTCCCTGTCGATTACGATCTTGAACTGCGACTGAAAGCCTTACTCCAGGATCAATACAGTAATCCTACACCCGATATCGGACTCGTATTCAGTACTAACATTGGTGAGATAGAATCACATGGTATAACCGGCGATGATGGTTTGGCTTTTGCCATATTCCAACCCGGATCTACAGTTGGAGAAGGGATCATAACTGTTAATACAGAAGAACCGGGAGCTGAGGGTGAGATACTGTCAGCCGAGTATGATTTTCATGTCTACAGCGATGAGATCTATACCCTGACCTTTACGGAAGATGAATACGCTCTCGATGTAACCGGTGTCGGAGGGCTGGAATCCATTCCCCTGCAGGTTGAATTACGGGATTACCTCGGTGATCCCGTTCCGGGTGATGATTGGATTAGATTTGAGATCTCATTTGAAGAGAGCGAACCGGATCTCTATTTTGAAAACCAGGAGCAGAACATCGATGTTCAGGCTAGCGAAGGGATAGCATCAGTATCACTTTTTTCCGGAACTGTATCCGGATCAGCTCTGCTGAAGGCTTCACTCCTGGATAATCAGGAAATTTCTGATACCAGAGAGGTCATCGTCAGGCCAGGTCCTGCACATAACGTTGAATTTATTATCGGTAGTTATGATACTGGTGAAAATCTGGGTGGAGGTCGCTGGGAGATTGACGCCTGGCTCTATATCCTCGATATTCACGACAATCCCGCTGTAGAAGATGGGACACTGGTTACCTTCTCCCTCGGAGATGATCCAACTCCTCCATCAGACTGCTTTATAACAGCCAGTGCTCTAATAGAGAATGGTTATGCCACCACAAATATCAGCTATCACGGGTTAGATACTTTCTCACAAATCCTTGTCCGGAGCGAAGTTAACGAACTAGCCCACGATGAACTCGTCAAACTACCTGTCCAATTTCCTCAATTAGAATTTTATGCTATCGGGAGTCATGTTGATTTCTTTACCGATTCCGGAGAGGATGCTTCGGCTCAGGTTGAGTTTCACGTTAATGTGATCGATGGGCAGGGTAATATTATTACCAACGGCAGACTGCTCTGCACGAGTCCTTTTGGCCAGTTTGAATACTATGAGTGGTTCGATGATGATGATAACCCAATCAACGAACCCCATCAACATCCCGATCCTTACTATATAACCAGTTACCATGGTCTGGCCAGAGGATATATTCGGGTCTGGATCTGGGAATGCCCACCACCCGGAGAAGACGATCATGTGAGCGAGCAGGAGGTTGAAATCACCGTCCATCTGGAAGATTCAGACGCATCAGTCAGCGGGATAATTGTAATCAGAAGATATAATTTTCCCGAACCGCAGGTTAGACGAAGCTAACTTTTCGTTTCCGAAACTGTAAAGGTCTACTTGAGCAGGAGCATTTAATTCACTTTTCTAGTTTCGGCTGTCTCCAGGTGAAGGGAGCAAAGACCACTGGGAAGCAGTTTACCCCGGTCGTCTTTACCGTCCCAATAGATCTTGTATTGTCCCGATCCAAAATGATTTGAGACGAAAGAGATAATTTATTCACCTCTGACTGTCATGCTCGCTGACAGCCAGATATCAAACAAGAGTATTTCTTGTCTTTGAGTCTGTATTATGCCCGGACTTGTGTGGCAGGGCTATGTAACCTCTGACACTGAAGACGAGGAGTACCTTTTTGTCAGATTTGATTAGCATCACTAATGTTATAGATATCGGATTTCCTCTCGGCAGGAGCGTAGTCGGAACCGGCCGACTCCTGTGGTGCCTGATGTTTCTAGAGTAAAAGAGAAGAGGGATCAGTAGGTTATCAGGATATGCCGAGCAAGTGATTACACATCATCTTCTTCTTCCTCGGGTTCTATCTCGTATTTGAAAGAACGGCCGCCGTATTGTTTTCCATAATAGCCGACAAGCAGGGCGCTCATGCCTATCCAGGCAACTCCGATAGCGCCTTTAGGCCCGATTTCGGATAAGAGAATCATGAATCCAACCAGAAATACAGCGGTTACCAGGAGATTAAAGAAGAATTTTTTCCAGTAGAACCTGTATTTTCCCATTTTTGTCCTCCCTGTTAATAATAGATTCAAACATAATGAAATACAAATCATTCTGTCAAGAATATGTTAACAGGTGAAGGAAATTTTTTATATTGACACGGAGGAAAGATATTTTAGGAAGAAGATACACCGAGCAGAGAGGTCTAAGCCTTGCGTGGTATGATCTTCTGCCGACAGGGTATGGAGGGAAACCTTCATGCCTCCCGTTCTCTCTATAGAGAGAGGAGAATTTGGAAAGGTGATCGATCAATAGCAGTTCAGTAGCAATTATCCTTTTCCGATCCAGGGTAGTATTGTAAGCGGAGGTATATTTGAAGCGTTGGCTGGGTAGTTTTTCGACGCAGGATTTACTGATAATAGCTATCATTGCGGCTTTAGGTCTGGCGGTCAAGCCGGTAGTAACACCACTGGTCCATCTGGTATCAGCACCTCTACTTATTCCCGGTGGCTCTCTTGCCGGCGGTTTCTACATGCTCTGGCTCTCCCTGGTGGTGGTACTCGTTCCGAGAAGAGGTTCAGCAGTACTGACAGCCTTTGTGCAGGGCGCAGTTACCATCATGCTGGGGCATTTCGGGCATCATGGGGTGATCAGTATCCTGACTTATACCGCACCGGGGATAATGGCCGAACTCGTCTCCTGGCTTTTCCGGAATAAGGGGTCATTGACAGCTCAGACCTCTATCTGTGCTTCAGCCAACCTTGTCGGTGCTCTCCTGGTCGCTCTATTGATAATGAGGTTACCAGCAATACCACTTGCCATATCACTAACTGCAGCACTGATCTCTGGTATTGCCGGTGGTATCGTCTCTTACATGATAATCAGAAAACTATCCTCCCACCGATTTGAATTGCTGAAAGAGAGGAGTTCGGAGAGATAAAAATATGAAAACAAGAATACCGGTTGTTCTCGCACTGCTTCTGGTAGTTGTGTTTATTCTTTACCTGTTATTGAATCCAGCAGCAAGTCCGCAGATTTATGTCTATGGTGCTGCAGAAGGGGATTATCTGATCGACGATAGTGAATTGGGTTCCGGATTTTTTCGCAGCCTTGAGGCAGATGATGTACCGGAGATAATGGTGTTAGGTGAGAAATGTCGAGTAGTGTTGATTTCTTCTGAGTTTTACAGGTACTTTACTCTAAAGAAGAGAGAAAGATGCTGGGAACTGAGAGCGGAAGAATATGATTACCGAATGGGGGGAGTGAAGGGTATATTTTTAGCCGAAGGCCGTCGTGATTCTGGACTCTATCATCTGAGTGGGGTAGAAGAGCTAGGATATTATCCTTTTTATGAACTGTTACGGGAACGAACAGAGCTTTCTATCTCTTCTGAGATTCCCCTGAGAGAGGGGACAATAGATTTGAATCAGGAGTTGATCAGCGTCGAAACAACAGCTGATTCGCTTCTCATAATCTATGCCAGCGGTGAGGAGGAATGGGAAAGAATCTCACCTTACAACTGGATTACATTAGAAACAGATCAGCTTCTACCGGATTTGACAGGTGGAGAGGAGAGAAGAGTAGTAAAAGCAATCTGGGAAAATCCACCACAACATTACGCTCTCGAGATTCACGATCTTATACTCGAATCGGTCCGCAGAGAGCCGACTTTGGCAATATTTGTCGATGGACTCGGATATAGTTTATGGAATTATGCCAGAGAAAATGGTTTTACAGAGTCTTTTCCGGACATCGAGTCCGAACCTATGCGGGTAGTATATCCACCTCAGACAATATACAACTATTATGCTTTCGGGACAGGTGAACTGTTCACGCCCGATGTTCAGGAGAGAAGAGAGCTATTTACAGAACTGGCAGACAGTAATGATATACGGGGTCTAATAATAGAGGGTGAGATGCAGGTCTATCCCTCTCCACTAAAGCAGATACTCCACCCTCGAAGAAGAGGAGAGGAGAATATAGACCACCAGATCTTCCAATCTTCGCTCAAGGCTATAGGTAAATACGATTTCCTCTTTGTTCATTTTCACGATATAGATGATTACGGACACCGTTATGGCCCATATAGCGATCAGGTTCTCAAGGCAATCAACAGAACCGGAGATTATGTCAATACTCTGGTCAACGAGTGGGAAGGGAACGTCTTCGTCTTCTCCGATCACGGTATGCATCAATACCTTGACCGGGAGAGTGGTGAGTATCATGGTACGCATTACACTGCCGGAGCGGAAGATATAATCGGGATCTTTATCAGAATTACTGGCAATGAAGAAGGAGGTATGAGTGAAGAATAATTTTAGAGATGAAAAATTGGTTCCACAGAAGGGGAGAAAGTCCCGTTTCGGGCAGTGGCTGTATCTATTGATAATTCTGGCTGTGCTGGTTGTTCTGCTGAGTGTTTTGTTACAGATGAGGCAGCATGAGGTCGGAGAAATAGAGGGGTTGAGCATAATCGATGAAGAAGAGATGTATCAACCGGAAGCGAGAGACTTTGATGACATTACCTTTACCATGATAAAAATGAATGACGGAACAGAACTGGAGGGATATCTCCTTACTGATATACTCGATTATTACGGAATAGACAGAGAGTCGACAGAGAGTATTTATTTCTCTTCACTCGACGGGAGTAGGATTATCGTATCTTATGAAGAGATCAGGGACGAAGATGTCATGCTGCTTGTCGTTGAAGGTTTGCATCGAACCTACAGGTTAGCCTTTCCGCAGGATCCTTTCCGCAATAGATGGCTGAAGGATATAGTTCTGATTGAGGTAAACTGAGTCTGTGTTAAAAGTCAATAACTTCACCTTTCGATACACTGCGGAAACCAACTTTCTCTGGACTCCTTTGAATTTCTCGATCAGCGAGGGTGAGATAGTTCTGCTGAGAGGTAAAAATGGAAGCGGAAAGACTACGCTTCTGCATTCTCTTGCCGGTATCATCCCTCAAGCGATTGATGGGGAACTGCAGGGAGAGATCAGTCTCAGGGGGAGGGCTGTCTCCTCCATACCACTGAGAGAGATAGCACCTTATATTAACATACTTTTCCAGGAACCGGATAAACAGATCTTCATGCCATCGGTTGAAGAAGAGATCGCTTTCGGTCCCGAAAATCTCTGTGTCGAAAGAGGAGAAATTGAGCGAAGACTGATTGAAATTCTTGATCGTTTGAAGCTTACAGAAATCCGTAACAGATTGACTGCAGAACTCTCGTTCGGCCAGAAGAAACTGGTCGTACTGGCTGGTATTCTGGCAATGAAGCCAGGTATTATCCTCCTCGACGAACTATCGGCCGGTTTAGAAGAAGGACTAATAGAGAGCATTACTTTATATATACAGGAACTGAAAGAAACAGGAAGCTCTTTTATATTAAGTGAACATCACCCAGCTTTCGATAATCTGGCTGATCAGCTAATCGACCTGGACAAGATGAGAAATCTCGGCCGATCCGATGAATCCGAAGAAACAGGGAAACTAGAATAGATGAACTATCTCTACAGAATTTCTAACCTCGAGTTTGCTTACAAAGGTGAAGTATCGGTTTTCAAGGACCTGAATATGGTCATTCCCCAACAGGGTATAACAGTTATAACCGGAAAGAACGGGTCGGGGAAGACAACCCTCTGCCGACTGCTGACGGGCTTGGCCAGTGGTTATCGAGGCTCTATTCTGCTGAAAGATAGAAAGCTTGCAGAATTGAACCTTTCCTCGATAATGGGCGAAATTCTCTATATTAAGCAGGATTTACAGGGTAACCTGATGGGGATTACTCCTTCAGAGGACCTGAAAATCTGGCAGAACCGTTATATCGATACCGATACTGAAGAGAAGGGGAGACTTCGAAAAGAAGCATTAAGCAAACTCGGTATCGAAGATCTTCAAGATAAGCCGCTCTGGGAACTTAGTTACGGACAGAAGAGGAGAAGCATGCTCTCCGTACTACCCCTCTTCTTTGATAAATACTGGATTATAGACGAACCGACTGCAAGTCTCGATGAGAAAGGAATTGAACTGCTGGTAACCCTTATCGAGAAGAAGAGAGAGAAGTCAGCCGGAGTATTGATCCTTACCCACCGTCCTGGTCTTTTCCTGAAAGTAACTGACGGTTCCTTTTCCATAACCGATGGGAAAATTGCAGGGGAGAGCTGAAAGGATGAAGAGTACCCTGAATACCAGGACGATTATAATTATTGCTCTTGCCCTCTCCAGTATGGTAGTTATCAGGCAGAATATAACAACGCAAATCGGTGTGATTGTTATTGCTTTAATCCTGCTCGCTCTGCAGAATGATAGAAGAGCGATCTTTACCAGACTGACAGGCAGGCTTAAACATTTCTGGATAGCATTTTTAGCTATTATGATTCTACAGATTCTCTTCAGAAGAGATGGGGAAATTATTTTTCAGTTCCATATCCTGAAAATTACCGAGACAGGTATCTATTATGGTATAACTGTAGCTCTCCGTTTGATTAACCTGATCCTCATTGCCGGCCTGCTCTTCAGGATTTCATCTGCAGAGTATATGCTGGCCTTTAAAGCCTGGCACATCCCCTTTGAGATATCATTTCTCATTACTACCGTTATTCGCTTCATTCCAGATTATTACAGGCTATTCATCGCCTACCGGGAGACTCTTTATCTCCGTAATATCGAGATCAAGAAGTTGAGTATAAAAAATAAACTCTCTGTTCTGGTAGCCTTGCTCATACCGGTATTGACAGCTAATCTTGCCGATGTAAAAACTCGCTCTGTTGCGCTTGACCTGAAAGGGTTCCGGCTTTATCCTCAGCGAACATATCTCCACGAAACCAGACTGAAAGCTCACGATTATTTGATTCAGCTTTTGACTATGGTCGTCTTTCTATTTGTCATCCTGGTAATATAGAAGGGTTCGATTAACCCCCGTTTAAGTAATCAGATTGATTGAGAATGACAATTTACTTGACGTTTTTACCAGACTCGAATTTTTCTGAACCAGTGCTGAAGTGGTGGAATTGGTAGACACGCTAGGTTCAGGACCTAGTGAGCGAATAGCTCGTGGGGGTTCGAGTCCCCCCTTCAGCACCATTTTTTTCTGCTGAGAAACCTGGACAATCCGGAGAATAGTTTTCTATGACCAGACTCGAGAAAACCATAAAAAAAGATATTGATCAGGCTAACGAACAATGGCAACTCTTTACCAGAAATGAGAAATTACTGGTAGCCCTCTCCGGTGGTAAAGATTCTCTCGCTCTCTACCATCTTCTCCGGCAATATCCTCTCGATCTGTTTGCTGTTCATATCAGACTCAGTAAGACATTCAGGATCGATTTTATCGAAAAGAACAATCTCCAGAACGACATCGATGTTGTTGAAACCGACATCTACGATGAGATCAAAGCCTCAAAGAGTAAACTGAACACTTGCTTTCTCTGCGCCCGGGAAAGAAGAAAAAGAATCCTTCAGTTTGCCGAAAAACACGGGATTAATAAGATAGTCTTCGGTCATCATCGGAACGATGTGGTAGAAACACTGCTGCTTAACCTTATCTTCAGCAGAGAGGTCAGTACCCTGCTACCGAAACAGATCCTTTTCAGAGGGAAGTTTCAAATCATAAGACCCTTCTATACTCTTGATGAAAAACTGCTTATCTCGCTCCGAAAGGAAAAACAATGGTATGTCGAACCGGACAGATGTGCAGAAGCACAAAGCTCAAAGAGAGCCTATGTTAGAAAGATTCTGCTTGAACTGCAGAAAGACCATCACGGAATAGACATTCAGGAAAATATCTTCTCTGCTCTAAAGTCGGTCAAGAACTCATTTCTCCCCTTCACTCCTGAAAGTTAAACCATCATTTTCCACTCAGAGAGAGGAATTGTGCTAACTGCTAAGAAAACCAAGAGCTAAACTAATTGACAAAGTTACTGACTATCAGGTAATTATACTTATAGAGTTTAAATGAGTTAATTAAGAGGGAGGAGAGATGGAGAAACAGGAATTATTAGAGGCAATTCGTAAAGGTATTATGGCTGAACGAGACAGTATCGAGCTTTATGAAAAGGGACTGAAGAATTCTGATGATGATGAGGTAAGGGCTTTCTTTCAGGAGAGAATCGATGAGGAGAGAAGGCACTATAATTATCTGGTCCGTTATTATAAGGATATTGAAGAGGATAAAGAACTAACTGATCTAAGTGAAGGGTTGCCGGGAACAGAAGCAGAAAAAATATTCAGTGAAAATTTTCTCCGCCGTATAGGTGAAAAACAGACCCTCTTCTCTGCTATTTCTACCGCAGTGTTGCTCGAAAAAGATTCACTGCAACATTATAAGAATCTGGCACAGGATACCGAACAGCCCGAATTAAAAAGCTTCTTCAGCCATATGGGCCGCTGGGAAACAGAACATTACATCGACGTTCTTAATATCCAGAAAGAAGCAGAAAAATATTACTGGGAGTTAAACGATTTTGAACCATTTTAACAGAAGCAAGAAAAGTCAGAGATATTACATATAGAATACAGAAACAGATGTAGAACACTGTCTGATTGAACAGAATCTTATGTGAATAACCTCTTCTGACAGAGAAAAAATGTCAAAAGTCCTTTGCAGGTAAACTGGTGTCAATAGCTCAGGGTCGGGTGCTCTTCTTCTCTTTGCTATCCTGTTTCTTGTAGGTTTTGTTGAACAGATCAGGATTCTCTTCTATAAATTGATCTTTGAGCTTCCAGAAAGCATTGTCCTTGACCATTCTTTTCTTACTGTAATAGTAACCGATTATCGATACGATCAAAGCACCAGCTGTATTGACAATGAAATCCCGCATCGTATCTAAAACTCCCAATCTGGTACAAAAATAACCGTAAACCTCTTCCAGGTTCCGTGATTTCTGCATATCCGCTCCAAAAATTCCATCGACCAGAAACTCAAAAATCTCCCATATTACTCCTACAGTCATGGCAAAGCAGAAAGTAAAGAGGGCAATGAAAAAGGGGCTTAATTTGATGTGAATATTACGGTCTTTGTTAAGAGTGTAGATAAGAAGAAAACCGATATAACCGAGCAGAAAGGCGGAAACGGTATGTAACATACTGTCCCACCAGGTATAACGGCGAAAATACTGCTGGACTTCTCCGAGATACATTGATGCGAAGATGAAAAGCAGAATGATGATCTGCATAGGTGCAGGAATCGAAATCTTCGCCCTTTTGGCAAGAATCGTCGGCAGGAGAAAGATCATCAGAGTGAGGATGGCACTGAGAAAAATCTCCCATTGGGCATTCAGATAGTTGAAAATGATTGCACCTATTGTCAGGATAATGAAGAAATACCTCATTATCGGTTCGATTCTTTTCGCCGTCCATTTTCTTTCTTTCATTGTCATCTCCCTGAAGTGTTATATTCAGCAGCCTTTGGTTTACATCGAAGGATAAACCGGTAAGATAGATTACAGAAAATCTTCTCGCCGGGCAGAAAAAGAGAGTGAAGAGATCAGTATTTAGTACTGCAATCCTGCTCTATAAACCTTTGAACTGTATAGTTATAAGATTTATATTATATAAAACCATACCTTCAAAACAGATACATCTGTCAATCTGTTTTGTCTCGAGAGATGAGTTAACCTATCTGAGATATACTACTCCGGATTTATGAGATTTTTGAAGCAATTATGTACCTGCCCATATTTTGTGCACCAATTTCTCCCTGCTTGCTGTTAATGAACAGTAAAGAACTTTACAATAATCTGAGAATCAGATTCCTTGTTCGAAAAACAAGAGGTGATTGAGTGAGTGAGATAAGATATGAGATAGTAAAGAAGGCCAACAAGCAGGATGTTGCCAATCTATATCGCAAAGCCGGTTGGTGGAGTGAGAAAAACGATAAAATCGACTTCCTTGATGATCTGATTGCAAGCTCCTATCTCTTTGTCTGCGCTTATGATGGGGAAGAGTTAATCGGTATGGGTCGATCTTTATCGGACGGAATCAGCGATGCCTATATTCAGGATGTTACCGTGCTTAAAGATTATAGAAGACGGGGGATTGGCGGAGCTATTGTCCGTACACTTGTAGAAAATCTTTATTCCAGAGGGATACGTTGGATTGGTTTGATTGGAGAACCGGGTACTCAGCATTTTTATGAAGAGCTCGATTTCCGAGTTATGCAGGATTACATACCGATGCAATATAAAGGAAAGAAATGAGTCGACCTGATTTAAGCAAGTTACGCAGAGTACAGATAGAGGACTATGCTCTTCTCTCCAGCCATTTAAGCCGTTATCAAACTCCCAGAAGTGCCTATAATATAGTTAATCTGATGATCTGGGGTACACAGTTCAAAGCTCAGTGGATGGAGTTTGCTGGGAGATTGATTATCTTTAACGAGACCTGGATGTGTGTCTTGATGCCACTTGGGATGTATTTCCCCCCTGATGAATTGATAGAGATTTCCGAAGCCTTCTGTGAGAGTAAGAAATGTGGAACAATATCTCTGATCGACAATGAATATATGGCGCTCTACCGAGACAGCTTCACAAACTTTGAGATCACAAAAGATTACAATACGGCCGATTATATCTATCTTACCGAGAAGCTGGCCAGTCTGAGAGGCAAGAAGTTACAGAAAAAAAAGAATCTGATCTCTCAGTTCAGAAAGAGATATGGTGATTATGAAGTAACACCACTTCAGAAGGAAGCTTCAGAAGAATGTTTTGATTTTGCTGATCAGTGGTATAAAGATCATCCCGAAGATAAGGACGAGGGTTATCAATATGAGAGAGGTTCTTTACAGAAAGCATTCGAGTATTTTGAGCTTCTGAAACTGGCAGGGCTTATAATCAGGCATAACAGAAAGATGATCGCATTCACTATCTATTCCCAGCAGAGTGATGATATGGTGAATGTCCATTTCGAAAAATTCGACCGTGAAATGAAGGGAGCAGCACAACTTATTAACTGGGAAACTGCCAAACATTTACAGGACAGGTATCTTTATGTCAACAGAGAAGAGGACATGGGAGTTCCCGGACTTCGTAAATCTAAACGCTCCTATCAGCCTCTGATGGTTCTTGACAGTTACAGGATTAAGAAGAATAAACCAAAAGAGAAAAAAGATCAGTAAGAGAGAATTTTTAAGGATATGAGGTAAGATTATGTTTAGACTAAAGGTAACGTCGAGTTTTTCAGCAGCTCATAAACTGGAAGGTTATGCTGGAGACTGTTGTAACCTGCACGGTCATAACTGGAGGGTTCAGGTTGTGATTCGGTGTAAAGAACAGGATAATATTGGCCTGACGATAGATTTTCGCGAGGTAAAGACAAGATTAAACCGCGTAATCTCGGAAGTAGATCATAAATATCTGAATGATCTTGATTGTTTTCAAGGTAAGAACCCGACCTCTGAAGAGCTGGCACGTCACCTCTTTCATAGGCTTGTCGCTGTGTTCGAAGAGCTTTCGGGTGAAGTTGACGAAGTTGAAATCTGGGAATCCGATAGCAGTTCAGTTGTTTATTCCGAATAGTTCTTATGCTGCACATTGCGGAAGCAGAATTCATTACCAGCGCTGTTAAGCCTGTCCAATTTCCTCCGTCACCTTATCTCGAGATTGCTGTTGCAGGGCGTTCCAATGTCGGGAAGTCCACTCTTATTAACATTCTGCTTAACAGAAAGAAGATAGCTAAGACCAGTTCTACTCCCGGAAAAACGAGACTGGTTAATTTCTTCAATGTTCGAGTAATAAGGTTTGATGACTCACGGGAACGGATTGGAGAGGGGTTCTTTTCACTCGTAGACCTTCCCGGTTACGGCTATGCCAGGGTTAGTAAATCAGAACGAGAAAGCTGGAAGGGGATGATCAAGAGTTACTTGGAAGAGAGGCCGCAGTTAAGGTTACTCCTGCTTCTTGTCGATATCAGGCACAAGGTAGATCCCAAAGATTTACTGATGCTCGAAATGCTCAAGTCTTATCAATTATCATATCTGATAATAGCTACTAAAGCAGATAAGATTCCTAAAAACAAGATCAGGAAACAGGTAGAGAATCTTAGCAGGGAACTGGATACAGAGCTAAGCGATATTTTACCCGTTTCTGCCTTGAAAAAAAGAGGGCTGGATAAGTTGATCAGTAAGCTGGAAGAGGTCCTCTTCTGATTCAGAAGAAAAAATTTAGACTTTAAAACGCTGATTTATTATCCTAAAAGTGGCTTGAGGCTACTGATTGCTACTATTCTCACGTTTTATTGTTTTAGCCAGTCTATTGCCAACGTAGGAGATTTTCCTGTCCTTTTCTCCCCGCCAATCGTAGATAATGAATTTCGTAAGGGTCATGAAGTCGGGCGGTTTGTCTTTCAACCCCTTCTGGAGATAAATAGAGAGTATCTTCTTGAGTGACATAAGAAGGGTCTTTATCCTCTTATCAGAACCGGTCATAATCCATTCTCTGATATAAGGATAGGTCTCGGCAGGGCGTATTCTGACTACCTGGAGTAATATATGAGTTACCTTCTTCTGAACTTCCAGGCTCTGATCGTCCAGTGCTTTGGTTAAAAAGTCGAGAACAAAGACCGGGTCTCTTTCAGCTATCAGTTCCAGGCCGTGAAAAGATACTATCCGCTTCTTTTCAATATCGGAGCTGAGCCATTTCGGCATCATCTCTTTCATGATATTGGGATGTTTTTTCCACATCTCATAGATTATGCTCTCTACCTCCCATGGGACAGTTTCGTAATTATCTTCCAGCAGGGTAACGATCTTTTTCGGTTCGTTAATATAAAGATTATAAAAAAAGAAGAAGGCGGTTGCCCTGATCCCGTATATCTTGTGTGAGATCATATCACTGGCAATCTTTATCATCTTTTTTTTGTTATTGTAGTTGGTCATCAGTTTACCAACCAGTTCTCTGATGAAATAATTGGAAGTTTTACTCAATTCTTCGAGTAAACTGAGAGCTTGATTATCCTTTTTTGCATCGAGGAGAGAAAAGACCTTATTGACCTCATCTTCGATTTTCTGTGTTTGCAGTGCATCAAGCCTGCCGACATCTTTCATTTCGATCATAATTTACCATCTCTAAATTATTTTTGATTACAGGGTAATACGTGCTGTTAAGCGAAAAACTCTTTATCAATATCTAATCAGTATTACGTAGCCATACCATACATAAGATTCGTTATATTTCCTATTGCAGTTTACTGAGCAAACAGATCACGTAAAATATTCATTATAGAAGCAAGGTTATCTATATCAGTATAACAGTCAATATTTTTCTGCTTTCTTATAACTCGGGTAGTGTCTCAAAGGTTGGTGTAAATTAGGGAGACTTAGATGGAAAAAAAGATTGAGCCCGAACTAACTCATTGTTTTGATAGTTTTGAATAACATC
>Ga0334901_1001672_pt1 | contig 22003 bp, 24 predicted proteins | sample GraSluR3_MG_3_FD_207216 | JGI IMG/M metagenome (GOLD analysis project Ga0334901, IMG submission 207216) | Sludge microbial communities from methane-producing bioreactor in Wageningen University, Netherlands - Granular Sludge_15_08-R3 | ecosystem: Engineered > Bioreactor > Anaerobic >... | reverse complement strand
CTTGAATACCGTTTTGCCGGCGTCTCTGTTCCAGATGGTCAGCCGGGGGATTAACGGCGGCAAGCAGTACCGGCTAAGTTTCTGGGTTAATGAAAATATTAATAACACCGGTAATTTTACCTTGAATGCCGAAGTAATTTTCTTTGACGAAAACGGTATCCAGATCGGAGTCGGTTCCCAGACTTACGCCAGCGCCGCGATTCCAGACAATGCTTACAGCCAGGTTCAATTCACGACGCCTACCACCGATGAAAATGTTGCCAGCGCCATGGTCCGGTTCTCCTTTATTCCCGGGGCCGATAACGCCAATACGGTTAAAATCGACGATGTCAGGCTGGAGGCGGTTTAAAAGACCAATTTTTTTATTAATTGGAAAGAGTGGTTTCTTTTCGGGAAATAGCGCCTATTGCAAAAAAAGCTGTTTAATAAAACAGCTTTTTTTTGCAATTTACTAAACATTTTTGTCTGAGATTGAATATATTTTAGTATTGGACTAAAAAGAAGAAAGGGGAAAACCAATGACCGGTAATATGGGCGATATTTTTGCCGAAATGCAGCATGTGCAGCAAGAATTAAAAAACCGGACCGTTGAAGTGAGCGAAGGTGACGGTGCAATTTCCATAATCATAAACGGTCATCAGGAGGTGTTAGCGGTAAAATTGGATCCTGCGGCATTGTCGCCGGAAAATGTTGAAAAATTGCAAAATGCGGCGGCGATTGCTATTAACCGGGCAATTTTGGAATCCAAACAAATGTGGAAGAGTGAATTGAGCAAAATTACCGGTGGACTCAACCTGCCTAATTTCCCGGGTTTATTTTAAAATGTTCGGAGAGTGATTTTCTTGACGGAAGAAAACAAAAAAGAGGCCAAGACGGTAGTGGTAGTTGACGAACCGGTGGCCAGGATCCTGGATTTGCAATCAAAGTACGGTATGGATCAGGAGACCATGATCATATACATGAATTCTTTAAACCTGATGCATATTTTAAACCTGGTTAACCGGCGTTATGGAACCGGTCCGGGCCAGTCGTTACAGATTTCCGGAGTGCCGCAGTTGCCGGTGCCAGGCCGGGATACGACAGCCGGAAGCGGCCTGACCATGGAAAATATGGCCGGTATGTTGATGCATCTGCTCGCCAACCAGGGGCAGGGCGGTTCAGCACAAGGAGGGCAAGGTATTAACCCGTCCGTGCTGTTGAATATGCTCAGCGCCCTTGGTGGGCAAAACCTGGATCTAAACAATCTCATGAAAATTCTGCCGGCCTTAATGGGTTCCGGGAAGCCGGCACCAAAAACCACTGTCCAAAATGACCGGCCATCAGCGCAGAATTCTGGTGCCGGCGAAAGGCCTTCTGAAGGTGATGCAAGAGATTCCGGGCCTAAAGGTGGCGGTGCCGGAGGACAACCGCCCGCCAGGCAGGAGGCGCCGAAGATAATGAAATGGGACCGGTTAGAGGAACGCAAAAAAGCATAGGGCGCCTTATAAGGCGCCCTACATACTTAATAATAATTTCCTGCGTATAAGCTTTAGATGAATGCTATTGCTCCGGAAAATCAGCAGCGGAAGGCATCATAATTTCCGGGTCCGGCTCCGGAGGAGTCTCTGTTTCCTCAAAAGGCGCGGCATTTTCTTCCTGGTCCGGTTTTTGAGAAGGCTGGCCGCTATCTGCGGAAGAATTCTGGTTCTGGGCCGGTCCGAATTCATTAGAGGCCATTTTAATCACTGTGGATTGAAAATTGTCGATGCCGTTTTTTATGTTTTTTACTGATTCATTGGTTGCTTGCAGTGCATACATTAAGAGCTCCAGTTTTTTATCGGCTTCAGGGGCACTGGCCATGAGTAAAAGCAATGGATTTAATAACCGCTTCAATTTAATTACCTCCTGATTGGGTAAGTCATGGTAGGTGGACCTGATTTTATAGCCCTGTTTGGTGCTTTGGTTCCGTGTAATAATCAGTCGCTGTTTTCCCCTGCTTTCTTCCCTTCCTGTGCCATCATCAGTGGTAGTAAGACGGAATGAAAATTATCCATACCGGATTTGATGCTTGTGACGGAATCACTGGTTGCACCGATAAATGCACTCAGGGTTTCCAGTTTTTTTTCGGAATCAGGGACGACGGCCATCATGAAAAGAATAGGCAGCAGACGGTACAAGTGGCTACAACTCCTTTCCCGCGGGTGATTATTTAGTGAATACCCGGGATCCCCTAAATAGATACCTCGCTATTAAATTTTATTAAATCTTCAGCTGAATTTATTTTATGTTTAGTGCTGGTTATCTGTTACAGGTAAAAATCTTTTACCGCATAAGGAGCCGGCTCGGGTAAAATAATAATGCCGGAGGGGGTTGGTTATGACACTGAAGATTTTTCCGCTGGTGATTGCTGCGTTATCCGGCATAGCTATGGCCATACAAGGTTCCGTGAATGCTGCCCTGGGTAAAGTAGTTGGTTTGTTGGAATCAACTTTTATTGTTCACGGTACGGGTTTTTTATTGGTGTCCGCACTGCTGTTTATTTTTCGGTTGGGTAAAGAGAAACAGGTATGGAACTTGTTCCAGGCGCCCTGGTATTGTTACCTGGGCGGCCTGCTGGGGGTGCTTATTATTTATATGGTAATATTGAGCATACCTCAAGTCGGAGTGGCGCCGGCTACCACGGCGATTATTCTGGGACAGGTTTTTACGGCGGGATTGGTAGATCATTTCGGGCTTTTCGGCCTGAGAAAAATTTCTTTTAGTTTGTATCAACTTCTGGGAGGATTGATGATGGCCGGTGGGGCGTGGTTGCTCCTCAAGCGCTGACTTCGCCTGGTTTACTTTCAGTTCAATCTGGAATGATAATGACCTGGCCGGGGTGAATGACTTCCGGGTTGGATATATTATTGGCGTGGATTACAGCTTCCAGACTTTTTCCGTATTTAGCAGCGATACCCCACAAGCTTTCTCCCGGTTGGACAATATGGTTCTTAGTGCCGTGTTGGTGTTGGTTGGACAGGTTTTCCGTTTGGGAAATGTTTCTTCCCGATATGATTTCCACCGGCGTGTGCAGCTCAACTTTAGGGAAAAGCTTTTCCACGTCCTTATTATGCATTCTGATACAACCCAGTGAGACATAGCCGCCGATGGAAGACGGGTTGTTCGTACCGTGAATACCGTATCTTCCTCCGGGGATCGACAGGCCCATCCACCGGGTTCCCAGTGCGCCTCCCGGGTACATGATTTTTTCAATGACCGCATAATTACCGGTGGGGGTAGGAGTGGAAGGTTTTCCCACTCCCACGGGATAATTGTTTACCGGCCGGTCGCCTTCAAAAAAAGAAAGCCGGCGGGTGGCAAGGTTGATCAAAATATGGCTGCCATGAATACGCGTTGACCGGTACGGCATTTAAACACCACCTTTATCAAAAAAAAGAATTTTTTTATTTTATGAAAAAAATCTTTTATTTGAACCAGAATTTATAAAGGATTTTTTAACGGTGGTGGTTAACTAACTATACCGGTGAGAACAGGGGTGAATTATTTATGTTCATTACGACCGTTGCCCGGGCAAAAATAAACCTGGTGTTGGATGTGTTGGGCAAAAGGCCGGACGGTTACCACGAGGTAAAAACCGTCATGCAGTCCGTTGCATTGCATGACCGCCTGGAATTCAGCCCCGGCACGGAGGGGATCAAACTTTCTGTTATAGGGAGTGACCTTCCCCTGGATGAAACGAATTTGGTTTACCGGGCCGCAGAACTAATCCGGAGTCAAGCGGGAATAAGGCGGGGTGTCAATGTCCTGATTAAAAAAAACATTCCCGTAGCAGCCGGGCTTGGCGGCGGTTCAGCGGATGCTGCGGCGACTCTGGTCGCTTTAAATAAAATGTGGCGCACCGGTTATTCCCTTTCCGAGTTGATGCGCCTGGGGGAGCAGTTGGGATCTGACGTGCCGTTTTGCCTGCTTGGAGGCACGGCTCTGGCCCGGGGTAAGGGTGAGCAACTCACGCCGTTATCCCCGTGCCCCGAATGCGGCTTGGTTTTGGTTAAACCACCCGTCAACGTTTCTACGGCATTAGTCTACCGGGCCTTTAAACCGGAACTGATAGAAAAGAAACCTGATTGCCGCGCCGTGGTAGAAAATATAAAAAACGGTAATATTACAGGTATTGCAAATAATTTGGCCAATGCCCTGGAACCGGTTACGGTGCAAATGCACCCGCAAATTGCCGTGATTAAAGCAAAACTTATGGCGGCCGGAGCCCTTGGCGCGTTGATGTCCGGCAGCGGGCCCACTGTTTTCGGTTTGGCTCCGGACCCGGAAAGCGCCCGGAAGGTAGCCGCCCGGTACGCTCATACTTCTGAATTGGTGTTGGTGACCGGGTTCTGCAACCAAGGTATGTATATTGAGTAAAACCGTTTGGTAAATATCTTGCAGTTAAGGCGCGACAGGGTTAAAATAAATATATCTTAATATCTTTTATTCTTGTTACCTGGGGGGAGGTTGATTAATGACGGAGTATAGATTAGTTCCGATTAAACTGGATAACTACAAGCCTTTAAGAGAGATGGTATTTCAATCCCTCCGGGAAGCAATAATTCACGGCCGGCTTAAGCCCGGGGAACGGTTGATGGAAATTCAGCTGGCGGAAGAAATGGGCGTCAGCCGCACCCCGGTGCGGGAGGCAATCCGCAAGTTGGAACTGGAGGGACTTGTAGTTATGGTGCCGCGGAAGGGCGCCTATGTAGCAGGTATTTCAGTTAAAGATATCGTTGATGTTTTTGAAGTAAGAGCGGCTTTAGAGGGTCTTGCTGCCGGGCTGGCGGCGGAGAGGATCACCGAGGAAGAAATGGAAGAGCTTGAGCGCACGCTGGTCAGGATCAATGTCAACAGCGAAGAAGATGATCTCAATTCAGTCGTTGAAGGAGACAGCTCTTTTCATGAACTTATTTACAAGGCCTCCCGCAACCAGCGCCTGGTACAGATTATTACCCGGCTTAAGGAACAAATACACCGGTTTCGCATGACTTCTCTCTCACAGCCGGGCCGGACCAAAAATGCGCTGGATGAACATAAGACCATCGTTGAAGCCATATCCGACAGAAATGTTGAACTGGCCCAGACTCTGGCCAGTGAGCACGTTGAAAACGCTGAACAAAGCTTGTTAAACGCTTTAGGAGAGGAAGTAGATTAATGCTGGATGCCGTTGTTTTGGCCGGGAGTAGTAATGACGGTCTTTTAAAAGAATGTAGCCCGGTTGAATACGAGGCATTAATACCGGTAGGTTCCAGGACTATGGTGGAATACGTAATTGAAGCGCTTCTGGGCACCCGCCGCATCAGGCGGGTGCTGGTAGTCGGTCCCGCCGACAGGTTTACAACGCTGCCGGTAGGGGAAAGAGTGTCCATAGTAGATTCTGCGGGAGGAATCATGGAGAATATTGAAGCCGGCTTAAAACAGCTGCCGGGAGAAAAGAGAGTACTCCTGGCAACTTCGGATATTCCCTTGCTGACACCCTGGTCGGTGGACAATTTTTTAAATCTCTGCGGGGATATGTCCGGTGACCTTTATTACCCCATTATTGAAAAAAACTTGGTCGAGAAGATTTTTCCTAATACCGGAAGGACTTATGTCCGGTTAAGGGAAGGAGTTTTTACCGGAGGGAACCTTTTTTTAATTAATCCGGTGGTTTATAAAAGGTGCCTGGAAAACGGGCGCAAAATTATTGACTTGCGTAAGAGTCCCGTTGGGTTGTGCCGGATTTTGGGCGTAACTTTTTTGGTTAAATATATTTGCCGGATGCTGACCTTGGCCGATGCGAAAAATAAGGTTTCACAGTTGTTGGATATCAATGGGGTGGTGGTCAGGTCGGCGTTTCCTGAAGTAGGAGTTGACGTGGATAAGCCCGCTGATTTGCAATTGGTCCTGAAAGTTTTGAGCAATCAGCGGCCTCAATGAGGGGTAAACACGAATGGCACTTTGTAGCCGGCCTAAAGACCGGTTTTTGCTTATTTGGGAATGTAATATTTTTCTGAGCGCGTGAGCTCGCTGCCAACTTATAAGAGTCGCCTGGAAAGGCGGTTTTTTTGTATCACTGCCGCGCCCCGGGGAATACCCTGTAAAAAAATCAGGGGGGCGGTATTGGTGATTAAAGTGGTGGAAGCCGCATCAAAAAAAGCGGCCAAGGTGTTTAATGCTTTCCCCCGGGTGATTTACCGGAGTTTTTATCGGGCGCCCGATTTTCCCGTGTTTGATCGCAACAGTACCGGTTTCGATCCGTTTTTTGCCGCGGTGGAGGCCGTGCCGTTTCTGGCGTTAAAAGACGGCCGCGTTGCAGGGAGGATTGCTGCCGGCTTTCATCGCGCCTATCCCGCAAAAGAAACCGGTTTTTTTGGTTATTTTGAATCTCTGAACGATTGCGCAGTGGCAAAGGCACTGCTAAACACCGCGGCCGGGTGGCTGGCCGCCAGGGGTAAGACTAAAATGACCGGACCGGTAGATCTTACCCCTCACGAACGATTGGGATTGCTGGTGGAAGGGTTCAGGGAACAACGTTTCCCCGGCATGCCCTACAACCCGCCGTATTACCAGGGTTTAATCACCGGCTGCGGGCTGGAACCGGAAGCGGCTCTTTTTACCTACCGCTTTGATTTGCGCCACCGGCTGCCGGATAAGCTGTACCGGGTAGCGGCAAGGGCAAGCCGCGCTAAAGAAGTCCGGATCAGGCAGGTAAATTTTTGCGACCCGGCAGGGGAAGGAGAAATTTTATCCGTAATCAATAACGGTGCGATGAATAAAATGTGGGGTTTTACCCCGCTGTCTCCGGAGGAGGGTGCAGCTGTTTGGTGCCGGCTCAAAGGTTTTTATGATCCCGGGCTTGTTTTATTGGCCGAAAAATCCGGTAAACCGGCCGCTCTGTGCCTGGGATTGTATCCTGCCGGGGGGGCACCTTTTCCAGGCAGGTCAAGCCGGTCCATCGGCAGGCTGGCTGTTTTGGCAGTGCTTCCGGAATACCGTTTTAAAGGTTTAGAAACGGTTTTAATCCTGGAACTCGCCGGTCGGGCCCGCTCCAGGGGGATTACTGCTTTTGAAATTTCGCAGGTGGTAGAAAACAACATCATGATGAAACGGATCCTTGATAACTTGCCTGGTGTTAATAAAACCGGGGTGCACAAAGTTTATCAGGTCAATGTTGATTAGTAATAATTTCATAATAAAGAAATAATTATTTAAAAAACCAATTAAAAAGAAGGTATATTAAGGAATATTGCAGAAAGTAATTATTCAAGGTCGGTAACGATTCGGAGGAAGGTGGTGATTACATGGAAGTTACCGATGTAAGAGTGCGAAAAGTATTGGCGGAAGGGAAGATGAAGGCGATTGTTTCGGTAACTTTAAACGATTCATTTGTAGTGCATGATGTAAAAGTTGTCGAAGGGCAGAACGGTTTGTTTGTGGCCATGCCCAGCAGAAAAACTCCGGACGGGGAATTCCGTGACATAGCGCACCCAATTACCTCCTGGGCCCGTGAGTTGATTCAAACCGCCGTACTTGAGGCATACAAAGAAGCTATTTAAATTAACTTATTTTTATAAAGAGAGCGTAAAGCTCTCTTTTATTGTTGTATGAAAAGGATCTGACCACTTTTTGTTGAATAATTTAAATTAGATATTTAAGGGGATTTTATATATAATTTATTTCAGATTTCGTTGAGGGGGGCACTTGATGAATACAGCGGCGGTAATTCTGGCAGCCGGCAAGGGCACAAGGATGAAATCAAAACTGCCGAAAGTGCTGCATAATTTGTGCGGCATTCCCATGCTGTCGCACATTATAGATGCGGTTACCGTTGCGGGGGTAAAAAAAACCGTGGTCGTGGCCGGATACGGAGCTGACCTGGTGGCGTGCGAAATAGAGGGAAAAGCGGAGATGGCTATTCAGGCCGAACAACTGGGAACCGCGCACGCATTGATGCAGGCCGGTCAGAATTTGAAGAGTTTTCGGGGGCAGTTATTGGTCCTGTGTGGCGATACACCGTTGATTGAGGCGGATACGTTAGCACTGCTGGCTAAGAGGCATCAGGATACCGGAGCGGCGGCTACAGTGCTGACCGCCGTGTTACAGGACCCCACCGGTTACGGAAGGGTGCTCAGGGACGGCCGGGGCCGGGTGGTTCGTATTGTGGAGCAAAAAGACGCGTCTCCGGAAATAATAGAGATCCGGGAAGTGAACACCGGCATCTATTGTTTTGAGCCGCAGGGGGTTTTTGAAGCTTTAAGCCGGGTGACTCCCCAAAATAACCAGAGTGAGTATTATCTTACCGATATTATTGAGATGTATGTCAGGGAAGGCCGGACGGTGGAGGCGGTCAGGGTTGAAGATCCCGTCCAGGTTACCGGTGTCAACGACCGCATACAGTTGGCCGAAGCGGAGCAGTATATGCGGAGAAAGATTCTAAGAGAATTGATGCATTCGGGGGTGACCGTTGTAGACCCAAATTCTACCTTTGTGGGCCGGCAGGTTCGAGTGGGGCGGGATACAGTGATTCACCCGTTTACTTTCATCGAAGGCAATACCGTGGTAGGCGAAGATTGTACCATAGGTCCCGGTTCACGCCTGGTGGATGCTGTTGTAGGCAGAGGTGTGACAATACAAAACTCTATTGTGATGGACAGCAGCATAAGCGACCGTTGTCTGATCGGACCGTTTTCCTACTTGCGGCCGGGTACCGTACTGGAGCGGGAAGTTAAGATCGGTAATTTTGTCGAAATTAAAAAATCCCGGATTAGCGACGGCAGTAAGGTGCCTCACCTCAGTTACGTGGGGGATGCCGATGTCGGTAAAGAGGTTAACGTCGGGGCGGGTACCATTACCTGCAATTACGACGGCCGGAATAAATGGCCCACGCGCATTGGAGACGGTGCTTTTATCGGAAGCAATACCAACTTGGTGGCTCCGGTAGAGGTGGGTGCCGGAGCGGTTACCGGGGCCGGTTCTACCATTACCAAAAATATTCCTGAAGGAGCGCTGGGCGTGGAAAGGGCTAAGCAAACGGTGATACCGGATTGGGCGGCCCGAAAAAAAATATGACCACCAAGAGCGTGTGTAATAAATAACCTGACCAGGAGCCTGACTGGAGGTATGTTATATGTCATTTAACTTTAAAAAATTAAGAATTTTTTCGGGTAACGCCAATACGGAATTGGCAGAAGAGATTGCCCGGTACCTGGGCGTAGAATTAGGTTCGGCAGAAGTTACGCGATTTTGTGACGGGGAAATTCAGGTAAAAATCAATGAGAGCGTCAGGGGGGCGGACGTATTCATAATTCAACCTACCTGCGCTCCCATAAACGAGAACCTGATGGAGTTACTGATACTGATCGACGCCGTGCGGCGTGCTTCCGCCCGGCGTATCACCGCCGTAATGCCTTATTACGGCTACGCCCGCCAGGACCGGAAAACCAAGGCCCGCGATCCGATTACCGCCAAGCTGGTTGCCAACATTCTTACGGCCAGCGGCGCCCGGCGGGTTATCTGCATGGATTTGCATGCCGGACAAATTCAGGGTTTTTTTGATATCCCACTGGACCACTTGCCGGGAGTTCCGATCCTGGCCGAGTATTTTCTGCAAAGAAAGTTGGAAAATATCGCGGTGGTTTCACCCGATCTGGGTGGAGTAACGAGGGCCAGGAACCTGGCCCAGCGTGTGGGGGCTTCTATTGCCATCATAGACAAACGTCGTCCGGAGCCCAATGTGGCCGAGGTAGTCAATATCATCGGCGTTATTCGGGGTAAGACAGTAATTATTATCGATGATATTATTGATACCGCCGGAACCATTACCAAGGGGGCGGAGGCTTTGAAAGAACGGGGGGCGGGGGATATTTACGTTTGCTGCACTCATCCCGTCCTGTCCGGGCCGGCTATAGCGCGGCTGGCGGAAGCACCCGTTAAAGAAGTGGTTGTTACCAATACCGTTCCCATTACTCCGGAAAAGATGATTGACAAAATTAAAATTCTTTCGGTCGCGCCGCTTCTGGGCGAAGCCATTATCCGCATTCACAAGGACCTCTCGGTGAGTAAACTTTTTGATTGATTTGTGACCGCCCGGTACGCCCGGAAAACGGTATGACCGGTCAAAAAAGGAGGTTGTGATGATTTTTAAGGATATTATTTTTGACCTGGAAGGTTCCCTGGCGACAATAACCCTGAACCGGCCCGACAGTTATAATGCTCTTGACTTGAACATGTCCGGTGAAATGGTTGCCGCTCTGGAGTTGTGTCGCAAGAAGGAGGAAGTCCGGGCGGTTATACTGACCGGTCGGGGAAAGGCTTTTTGTTCAGGGGGCGATATTAAGTATTTTGAACAGCATGCCGGTTTTGATCCGGGTGAGCCCGTACGCCGCTTGCTGGAACCGCTGCACCGGATAGTGCTGGATATCCGGCACCTGCCCAAACCGGTATTGGCGGTCATAAACGGTGCGGTGGGCGGTGCGGGCATGTCTCTTGCGTTGGCTTGTGACCTGCGCATAGCTTCACAAACGGCCAAGTTCAGACAGGCGTATACCAATCTGGGTCTGGTGCCGGACGCGGGTTGGAGTTTGTGGACCGTTTTGCTTGCGGGCTTCGGCAGGGCCAGCGAGATGATTTTTGCGGATCCCGTTTATGACGCACACCAGGCTGAGGAAATGGGCCTGGTGCACCGGGTAGCCGCACCGGAGCGTCTTATGGAAGACGCGCGCCGGTGGGCGGGTCAAATGGCCGCCGGTCCCACACGTTCATTTGCTGTCGCCAAAGCCAACTTGAACCGTGCTTTTTTACGCCTGCTGGAGCACCAGTTGGAGGCGGAACGTCAAGGAGTGCTCAGTTCTGCTTATACCGATGATTATCAAGAAGGGTTGAAAGCGTTTAAGGAAAAAAGGAAACCGGTATTCAGGGGCAGGTAATAATATCCCTTGATGCGGTTCCTTGTTGATCATGCTTCCGGTTTGTGGTACAATACCACACGTTTGCAATTGTAATATTTGTGTTGATATGTAACGATTATTATATACCGGAGCATATAATTGAATATCACTCATCTTGTGCTTAATTCTTTTCTTTAAGAAGCGGGGGAACCAGTTTCCGGGGTGAATCGATTCCGTGGTTTGTTAAGAAGACCGGTTTTTTGCAGCCGGTCGGGTGTTTAACGGCACCGGATCCGTAGGGTTGCTCTTTCGACCCGAATCCGTCAGCTAACTTCGTAAGCGTTGAAAGAGAGGATGAAAGGTAAATGCCGATTTCTAATTTCGGTTATTGCCTGGTATGCCTTTTTTCCCTGGACCCGGCCGGGGAATTTTTATGTGTTGGCTGACCCCAATAAAAAGGAGGTGGCTCTGTGTCGATACTTTTAAATAAGGATCAAAGTTCCGGCAGCGAGGTAAGAAGGGAGACTGCACTCGTCCGCGCAGAGGAGTTAAAGAGGAGAATAAGAGGTTACCTGGAACAAAAGGACTTGATTAGAACCGGTTTTGATCTCCGGGAAACTTACGTGCTAAACCGGGAAAGAATATTAAAACACTTTAATGCCACCGAAAAACAGTGGTATGACTGGCATTGGCAGATGGCGCACCGGATTAACGACCCGGTGGTTTTAGGCAAGCTGTTTAATTTTGATAAAGAGCAATGCGCCCGGGTGCAGGCCGTCGGGAAACGTTACCGTTGGTCCATTTCCCCTTACTACGCGTCACTAATGGACCCGGCCGGGACAGATGACCCGATCATGCTGCAGTCGGTACCGTCCTTGGAAGAACTGGACGAAAAAGGTTATGACGACCCGATGGCTGAAGAGTTTACTTCCCCGGCACCTTGCATTACCAGACGTTATCCCGACCGCTTGATTATCAATGTCACCAACCAGTGTGCCATGTACTGCCGCCATTGCCAGCGGCGCAGGAATATCGGGGAGGTGGACCGGCACCAGACGCACCAAAACCTGACCGCGGCCCTGGAATATATCCGTCAAAATGAGGAGATTCGCGATGTTTTGATTACCGGCGGCGATGCGTTGCTGCTCAGTGACGGTATGATTGACTGGTTGCTCAGTGAGCTTGACGGTATTAAACACGTCGAAATAAAACGACTCGGCACCAGGACACTTGTTACGCTCCCGCAGCGGGTCACAACGGAACTTTGTAAAATGCTCAAAACACACCCGCCGCTTTATATTAATACTCAATTTAACCACCCGCGGGAGATTACCCCTGAGAGCAAGCGGGCTTGCGATTTGTTGGTTGATGCAGGCGTGATTCTGGGTAACCAGGCGGTATTATTAAAGAAAGTGAATAATGAGCCGCACGTGATGAAAAAATTGAATCAGGAACTTTTACGCATCAGGGTCAGGCCTTACTATATTTTCCATGCCAAACCGGTCAAGGGAACGCATCACTTTATTACCACCGTGGATGAGGGCATGGAAATCATGGAAAATTTACGCGGCTACACCTCGGGTCTCGCTATTCCGACTTATATCATTAATGCCCCCGGCGGGTACGGAAAGACTCCGGTGCTGCCCAGTTACGTACTAAAAAAAGAAGACGGTAAAGTCACGCTGCGGACATGGGAAAACAGGGCCATGAAGTATTCCGTTCTGTATGGCGGGGAATAAAATAGTTTGATTATATACTCTTGGTGGAGGCATTATGTGGGAATCGCTGGTATTAAACCCATTATTCGGTTACCTGTTTATCTTTTTGGCCAGAGTGGCGGACATGTCTCTGGATGTTTTACGGTTACTGATGCTGACCCGTGGGTATGCCGTAACGGCGGCAGTGGTAGGTTTTTTTGAAGTGACCGTTTTTGTGGTGGCCTTAGGCTGGGTGCTATACGACGGGTTAAATGACCCCATCAAAATAATTGCTTATGCCGGCGGGTTTGCAACCGGCAATCTGGTCGGGGCGGTTATTGAGGAAAAAATGGCCATCGGGTATGTGGTAATCCAGGTGTTTCCGTCAAAAGAAACCTGCAATGAATTGATTATTCACCTCAGGGAAAATAATTATGGGGTGACCAGAATTGAAGGAGAAGGCAGGTTCGGCCCGCGGGATATTTTGATGGTTACCACCAAGAGGAAAAATATGCCATATATCATAAAAACCATCGAACAGGTGGCACCGGAAACCTTTTTCAGCATCTCTGATATTCGTTCCATTCACGGCGGGGTATTCCCCCGCCGCAGGCCGTAACTACAGGTCACGGTTTATGAGAACACGAAACTGGAAGCGCAGATATTTTAGGGCTTCCAGTCTTTATTGGCTTGTGTGACCGGCATCCGGGACGGGCCGCGGCAGTATTTTTTTTTAACACCAGGTTTTCAGGTTAAGGGGGGCGCGGGCGGATCTTTACGGGGTTCGTTGCTGTTTTCGGCAGGGTCCGGGTTTGTTTTTTCATGTGTTTGCGTTTCCTGCCGGAAACTGGTTTGCACCGATTGGTTTTGGTTCTTATACGTCATTTCATTTACTTCGTCTGCGGCGGCGGACCCGGATGCATCTTTTGGTTTTTTATCCGGGGACTTATGAAAACCGCCACCCAGATTTTTGGTTTTTTGGATGGTGCTTTCCCAGAACTGTCCGGTAGATTCCCGGATGTTTTTAACCGTTTCTTGCAGTCCCCCGTCCAGCTTGAGAATTTTTTCCGGGCTTTCATTCGAGACTATGGTTACTTCCGCCCCCAGGGTGCGCACATATGATATATCCAGAAAAGCACGTCCACTGATAACACCGTTGATAAAGTTACCCGAAAACTCCAGACCGGTGATGGTTCCCGTACCGCTATCCACGTAATATTCATCAACATATCCCAATACATTGCCGTTTTCAGCGACAATTTTAGTACCGATGATGTTTATCTTATCTTTTAAAAGTTTAATCACGTCCGGCAGTCCGGCAGCTTTGTCGGCGCCGGAAGTTTTTTCGATGGTGACGGCATCATCACCCACGCTGTGGATTTTATGAAAGGGAATGAATTTTTGCTCTTTGAACCATCTTTTTCCTTCAATGATTAACGCGGCCACTTTTTTTGAAACCGGTTCTACCACCAATCCTTTTACGGTTCCGATTTGCCGGCCTTCTTCCAGGCTAATCACCGGCATGGAGGTTAATTTTTTGCTTTTGCGCATCTTCTTACCCCCTTTGTTCAATCACATTGCTTTTTAATTTGTATTCCCGCTGCAGAATGATTATGACAAATAAAGGGAATAATATTTCTTAAAGGAGGCTGTTATGGGGCATGGAAGCAAAGTTGGAAGCACGGGTCCGGAGGGAAAAAAACAAAGGTTATATTCGACAATTGAAGGCAAAAGGTTTGATTCCCGGTGTTTTATACGGGAAAAATTTAAACAGTATTCCGGTTTCATTGAGTGCCGGTAAACTGCATAAGATTTTGGTCCAGGAAGGTTCCAACGCCCTGATCAACCTGAAAATAAAAAATAATAACACCAGTAAAACTTATAAAGTTATGGTTAAAGCGGTACAGTACGACCCGCTGCGCCGTACGCCGGTGCATATTGATTTTTACCGCTATGCGCTAAAAGAAAAAATACGTGCCGAAGTTGCGGTTAGTTTTTCGGGGTCAGCCCCGGGCGTAGCTGCCGGCGGAATCTTGAACCCGGTAATGCGCCGGGTTGAGGTGGAGTGCCTGCCAAGAGAGATACCCGAATCTATAACGGTTGACATTTCCAACCTTGACCTTGGGGAAAGCATTACTGTATCTGAACTTGTCCCGCCTCCAGGAGTAACGGTGATTGATGATCCGGATGCTCCGGTGGTTGCCGTCACGGGCAGGGAGGCTGCCGAAGCTGAAACCGGTGCCCCGGCCGGGGAAGAAGAAGTTGAAAAGGTTGAAGAAACTGAAGAAGCTGAAACTGAAGAGAGGGAAATTACTTAAACGGTCAAAAAAGCACTTCCATCCGTAAATCCGTCAAGTTAAAATAGAAATACCGGTCCGGTTTTGGAGGTGCTGATTATGAAATTGATTGTCGGCCTGGGTAACCCGGGTTGTAAATATGCTGCCACCCGTCATAACGTGGGGTTTATGGTGCTTGACCGGCTGGCCGCAGATGTGGACGTGGTAGTAAAAAAGAAAATGTTTAAGTCATTGGTGGGACGGGGAATGATAGGTAGGGAAAACATAATTTTGGCCAAACCGCAAACTTTTATGAATTTGAGCGGGGAAGCCGTGGGTTTGCTTGTCAACTGGTTTAAATTAAGCCCCGCCGACCTGATTGTAATTTACGACGATCTGGATCTGCCCCCGGGAAATGTGCGCGTGCGCCCCGGAGGCGGTTCAGGGGGGCACAAGGGAATGCAATCGATTATCCGCGTCCTGGGAACACAAAAATTTCCCCGGATTAGAATCGGGATCGGTAAGCCGCCGGTGCTTGATTTTGAAGCTGCGGATTATGTTTTAAGCCGTTTAAATCCCGGTGAGATGGGAAAAATTGAGGAGGCCCTCAAAATGGCGGCCGAGTCTGTAAAATGTATCGTACGGGACGGTTTGGAAGCGGCGATGAATCTTTATAACAGCCGGCTACAGCAAGAACGGGCCGGAGACAGAAAAAATAACGGCGCAGACGAAGATTAATGCCGGGCAGCCTAATAACCCCCCTGGCCGATTTTTTTAACACTGTTCCAGCCGGGCTGGTTTCCTTGTTTTTAGGTATAGCTGCGGCGGGGCTGGCCTGGCATTTGAATAAAACCGCAGTGTTTTGGTATCCGCGCGGGCGCGTGTTCCTGGCGCCGCTGGCGGAGGAGTTGGCCAAGACGTTGCCGGCTGTAATTTTGGGTGCCGATATTTTTTTGACCCACCTTGTTTTTGGCGTGGTAGAAGGAATCTGGGAATTGTTCTCGGTATCCCGGGGCGGTATTTATGCCGGATTGGCGGCAGTGGCCGGCCATGCAATTTTCGGAGCAATTACCTTTTGGGTTATTATGCAAGCGGGAACGGTACCGGCTTTGGTTGCAGGGTATCTGGCTCATGCCGCCTGGAACGGGGCCGTGTTGAAATTTCTTACTCTGCGGTAAAGATTCTGCAACAACTTGCAAGTGGCAAAAATCAGGTTAACGACATACTTTAAAAGGAGGACCGGCTGTTGAAACTGACTTACATTTGTGAATGCTGTGATGCTGCAGTAGAAGAAATAGAAATCTCGCTTCCGCAAACCGGTCGCACGTCTGCCGGTTTGACGGGAACGGTCCACCAAGATATAATTAATACAGGAAAAAGGGGAACCTTGATTTTGACCACCCTTTGTGACGATTGCCGGGAAATGATTTACGGCGGTCCGGAAAATTCTTTTTTTGAAAGGCCCGGGCTGCACTGAGAAACAAGTTAATGTTCCGGAAATCAGAGCTTTGGCCTTATATTGCTAAAGCTCTTTTTGTGATTGAATTTTGGAGGAGTAACTTATGCGTGGTATTTTAAAACCACTGAAATCTTCAGATGAATATGCGGGCCTGGTCAGGGGATTGAAACAAAATTTGCGTCAGGCGGTGTTTGGTTTATCGGGTTCACAATGCAGCTATCTCTTTGCCGGACTGGCAGAAGCGGTCTTGCCACTGCCGGTGTTGGTGGTGGCTCCGAACGAACGGGAGGCGGGCCGGTTGGCGGATGAAACCGCAGGTTTTTTACCGGGGGTGGCGGTAAAACTGTTCCCGGTGATGCAGTTGCTGCCTTACCAGGTTTTGGCGCACAATAAGGAAGTACAGGTGCTGCGGCTGCAGGTATTGGAAAGCCTGGTTAAAGGTAAGAGTTTAGTGGTGGTCGCGCCCGCCGAGGCACTGATGCGGCGTTTGGTTCCCCCTGGTGTTTTCGGCCGGGGGAGCGTGCGTCTGTCGGTAGGAGACCGGGTGGAGCGCGATAGTTTGTTGCAGAGGCTGCTTGTAATGGGTTACGAAAGAGTCGGGCTGGTGGAGGACAGGGGGCAGCTGGGTCTGCGGGGCGGTATACTGGATATTTTTCCTATGACCGGATTTAGGCCCGTGCGATTGGAATTTTTTGACGATGAACTGGATTCAATCCGTATTTTTAATTCCTCCACGCAGTGCTCTGAAGAAAACATCACTGATTTGACCGTTTTTCCGGCCAGAGAATTTATTGCCGCCCCAGCTACCTGGAAAGATGCCCAAAAAAGCCTGGCCAGAGAATATAAAATACAGCACAATAAACTGATCCGTTCGGGGGACCGTGAGGCAGCGCGTCAATTCGCGGAAAGGTTCGGTACGGCCCTGAGCGAAAATGCCGGTTACCTCAGCGGCATAGAACACTTTTTACCATATTTTTACCGCGAGGAAGTTACGCTGGTAGATTATTTTCCTAAAACAGCGCCGGTTTTTATTGCTGAACCGTCACGGGTTAAAGAAGCCGTAGCATCAATCCAGCGGGAACGTGCAGAAACTTACGCGGAACTCATAGGCAGGGGGAAAGTGCTTCCTTCCCAGTTGTCGTGTTACGTGGAATCAATGCGCCTGCAGGAAGCTGTTAACTCCCGGTGTGGGGTCTACTGCTCTTTGCTGCCGCGTCAGTCCCGGTTTGTCGAGCCCCAGAAGGTAATCAACTTCCCCGCCAAAGCAATGCGCACCTTCAGGTCCAATCTGGAAATAATTACCGGGGAAATAGCCTACTGGAAAAAATCGGGGCAAGCGGTGGTCATTCTTATGTCAGGATCCAAGCGGGCCCGGCAACTACTTTCTTTTTTAAAGGAAGGTAATATAGACGCCTTTTATACCGGTTCATCGGAAGGAAATATCAGAAAAGGTAATGTGGTAGTCACGGTAGGTAATTTGAGGTCCGGTTTTGAGTTGCCTGCCTGCGGGCTGGTGGTGATTACCGAAGGGGACCTTTACGGGCATGATAATAAATTGCGCAAAACACGGCAGCGACGCGGATCCATGGCTCCGTTCGTTGATTTGAAAACAGGGGACTACGTGGTCCACGTCAATCACGGTATCGGACGCTACCTGGGAGTGGTGCCGCTGACCATAGGCGGTATTCAAAAGGAGTACCTGCTGGTTAAGTATGCCGGTGAAGATAAACTTTACGTTCCGGTGGATCAAGTCGGCCAGCTTCAGAAATACCTCGGTGGTGAAGGCCAGGCGCCGCGCACGTCCAGATTGGGCGGCGGCGAGTGGGCCAGGACCAAAGGGAAAGTCAGGGAAGCGGTTAAGGAGATGGCCGGGGAATTACTTGCCCTGTATGCCGCGCGGGAAACGGTAAAAGGCCATGCTTTCGGGCCGGATACTGTCTGGCAGCGTGAGTTTGAGGATACTTTTCCCTACGAGGAAACCCCGGACCAGTTGCGGGCCATTGAGGAAGTCAAGTCCGATATGGAACGGTCCCGGCCCATGGACCGGCTGCTTTGCGGGGATGTAGGCTACGGTAAAACGGAAGTGGCCCTGCGGGCGGCTTTTAAGGCTGTTATGGACGGTAAGCAGGTGGCGGTACTGGTACCGACAACCATTTTAGCCCAACAGCATCACCTGACTTTTTCGGAAAGACTGGCGGGTTTCCCAATAAACGTAGAGGTCTTGAGCCGTTTCCGGACGTCCGGGGAACAGTCCCGGGTACTGGCAGGACTGAGGCTGGGCACGGTGGATATTGTCATCGGTACACACCGCCTGGTACAAAAGGATGTGTCCTTTAAAGACCTGGGTCTGTTGATTGTGGATGAAGAACAGCGCTTTGGGGTTGCGCACAAGGAACAGTTGAAAATGATACGCAAAAATGTGGACGTACTCACCCTTTCGGCGACACCAATCCCGCGTACTTTACACCTGTCCCTGATCGGGGTGCGGGATACAAGTATCCTGGAAACACCGCCGGAAGACCGCTATCCGATTCAAACCTACGTGCTGGAAGAAGATCCGGCCCTGATACGTGAAGCCATCCAGCGGGAGTTGAGCCGGGGAGGGCAGGTGTTTTTCGTTTATAATCGGGTGCTGGATCTGGACCGGGTGGCTGTCTGGCTCCAGGGACTGGTTCCCGGAGCCAGGGTCGCCTTAGCTCACGGGCAGATGCAGGAAAGCCGTTTGGAACAGATCATGCTTGACTTTGTAAGCCGGGAAATAGATGTTTTGGTTTGTACCAGTATTATTGAAAACGGTCTGGATATACCCAATGTGAACACACTGGTGGTTAAGGAAGCCGGCATGATGGGTTTGGCCCAGCTCTACCAGCTCCGGGGCAGGATCGGTCGCTCCAGCCGCCTGGCGTACGCCTACTTTACCTTTCGCAAGGACCGGGTGCTGGGGGAAGCTGCGGAAAAAAGATTAGCTGCCATTCGTGAGTTCACAGAGCTGGGATCGGGGTTTAAAATTGCCATGCGGGATTTGGAGATCCGGGGTGCGGGAAATATATTGGGGGTTGAACAACACGGACATATTGCCGCGGTTGGTTTCGATCTTTACTGCCGTCTCCTTGAGGATGCCGTAAGAGAGGCCAAGGGCGAAGAAAAAGCCCGGGCGGTGGAAACCAATGTGGAACTGCCGGTAGAGGCTTACATCCCGGGTGATTACATTCCTGATACCAACCAAAAAGTTGAGATTTACAAACGTATGGCAGGACTTTTATCGGAAGCAGAGCTCTCAGAACTGGCGGACGAACTGGCGGACCGTTTCGGAGACCTGCCCGGTGCGGTGCAAAGTTTGCTGGCGGTCGCCAGAGTCAGGGTCCTGGCAAGTCATCTAAAAATAAAAAATATTAATCTTTTACCGGGCCAACTGCGACTGTTGTTTGCCCCGGACCATGCTCTCACCGGGGAAGACCTGGTGGCGCTGAGCGGGGAATACCGTAACCAGGTCAAATTTAATAATTTGGGTCATGAATTTGAGATCAAGCTGCGGGTGGTTACCGGGGCAGACCGGCCGGTATCACCCGGATTGTTGGAAACACTGGAACTATTTTTAAGAAAGCTGCAGAACCGGGACCGGGAAGCCGCCGGGAAAAATACTCCGGCCACAACCCGGCAGGTGCGGGACTTGTAAAAAAGAATTCCCTCTTGCCGGGATCCTCTTGAAGAGTTGGTTCTCATAAGATATAATTGGACCATCATGGGCGGGGGAGATGAAGCAGTGGATAAAAAAATAAAAATATTTATTGCATTGATGATAGTGATATGCATAATTGCAGTGTCCGGTTGCAGGGAAAATGTGGTTGCCGAGGTGAACGGTGAAAAAATAACTACGCGTGAGCTATCCCAACAAGTTGACCAAATGAAGGTCATGCTGGAAGAACGGGGAATGGATTTCAGCGGGGAGCAAGGCAAGGAACTCCTGGCGTCTTTGGAAAAAGAAATGCTTAACCAGATGATCAACAACAAGTTAATGATCCAGGAAGCCAAACAATTTGCTAGTCTGACGGCCGAACAGGTCGAGGACAAGGTGAACGAAATAAAAGGGCAGTTTGCTTCCGAGGAGGAATATAATAATTTTTTGATTCAAGCGGGAATGAGCGGGGAAGAGGCGGCGTTCGTCATGAGTTTACAAGAAGAGTTGACCAAGGATACGGCACCGGTTTCCGAGGAGGAAGCCCGGGAGTATTATGAAGCGAATGAAGAACAATTTGTCCAGCCCGAACAATTCGAAGTCCGGCACATATTGTTTTTTGTCGACGACGGAAGCAGTGATTATCCCGCCAAGCATACGGATGCCGAAGCTAAAGAACTGGCCGGGGAAGTAATTGCCCAGTTGAATCAGGGCGCGGATTTTGCTGCTTTGGCCGCAGAAAAATCAGAAGATGAAGGCACCAAGATCGACGGGGGGCGTTATGTCTTTAGTAAAGGCCAGTCGGTTAAAGAATTCGAAGATGCCGCCTGCGCCCTGAATCCCGGTGAATATACCAGCACGCCGGTAAAAACGGATTATGGTTACCACGTAATCAAAATGGAGCAAAAAATTCCGGCCGGGCAGCAAGCATTCGAGCAGGTGAAAGAAGTTCTTATGCAACAATTACTGCAGCAGGCCAAGCAGGAAAAATTCAACCGGTTTATGCAGGACGCCATAGATAAGGCTGATATAGTAAATAACTTGATATAAAAACCAAAAGCCTGTCTAAGAATTAATAAAAATGCTGAAAGATAAAATATTTTTTTTGTGATTGGAAAAAAATGAATAATTGTTCCCTTCCTGCTATATACTATCATATAAAGTTAATCCGGCAATATCAGCTTAAAGAAGGAGGGAAGGGAATTTAATGAAAGCAACGGGCATCGTCCGACGTATTGATGATTTAGGGAGAGTTGTCATTCCTAAAGAAATAAGGAGAACCCTGAGGATTCGCGAAGGTGACCCCCTGGAGATTTTTGTAGACAGGGAAGGTGAGGTTATATTAAAAAAATATTCACCAATCGGTGAATTAGGCGATTTTGCAAAAGAATATGCCGACTCATTACACGAGGCCCTTGGTCATATTGCCTGTATCGCAGATCGGGATGTAATAATTGCTGTTTCAGGCGCGCCAAAGAAAGAGTTTTTAAATAAGCCCATCGGTAATGCAGTAGAAAAAATTATGGAAGAACGAAAAGCGATCATCATTAATAATCCCGGTGAAGATTATTTATGTAAAGAATGTATGATTGTAGAAGACGGGGAGTGCAATTATTCTTCAGAAGTAATAGCACCGATCATTGCTGAAGGGGATCCGATCGGAGCGGTAATACTGGCGTCTAAGGAACCGGATATTAAGATGAGCGAAATGGAACTAAAGCTGGCCGAAACGGCAGCCGGTTTTTTAGCTAAGCAAATGGAACAGTAACACGGGTGGCCTTGAAAGGCCACCTTTTTTATAGCTTACTGTTTGAGGCGCAAAGCACCGGGTTCGACCGGGCCCGGGAGCGAACGAGCCCGGGCAATTTTAAGGGTCGAACATGAGTGTTGTAAGCCCACAGGTATGTTGAGTAGCTTGACGGGCATTCTTGGAAGGAGATACACTGAATAATGACATCTAAAACAAAAATTACTATTGCCGGTCTGGGTGCGGGGGCACCCGGAGA
>Ga0334901_1001666_pt1:7500-20000 | contig 22122 bp, 10 predicted proteins | sample GraSluR3_MG_3_FD_207216 | JGI IMG/M metagenome (GOLD analysis project Ga0334901, IMG submission 207216) | Sludge microbial communities from methane-producing bioreactor in Wageningen University, Netherlands - Granular Sludge_15_08-R3 | ecosystem: Engineered > Bioreactor > Anaerobic >... | reverse complement strand
ATTGTAATTCACTGACAATTTACTGACATATTTATAAATGAACATTTTTCAATTAGTAGCGGTGGAGTGATTAATATGGGCAACAAAAAAAATAAGGTTGGAATATCTTTAATAATTATTTTGACAATCTTTTTAACATGTGGCATAGTTTCAGCTGCAGAAAACGTTGATGGGGTCACGAATAACAATTCAACTATTGTAAATAACAATTCAACTACTTTAACTTCGGAGACATCCCTCTCAAATTACACCAATAACTCAAATACTCCTGATCAATCTTCAAATTCTTCTTTTTCCCCTACTTCTTCTAATATAATCAGTGGGAATGTGACTACTTGTACCAATGGAAGCCCATTCCCGGGAGTCACCCTCACTTTAACTTCAAATAATGGTTCAACCCTTGCCCAAACCACTACAGACTCCACTGGACATTACGAACTCAACTTCACAAGTAGTGAAGGAACTTTCTATGTCACTGCCAGTTATCCTGGACACATGACCCTCCGAAAACTGATAACAACGGAACTCAGCTCCAACCCATCTGATCTGAATTTATATGGATGGGCAAACTTCCAGCTGGGCCCTGAACCCGCTTTATCCATTGATGCCCCTGGAGAACAATTTTTAAATGAAAGTTTCAACTTCACACTCACTTTCAACAACAATGGTAACGAAACTGGATTTGGCCCCACAGTCCAGTTGATCTTACCCCCGGAGATAGAATTCAACAGTGCCAACTTCCTCGGGGCACCGGTGAGCGTTACATTTGTAGGAACATTCCCCCTGAGTGGTACATTAATCGATCCACTATCTGGATTAACTGTGACTGGAAATCCGGGATACAGTCTTTACATACTTGAGTATCCTCTAGGTAGTTTCACCACGGGTCAACCAAGTGCAGTTCTGGAAATCAATGCATTACTACGGGGTAACTCCACTCTGGGATTACCTCTTAATATCACCGCCTATCCCGTGTTTCGGTTCGGTGCCAATGAAACAGGCACAACACCAATTCGAGGGAATGAAACTACAACTCAAGTAACTCCCACGGTAATTAAGATCATTAAGAACACAGTTGCTCCTCATGAAGATGAAACTGCCACTGGTTCCAACTATCCATGGGATTACACTCTCACAGTTGATGTGGCCAATGGCCAGACAGTCACTGATGTTAATGTTAAAGACTTACTTCCTGGAAACTTGCAGTTCGTGCAAGTGATTGATGTTGATGGTGGTAGTCCGGTACAGGAACCTTCTACCACAACACCTGGTGGTTTATTATGGATACACTTTAATAGTATTACTGGAGTATTGGGTTCTGATAGAACTATCATCTATCAAGTTTATGCTCCAAAATTTGATAACAACTCCCAGTACGTGCTGGATCCAAATACAGGGGCATGGGTTAATGCCACCAACAATGCCAGTGTCACTGGGAATTACACCAATATTGATGTTTCATCTGCTGATAATTACACTCTTACCCTGAAACCACTGGCCATACAGAAAAGTGTGGATGATGAGAGCACGGATCCAATCCGACCCAAACCCACTGACATCCTGAGGTATACACTCAACTTCCAGGTTTCTGATTATTTCTCCATAAACAACCTGGTACTTTATGATATATTGGGGGATGGTCAGAGTTTCCTGAACTCATTAACTTACAACCCCCGACTCAACTTACACATTCCAGGTATTGATATCAGTAATCTTTTTGTCAATTTAACCAACCCTAACCAGTTCTATTATTATCATAACTCCACCACTGGAATTACTTACCTGGTATTCAACATTACTCAGTTACTAATTGATAATGGATACAGTGGTATTGTTGAAGGAGGAAATTATACCGGAACAAATTACGAGGCAACCACTGGAAACCTGACTTTCTGGGCCCGTATCAATGAATATTATGAAGGAGTAAAACCCCCAACCCTACATCCAATAGTTTCCAATGATCCCATAAATAATGCAGTAATTGCTGATGCTGTTTTAACCCATAATAACAGTCAAGTGGAGGATAGCAGTGGAAGTCAGGTTATAATAGTAGCTCCCACACCATCAAAAGAAATAATCAAAATAAATGGAAATGATCCTACTGCTCCATATGTGGTAAAACCAGGAGACACTGTTACTTTCTCATTACTGATAGATGTTCCAACCAGTAACCTGCACGACTTTAATCTAATTGATTATTTACCCATACCTTTACTGAGAGCTACCCAGTTTATCACTGGCCAGGCACAGGACACCAGCCAGACCATACCTGCTGCTGGGCAGTGGAGAATAGGTGAAGATGATACATTAACCAGTTTAACCGGTGTGGTACCCACACTGATTGTGGGTGCCACCCAGAATACTATAACCTTCAAATATGGTAATGTTTACAATGCCACCCAGCCCAATGCCACAGTCCATATACTGTTCACCATCACTGCCACCGGCGATCCCATGGCCGATGGCCTCTGGCTCACCAACCTCCTGAACATCAACTATGAAAACAGTCCAGGGGAAACATTCTCAGATAATCGTATAGTGTCCTTGAAAACTGGAGAACCAGAACTTAGTATAAACAAGACTGCAACACCCACTACAGGATTACAGGCAGGTGATGTGGTCACCTACACCATAACCATTAATAATACAGGTAATGCTCCTGCTTACAATGTTATAGTCACTGATGATCTTCTCACATCCAATGCAGGATACATAGCATCAATCAGTGGTATCACTGCCAGTTACTTGAATGGTGCGACTATCACGGGTTTAAACCTTATGGACCTTTTCACCAGCACGGGTTTAAATTTCACTTCATTATACCCTATCTACAAAGTAAACGGAACCAACAGCACCATAATAATAACCTACAATACCACCCTTAACAGCACAGTTTACCCTAGACAGATCATCAACAACACAGTCAACATCACCAAATTTACATCGTTAACCCCACCTGAAAGTCCCAATTATGTGGGAAATCCTGGAGTTGATCAATCCAATTTCTCAGACAGTGCATCAGTACAGGTTCGAGATGTAATTTTAGATAAGAATTACATAAAATCTCTTGATAATATAAGTTCTGGATCTAATTTAACCATAGGAGAAACAGGATTATTCCAAATTGCAGTTACTCTGCCTGCGGGGCAGATAAAAGATATTAATATAAATGATATTTTACCTGCGGGACTTAGTTATGTCTCTTATGTGCTGGATCTGAGTAACTTCAGTGGAATACTGGCACCATTAACCTTTAACCAGATAAACAACAACCTTCAATTCCTGTTCACTGGACTCACCAACACCACCAGCTACAGCACATTTTATATCAACCTTACCGTACGCATGGATAATAACTCCACATCCAACCCACCTCACACCACATCTAGAACCAGAACCAACAGAGTCACCATGGACTGGAATAACACTGGTCACTCACCCCTAACTGACAGTGCAATTGTTCGCCTGGTTGAACCACAACTAACTGTAAACAAATCATTCAATCCCAACACGGTGCAGGGAGGTCAGACCACCACTGTAACAATACAGGTAAGTAACAACAACTCAAATTCAAGATCAACAGCTTATAATGTTATCATAACTGATTCACTGGATGGAGCAAGTCAAATATTCGATTTAAGTAGTGTAGTTGAAGTTTTCACACCAATTGGATTTACATTTAGTTACAATCCCCTAACTCATATTTTAACTTACACTGGAGGAAACATAACTCAGGGTCAGTCATTAAACTTCACCTTCAACATAACTGCCCTGGAAACACCTTACATTGGACCTAGCTACAACAACACAGCCAATGCCACTTACTGGTCCCTGCCATGGGTGGGTGGTGTTCCTGATCCAGACAGCCGAAACTACACCAACTCTGGATGGGCAGTGGTCAGAACTGGTGATCCCAATATAACCAAAACTGTGGAAGACTCCACCATACACGGAAACAGCGGAAACCTCACTATAGGAGAAATAGTAACCTATAAAATAAAGGTCACACTACCTCAAGGTCTTAAAACCAACCTCACCATAACCGATACATTACCAGCAGGTTTTAGCTACAACCTCGATGAGTACCTACTGAATACCACAGGCTTTAGTGGTACTTTAGGAACATTATCTGTTTTTGTTAATGGTCAGAATGTAACATTCACTTTTAGCGGACTCACCAACAGCACAACCACCAACAACACATTCTACATACTCCTGAATGCCACAGTACTCAACAGTACCACCAACACCAATGGAACCATAAAAACCAACAATGCATCCCTTAACTGGACAGAAAACACCAAACCTCCATTCACAACATCAGTGAACACTACCATTGTAGAACCTAAATTGACAGTTACTAAAAATGTAACACCCACTACAGTGGACGGAGGAGACCTGGTAACTGTTAACTTAACAGTCACCAATAACGGTACTTCACCAGCTTATCAAATAGAATTACGTGATGTTTTAGATCCAGTACTCTTCAACTCATCCACTGTCACGCAAGTATCAATACCTTCTGGCTTCAGTTTCACAGTATCCGGAAACACTGTACTAATCAAATCCATTCTTGACACCAATATTACTGCCGGAAATGCTTTAAACTTTATCTTCACGGTTCTGGTAAATGCCAACGTTCCAACTGGGTCAATTTTCCAGAATCAGGCCAATATTTCCTTTTCATCAATGCCAGCAGGATATGATAATGCCCGTAATTACACCAACAAATCCAATGTGGTTAATATCAACACCGTTACACCGGGAATTAGTAAAACTGTAATCAACACTTCTGAACCTGATTCTACCACACCAAATGTGATGGTGGGAGAAGTGGTTACATATCAGTTTGTGTTCACAGTCCCAGAAGGTGAAACATTCAACGTATCCCTAATTGATAATTTGTTATCAAGTTTAGGGTATAATACTGGAACTGCATTTATTAAAAGAAGTGATGCCAACATCATAGCTTCCGGATTTGACTTTGGAAGTTCAGTTGATGAATTTTTAACCATCAACCCCACTTCATTTTCACCCTTGACTTTCTACCTTGGTAATGTAACTTACCTGGGAGGTCAGGGCCTTAAAAATGGAACCATAACTCTAATATTTAATACCACAGTCCTGAACATAGCTGGGAACCAGGCAGGTACAAAAATACCCAACAACGCCACACTGAGTTTTACCAATGCAACTGGAGGAAATCGCAATGTGACAGGGGTATGTCCCACCACATTGAATGTGATTGTTCCTCAGATATCATCTACCAAAACAGCAAACCAGACCATATTAACTAATTCGGACACAGCAACCTTCAATATACAGATCCGAAACAACAACATCACCAATGGGGCTCCGGTTTATGATTTGATCATCATTGATCCCCTGAATGGTTTCACCATGGATTACCTCCACATGATAATCACCCCCAGCGACCCATCCATAATTTTCACCAATTACTCCACTGCAAATTTAATCAATATAACAGTAAGCAAACTGAACCCTGGCCAGTACCTGAACATAACCTACAATGCCACAGTCAAACCTGAAGTTGTATTCAATACCACACTGAACAACACGGTTAACGCCACTGGAACCACACTACCCGGGCCCCACGGTACAAACAACGCCACCCCTGGAAATCCGGGTACATCAACTGGTGAGCGAACTGGAGACCCCACACAACCCGCAGGCCCAGTTAACAATATAAATACCACAGTAACAGCTCCTGTGACTACCAGAGCACCTCGTGTGTCTAAAACAGTTAATGGGGTCGAAACTGTGAATTTGACCATAGGAGAAACAGCCACTGAATCCATAAACATAAACTTACCAGTTGGAAGTACAACTGAACTTAAAATAATTGATGTTATGCCTAATGGTCTGGGAATAAATGGAGGAATAAACGGATTTACATATACTACAACAGCTGGTGTAACTGTTAACCAGTTCTTGGTAACTTATCTCGGTGGAAACACTTACCAGATAAGCTTTGGAAATGTAACCATAACCCAGGAAGGGAATATAACCATAAACTACACAGTACAGGTCCAGAATGTCAATGAAAACTACAATGGCCAGAACCTGGTTAACAATGCCACATTATACTACAATAATCAAACCGGACAGGGTGTTAACGGAGGATCAGACACAGCCACAGTACATGTTGTTGAACCCAACCTGCAGATAACCAAAACACCAAGCAAAACTAACCTGAACGTTGGGGAAGAGTTCACCTATGCCATTAATGTTACACACACCCCTTCCAGCACATCAGATGCATATAACATTACAATAACCGATGTGATACCTTCCGGACTTCATTATGTTACAGGTTCAGCTGTTTTACCATCTGGATGGATTTTAAATGTTTCAGGAAATACTTTAATCTTTACTACATCCAGTTTAACCCTGATAAGTCACAGTGCCACTTTGCTCTTCAACTGCACAGTGGACAACAACTATCTGCTGGCGGGTGGAAACATCACCAACACTGCCAATTTGAACTACACATCACTACCTGCTGGTGGAAGAAATTACACCACCAATAACAGCACCCAGATACATGTTATAGGTGCTGATCTGGAAGTACGGAAAAATGGAGATGCCCAGGTAAATGCAGGAGAACAGGTGACTTACACCATAACCGTTACTAACAAAGGCCCGGATACAGCAGTAAACGCAGTTTTAACCGATACTATACTGGCATCATGGTTTAACATGCTTATTCACCCACAATACTCTGTGAATTCAGGATCTTGGGCCGATATTCTATCTAACTCATTCACTATATCCTTAGGTAACTTAACTCCTGGAAACATCACCACTATCCTGATAAGGGCAACAGTAAACGCTTCAGCACCCGCAGGAATCTTGAACAACACTGCCAATGTAACTTCAAACACCACCGATCCAAACCCAAATAATAACAACAGCACAGCCACAACCAACGTAACTCAAAGTTCAGAATTAACATTAATCAAATCAAATAATCCAACCGGCACAGTAATAGCTGGAAATAATCTGATTTATACTCTAACATTAACCAATAGTGGCCCAAGTGTGGCCAGGGATGTGATTTTAAGGGATGACACGTTGTCTTCATGGTTAACCAACACATACTACCAGTACAGTCTCAATGGAATTAGCTGGAGTGGATGGACCCTATTCACCGGGCCACTGGTTTTAGATGTCACGAACATTATTGGAGGGCCAATGAATGTGAGCCAGGTGTTCTGGGTAATGATAAACAGTACGGTGAATGCATCCACACCCAACGGAACAACCCTCCTCAACAATGCAACCGCCAATAGTTCAACCAGTTCCCACAATGTAACTTCCAACACAGTAAACAACACTGTAGAAACCATGGCAACATTAAATGTAACCAAAACAGCACCAGAAACAGTCATTGCTGGAGGAAGCAGTCCAATCATCTACACCATCACTGTGACCAATAACGGTCCTAGTGATGCTCTTAATGTTAAAGTCAGTGATACACTTGATCCAAGGTTAACCAGCCAGGAGTACAGTCTGGACAATGTGAACTGGTTCTCATGGAATAACCCATTTGAATACACTTTCAACTGGATTAACGCCTCACAAACAGTATACCTTTACCTGCGTGGTTGGGTGCCTTCTAGTGCTTTGGGTTTGATTAAGAACACTGTGTTTGTTTCCAGTAATGCTACGAATTTAACTGGTAACCTTACGGATAACACTACGACCAAAATTAACACTACGAGTGTGTTGAATGTGACTAAAACTGCTCCAGAGAGTGTAGTTGCGGGTCAGAGTGAACCGGTTGTGTTTATTATTGTTGTGACGAATTTCGGTCCATCTGATGCTTTGAATGTGAAGGTTAGTGATTCTCTGGATCCGTGCTTGACTAATCAGGAGTATAGTTTGGATGGTGTTAGTTGGAGTGTTTGGTTGGCTCCTTATGAGTATGTGTTTGGTCGTTTGAATGCTACTCAGACTGTGTACCTGTATTTGAGGGGATTAGTACCTTCCAGTGCCTTGGGTCTCATTAACAATACTGTGTTTGTTTCCAGTAATGCTACGAATTTAACTGGTAACCTTACGGATAACACTACGACCAAAATTAACACTACCAGTGTGTTGAATATAACTAAAATCGCGTCAGAAAATGTTACTGCGGGTCAGAGTGAACCATTGGTCTTCACAATTACTGTTACCAATTTTGGTCCTAGTGATGCTTTGAATGTGAAGGTTAGTGATACTCTGGATCCGTGCTTGACTAATCAGGAGTATAGTTTGGATAATGTGTCCTGGAGTGTTTGGTTGGCTCCTTATGAGTATGTGTTCAGTAGGGTGAATGCTACTCAGACTGTGTATTTATACTTGCGTGGTTGGGTGCCTTCCAGTGCTTTGGGTTTGATTAATAACACTGTGTTTGTTTCCAGTAACGAGACTAATCTTACGGGTAATTTGACTGATAATACTACGACTCAGATTAACACTACGAGTGTGTTGAATGTGTCTAAAACTGCTCCAGAGAGTGTAGTTGCGGGTCAGAGTGAACCGGTTGTGTTTATTATTGTTGTGACGAATTTCGGTCCATCTGATGCTTTGAATGTGAAGGTTACTGATTCTCTGGATTCACGTTTGACTGGTCAGGAGTATAGTTTGGATGGTGTTAGTTGGAGTGTTTGGTTGGCTCCTTATGAGTATGTGTTTGGTCGTTTGAATGCTACTCAGACTGTGTACCTGTATTTGAGGGGATTAGTACCTTCTAATGCCTTGGGTCTCATTAACAATACTGTGTTTGTTTCCAGTAATGCTACGAATTTAACTGGTAATCTAACTGATAACACTACGACTCAGATTAACACTACGAGTGTGTTGAATGTGTCTAAAACTGCTCCAGAGAGTGTAGTTGCGGGTCAGAGTGAACCATTGGTCTTCACAATTACTGTTACCAATTTCGGTCCTAGTGATGCTCTTAATGTGAAAGTCAACGATACTCTTGATCCAAGGTTAACCAGCCAGGAGTACAGCCTGGACAATTTGAACTGGTTCTCATGGAATAATCCATTTGAATACACTTTCAACCAGATTAACGCCTTACAAACAGTATACCTTTACCTGCGTGGATGGGTATCATCTAGTGCTTTGGGATTGATTAATAACACTGTGTTTGTTTCCAGTAACGAGACTAATCTTACGGGTAATTTGACTGATAATACTACGACTCAGATTAACACTACGAGTGTGTTGAATGTGTCTAAAACTGCTCCAGAGAGTGTAGTTGCGGGTCAGAGTGAACCGGTTGTGTTTACTATTGTTGTGACGAATTCTGGTCCATCTGATGCTTTGAATGTGAAGGTTAGTGATTCTCTGGATTCACGTTTGACTGGTCAGGAGTATAGTTTGGATGGTGTTAGTTGGAGTGTTTGGTTGGCTCCTTATGAGTATGTGTTTGGTCGTTTGAATGCTACTCAGACTGTGTATTTATACTTGCGTGGTTGGGTGCCTTCCAGTGCCTTGGGTCTCATTAACAATACTGTGTTTGTTTCCAGTAATGCTACGAATTTGACTGGTAATCTAACTGATAATACTACGACTCAGATTAACACTACGAGTGCTTTGAATGTGTCTAAAACTGCTCCTATGACTGTTACTGCTGGTCAGAGTGAACCATTGGTCTTCACAATTACTGTTACCAATTTCGGTCCTAGTGATGCGTTGAATGTGAAGGTTAGTGATTCTCTGGATTCACGTTTGACTGGTCAGGAGTATAGTTTGGATAATGTGTCCTGGTTGGCTTGGAATAGTCCGTTTGAATATGTGTTCAGTAGGGTGAATGCTACGCAGACTGTGTATTTATACTTGCGTGGTTGGGTGCCTTCTAGTGCTTTGGGTTTGATTAATAACACTGTGTTTGTTTCCAGTAATGCTACGAATTTGACTGGTAATCTAACTGATAATACTACGACTCAGATTAACACTATGAGTGTTTTGAATGTGTCTAAAACTGCTCCAGAGAGTGTAGTTGCGGGTCAGAGTGAACCATTGGTCTTTACTATTGTGGTGACCAATTTCGGTCCTAGTGATGCGTTGAATGTGAAGGTTAGTGATTCTCTGGATCCACGCTTGACTGGTCAGGAGTATAGTTTGGATGGTGTTAACTGGAGTTCATGGTTAGCTCCTTATGAGTATGTTTTCAGTCGTTTGAATGCTACTGGGACTGTGTATCTGTATCTAAGAGGATTAGTACCATCTAATGCCACTGGACTCATTAACAACACTGTTTTTGTCTCCAGCAATACCACCAATTTGACTGGTAACCTCACAGACAACACCACCACGGTGATAAACACGCGGGCCATCCTGAACATTACAAAAACTTCCCAAACTGAGGGATCAGATGTAAACAACATAGTAAGGGGTTATCCAATCCATTACACCATCGTAATAACCAATGAAGGACCATCCGACGCCCTGAACGTTAACTTTGATGATTATTACACTCCATACTTGCTGGAAAACACGTACTACTCCACATCAACCGGAATACCATGGACTGCATACACCAACCCTCTGAACATAACCCCAATAATCGATAGACTGGCACCCGGACAGAATGTAACCATATGGATTAATGGTACTGTGATTTCCAATGCAACACAGGGCCTGAACAACACTGCTGGAACTTCATCAGAAACAGATCCTGATGGCAGGAAAACAGCATCAGTCTACAATGAAATTCAAACATCTCATGTAACTATTGAAAAAACAGTTAGTAATCCACAACCATATCTCCATGAAACAATCGACTTCACACTCATTGTGCAAAACTGGGGACCAGATACTGCCATAGATGTTTATGTCCTTGATAAACTCCCTGAAGGATTGATTTACATAGGTTCAACAGCTAACTACGGTTCATACGATCCTGCAACTGGAATATGGACCATTGGCAACTTACCAACAAATACAATAGCTCAGCTAATAATCACGGTGGGTGTTGAAAAGTTAGGACCAATTGAAAACCACGCCCATGTATACACGGCATCCTATGATCCTATTCTGGATCGTAGAAATGCAACTGCAGCTATTTATGTCAGTGAACAACCCCAACCAGAGAACAACACTGTGGGAATGCAAAATACAGGTATGCCTTTACAATCCATTGTAATGGCACTGTTACTTGTATTAACAGGCCTATCTGCAGTCACTTTCGGAAAAAAATAATGGGATTACTTTTTTCCCATATTTATTTTTATTTTTATTTTAAAATCAACAATTTAAAAGAAAATATATTGCTTCTTATTTAAAATAAACAAATTTTCCCTGATTTTTCAGAATATGACCTTCTTCCATAACTTTCTGTCCGCGTACCATGGTCATAACTGGCACTCCCTGGACATTGAAACCTTCAAATGGAGAATACTTAGCTTTAGACTGGAACTTAGCAGGATCAATAATACCTTCTTTCTTTAAATCCACCACCACCATGTCTGCATCCATTCCTTCTCTTATGAAACCTTTATCTGGAATATTGAATATTTTTGCAGGGGTTTCACACAACAACCTTTTAATATTTCCGAGGCGTATTTTTTTCTGGTTTAACTGGGTTAAAAGCAGGGGAAGAATGGTTTCTAACCCTGGAATGCCAGGAGGAGCACTCCAAATATCCTTTTTCTTTTCATCAAGTGTGTGGGGGGCATGATCAGTGCCAATAATGTCAATATCATGTAAATCCTTAACCCGCAACCGGTTTTTATTATCACGCAGGGGAGGGTTGGTTTTGGCCAGGTTACCATATGTTTTCAGGCAGCCCGAATCCAGGAACAGGTGATGGGGAGTAATTTCAGATGTTATTTTTAATCCTGCCTTTTTGGCCTCACTTGTGAGTTTTAAGGATTTTCTGGTGCTCACATGGCAAAAATGTATTCTTTGGTTGAACTTATTTGCCAGTGCAATAGCCGAGGCAACTGCTTCAATTTCGGCATGGGGAGGACGAGCTTCTGCATATAATTCAGGGCTGGATCCCTTCTTTTTCATCTTTTTGGTGCACTGATTAACCACTTGTGGATCTTCAGCATGTAATGAGATTAGATGATCTCCAGAGACCCCGCTTATCTTGCTGAAAGCCTCACTTAAAAACTCATGATCCACTGTATCCATGAAGATCTTAAAAGACGCAGGCCGTAATTTGGCAAGTTCCTCAATATTGGATAGATCAGCAACACCGGCATGTAGGCCAAAGTCCACCAGACTCTTACGACTGGCGATCCCTATTTTATCTCTGAAATCATGGGGGGTGTTGGTGGGTGGAACTGTGTTGGGCATATCCAGTACAGTGGTAAAACCCCCAGCAGCTGCAGCAGCACTACCCGTGGAAAAATCCTCCTTAATGGTAAGTCCCGGGTCTCTAAAATGAACATGACCATCAATAAGTCCGGGAAGAACCAGTTTACCTGCAACATCAATTGTTTCAGTGGCACTTGATGATAATTTTTTAATAGAAACTA
>Ga0334901_1001666_pt1:0-2500 | contig 22122 bp, 10 predicted proteins | sample GraSluR3_MG_3_FD_207216 | JGI IMG/M metagenome (GOLD analysis project Ga0334901, IMG submission 207216) | Sludge microbial communities from methane-producing bioreactor in Wageningen University, Netherlands - Granular Sludge_15_08-R3 | ecosystem: Engineered > Bioreactor > Anaerobic >... | reverse complement strand
TGGATTCATCTTGAAAACCTCTCCAAATGATGATCCTGGTTCGGCACCAGTTCTATCTTTAATGAGATCCCGCATTTTTGCTATGGGGGTTATGGAGTGGTGTATTCCCAGACTCCCGGCCAGGTTCATGTCAGGGTCCGCATCAATGGCGTATACCCTGTATTCTTGTGATAAAATAACGGCCAGAGTACCAGCTAAAGTGGTTTTACCCACCCCTCCCTTTCCGGTTATTGCTATTTTCATAGTTTCCACCATATTTATTAAAAATAAACACTTATGCCCTAAAATATAGTATAGCCTATTTATGTTCACTCCAGATTAATAAATTCATTGATAAACAAAAAAATCAGGAAACCAATGGTGTAACCACTACAAATAAATTAGATGAATTTTTAATATTCCCATTACAACTTGCATAATTTAGTTCCACCTGAGATTAATATAAAAGATTAGTTCTGATTGATTGATCATTTTATATATTATAATTCTCCAAACTAGTTGTACTATTGATTTCTACCTGGTTGATTGATATTCATATTTACTTATCCAGGCCGAGAAATGACATTTATAGCTTTAATATCATGTTCAAGCTTTAAATAACGATTTATACAAGGAGGAATAAATAGATGGTAAGAGCATACACTCGAAAAGATTACATACGTAAGATTCCTGGTTCCAGGATTGTTCAATATGATATGGGAAACCTCTCTGGAGAATTCCCTATAACCGTGAGCTTGGCTCTTAAAGATAAAGCCGAATTATCACACAATGCCCTGGAAGCTGCCAGGATAGCCACCAACCGGTATATGCAGCGTAAATCTGGTAGGATGGGTTACCACCTGAAGATAAGGGTGTACCCCCACCACATTGTCCGGGAAAACCCCATGGCCACTGGTGCCGGTGCAGACCGTGTGCAGGATGGAATGAGGAAAGCTTTCGGTAAACCCGTAAGCTCCGTTGCACTGGTAAAAACAAACCAGAAAGTTTTAACCATAAAGACCAACAAGAAGAACTTTATCGATGCTAAAGAAGCTCTCCGAAGAGCGGCCATGAAGTTCCCTGTTTCATGTAGGATAACCGTTGATGAAGGAGCAGAATTAGTCAAATAAATAACCTTAAATCGTAGATCCCAATAAAATCCTAAGTGGTGTAATAATGGAGTATGTGGAATTTTTCGAGGAGCTAAAAAAGGAAGATGTAGACATAGCTGGAGGAAAAGGAGCTAACCTGGGTGAACTAACCCAGGCAGGGATACCAGTTCCTCCGGGATTTGTGATAACATCGGCCACCTACCAGAAGTTCATGGATGAAACTGGAATAACCCAGAAAATAATGGATATTCTAGATGCCCTGGATGTTAACAACAACAAAGAACTTCAAGAATCAGCCCGAGAAATAAAAAAAATCATCATCGAGACTGAAATACCTGATGAGATCAGTAGTCTGATCATAGAATCATACAACGCACTCTGCCACCGCATAGGAAAAGAAAACGCCTTTGTGGCCGTTAGATCATCGGCAACTGCTGAAGACTTGCCAGAAGCATCTTTTGCTGGTCAACAGGACACTTACCTCAATGTTAAGGGTCCGGAAGATATGATAAAATATGTAAGGAAATGCTGGGCATCTCTATTTGGGGCCAGAGCAATATTTTATCGGGAAGAAAACAACTTCGACCATTCCAAGGTTTACATTGCCGTAGTGGTTCAGGAAATGGTGGATGCAGAGAAAGCCGGGGTAATGTTCACGGTGCACCCCTCCACTGGAGAGGAAAAAATCCTCATAGAAGGAGCATGGGGTCTGGGAGAAGCAGTTGTATCGGGAACAGTAACTCCTGACACTTACTGGGTGGATAAAGCCACTGGAGAAATTCTCCGCAAGCAGATCAGCGAAAAAAACATCATGTTCCAGAAGAAATCTGAAAATGGTCAGACAGTGAAGGTTCCAGTACCAGAGGACCTTAAGAACAAACAGGTTTTAAATGAAGATGAGATAGCCCAGCTGGTTGAACTGGGAAAAAGGATCCAGGAACACTACCAGTTCCCCCAGGATACAGAATGGGCCATTGAAAATGGAAAAATCTTCATGCTACAATCCAGACCAGTAACTACTCTGGACATGGGAACCGCGTCAGGAGAAGCCTTGCATGAAGGTGATCGGACCGTGATCACCAAAGGACTGGGTGCCAGTCCCGGTATGGCGGCCGGATCTGTTAAAATCATAAAAACCACCGATGAACTGGACAAAGTTCAGGAAGGAGACATCCTGGTTACAGTGATGACCACTCCGGACATGGTACCGGCCATGAAACGGGCCAATGGAATAATCACCGATGAAGGTGGTGTAACCTGCCACGCTGCCATTGTATCCCGTGAACTGGGCATACCCTGTGTTGTGGGAACAGGAGAAGCCACATCAATACTCCCAGAAAACAGCCTAGTGACCCTGGACGGAAATAAGGGAATAGTCTGGGAAGGAAAACTGGTGGAAACCGCGAAGA
>Ga0334901_1001665_pt1 | contig 22136 bp, 21 predicted proteins | sample GraSluR3_MG_3_FD_207216 | JGI IMG/M metagenome (GOLD analysis project Ga0334901, IMG submission 207216) | Sludge microbial communities from methane-producing bioreactor in Wageningen University, Netherlands - Granular Sludge_15_08-R3 | ecosystem: Engineered > Bioreactor > Anaerobic >... | reverse complement strand
AAGTATTTAAGCAATAACTCCCAAAACAATCGTTACTTGAACCCCTTAACCAGGGGTTCTTTTTTTGCTTTGTTCAAGCATTTCATTGTTACTCTCCCCATTGGATATGAGCTCATTATTTTGAAATAAAATGGTTATTCTTGCTGTATCGCAAGCCTTTACATGAATGAACACTCGGACATAAATTATAGATAAAGAAGTTATGAGGTGATGAAGTTGTGACAAAATATGAATTTATCTATAGGAGTATTGCAGCAATCTTTGGTGCAGTGTCGGGTTATTTATACGGTGAATGGACACCATTAATTGCAGTATTGGTCGCTTTTGTGATCATTGATTATGTTTCCGGACTTCTCGCAGCCGCCTATGTCAGTGCTTTGTCTAGTAAAATTGGTTTCAAAGGCATTGCCAAAAAAGTGATGATTTTCGCTATTGTGGCTGTCAGTCATCTATGTGATCAAATTATTGGTTCGAAAAATATTATCATGGATGCAACCATCTATTTTTATTTAGCAAACGAACTCTTGTCCATTTTAGAAAACGCCGGCAGGACGGGTCTGCCTGTGCCGAAGCAGATCAAGCAATTAATCGGTATTCTGAAAGATAAAGAAGGGAAGCAGTGAACGATTTAATATGCATAAATTCAATAAAGAAAATGGCAATGACTCCTTTAAATAATAGGGATTCATTGTCTTTTAATTTAGCACCTATTTCATTAAATTTCCGGTCCATAAGGTGCATCAATGAAATAGAGGAACTCCTTTTTATTACACTATTCTATTTTGATTACACCAGTTAATAACAGAAAAATATTATGTAAACAAACGATTGTCTCTGCTGCCTGTATCATTTTTCTTGTCATGCTTTCATTAAGCCTATCTTGCTAGATTGAAAAAACCAACTATAATTCATAGTAGGCTAATGATCAAGATCAATAAAAATACTCAATCAAGTTGAAGAAGGAGCAAGTTATGAAAAACGGGGGTCAAAATCAAACATATCGCTTAGTTCTCCTAAGTGTATTTACGGCAATTATCCTTTTGCAAAATTTTGTGCCTTTTCTTGGTTATATTCCGATTGGTGCTTTAAGTTTAACCATTATTCATTTAACCGTCATTGTTGTCGCCATTGTTCTGGGGCCGATTGAAGGAGCGATCATTGGCGGGGTATGGGGAATGACTACTTTTATACGTGCATTCACTTTTCCAAGTAGTCCAATTGCACCGATTGTATTCACTAATCCTTTAATTTCAGTGATACCGCGAATTCTTGTCGGCTTTGTTGCCGGATATCTTTTTATTTTATTGAAAAGAACGAAGCTCCCGCGCATTGTTTGTATGTCCATAGCTGCTTTATTTGGATCCATTACCAATACAGTGCTTGTTCTTGGCCTTATCTATATTTTTTATCGAGTACCCTATGCAAATTATCTGCAAATCGATGTGAGCAGACTGCTGCCTGCTCTGCTCGTTGTTGTAGCAACTAATGGAATTGCTGAAGCGCTCGCCGCGTGCTTTATCTCGCCAATGATTGCAAATCCGCTTATGATAATCAGGAAAAAACTGGGCAGCTGAGTCTTTCCCTTTTGACTATAGTTCAATCATTTATCCCGTTATTGAATAGGATAAAGTATTGAGGTTCGTGTGACGGGTGGGAACAATGATGAATAGAGAAGAACTGTCCAAAAACATAGCGTTTACATCCATAGCAATTGGAAAAGTGATGAATTCCATCGGACAGACGCCAATAAAAAATTTGGATCGTGAAACACAAGATCAATTGGTTTTTCTAGGCAGTTTAATCCAGGTTGGCGCCGGCGCTCTTTTTGCGGAATTCATATCCGAGGATCCATTAGCGCAATTAAGCGTTGCTCTGACGATCATTGGTTATGGCTCTTTTGCTATTTAATTCATTAATGATGAAGACGACGACCGAAAATTGCTTGTGCAAGCCATGTCGTCGAATTTGAAAGAAGTACTGGCAAACATGATTCTTTTTACTGATCGGACTGTTTGGAAGAAAATGTACTCATTCGTTGGAATCGCAATGCTTTGTTTAGGTAATTTTATGCAGGCACAGGGAAGAAAGAGGTTATTGGATGAAGAGGATGATTATACACTGTTCGATCCAACGGTAACGGCAGGAACGTGGATTGAAACAGGCGGGGCCATCGCAATTATGCTCGGTAACCTTGCCGAAACAGCTTAATAAGTAATATTAGAAAACTTAGCTTCGCAAAGTCTCTGGTAAAAGTGAAGCAATAGTTGCACTTACACTAATTCCTCTAATTAATATTTTTTCTTATTTGTGTTAGAAAACTAGGCTTCGAAAAGCCACTGGTGAAAGCGAAGTTTGAATTTCTTATTGTACAATAAAAACGCCTCTCTGTAATGTGTGATACAACATGTTGAAGAGGCGTCTTTTTCATTTGGATGACTGTAGATTTTATTTTAATAATAGTAAGGGTACGGATAGAAAAATGGTGGCGCAAAGAAAATAAAAGGAAACAGAAAACGGTTAAATCGTCTGAATCTTGGTCTTGGACCGCCTGGCCCTTGATAAAAACGCTCATTTTCATTCACATTTTCGGGAACGAGCATGACAACGCCTTGTTCGTTCACTTCTTCGATAATACCATCCATTTTTGACCCATCAGCCATTTGTGCAATAACGTGGAAGTTCATTAATTTAGTGCACATATCGTGGATGGCTTGGTTATTGCTTTCCGGTTGCTGCGCAGCTCGTTCCTCCATCATCTGCGGGACAAAGAGCTGCTGCTCGGGTGCATCATAAATATCCGACATATTCATCGCTCCTTTTCGCCTTAGTGTATTCACCCAGGTTTCGACTGGTGACAACACCTATGCAGTACAAGCCTCGATGAAGATGGATAATCTCAGAGTTGTTTCGATTGATTCTGTGCTTGCAGGCGCTTTTGGCGATATTGCGACCATTGAAAGTGAATGTAGCATCCCACGCAAAAACCGAGGATAGCGATAAAAGCTGCAAGACCAACGATTATTGAAAAGATGATGGAGACAATGGTCCAATGCAGAAGAAAGCTAATGAATGCAATGAAAAGACAGGACACTGCGATTGTCTGATTGAATTTTTGCTGTTGTTTATCTTCCGGAATATAGGTACTAAGCAGTTTTCTCAAGAATGGTTTTGCTAATGCCATTACAGGGTTGTAGTGAAAGAAGAGCCCTGAGAGTCCTGAGAGTAAAGGAATCAAAAGCAGCCAGTACTGGTGTGTAATCATCGATACGACAACGCTTAGTACAATGACCCATTGATTCGTTCTCACGAGCGGTCGAGGAATTGATGGAGTAGCAGCATCATTCATATTAATCGTACCTTTCATATAGGAATAAATTTATTATACGTTTTAAGGCTTAATATCTCCATTGATATACATTATTTGAAAGATCATATCTATCCTCAATATCGATATCTATCCTCAATGATATTATGAAGCATTGAGGAGTTATGTACTGTGGTATAATGATGCAATACGTGTTAAGGAATGAAGGTCGAGTTAAATCATGAATAAACGAATACATTGCGCCGAACAATTGCATTTAAATAGAGATATGTTCCGATGTCCTGTCTGCGGTGCTGATATGGATAGTGTTGCTCAAAAAAGTTTGATGTGCAAGCAAGGACATACGTTTGACATCGCCAAGCAAGGCTATGTAAACCTGGTAACGAAACCGGTCCATACGCATTATGAAAAAGTACTTTTTGAGGCACGCAGAAGAGTCATTGTTGATCACCGATTCTTTGACCCACTGATTGCGGCTCTTGCTGAACAAATAAAAAATCTAAAGAATGAGTCTGTTCGTATTCTTGATCTCGGCTGCGGAGAGGGTTCACATCTTGCCAAGATCTGTCAGCTTCTTGCAATCGCCTCGTCAAATAACATACAGGGGTATGGTATTGATCTGGCAAAAGAGGGCATTCAATCAGCTGCTAAGAATTATCCGGATCAAAATTGGTTTGTAGCTGATCTGGCCCATTCACCTTTTAACGAGCACTTATTTGATGTTGTTTTAAACATACTTTCACCATCCAATTACCACACCTTTGATCGAATGCTCAAGCCTGGTGGATCAATAATAAAAGTCATTCCGGGTAGTGATTATCTTAAGGAACTCCGACGTTCATTACTTGGCGCAGAAAAATCACACTATTCTAATGCGGACACATTCAGTTTATTTCAACAGCATTATCCAAACGCATCCGTGCAAAAGATAAGTTATACAGTTCAATTGGATCAGGATGGAATCAGAGACTTGATGAAGATGACGCCGCTCGCGTGGAATGCTTCTGAAGCAATACAGAAACAGTGGTTTGAAAAATCCTCCGCAATAATTACGGTTGAGTTTGAAATTCTTATCGGCAGCAGAGCGTACTAATCAGAATCGTTCAACTTTAATCATTAGTAATCGCGATAAATTGTAAGCGCTGAACTTTTTTGAAGCAAATTGATTGATTTTGGCTGAAAGTGTGGTAGAATATTTTTTGTGGAGGAATGAGTATGTTGGCTGAAGAAAGGCAACAATTGATCCTGAAAATTTTAACAGACACTTCTGTTGTTAAAATGCAGGAACTGGTTCAAATGTTGGCTGCCTCCGAATCAACGATCCGCAGAGACTTACAGGAATTGGAAAACCGTCACTTGCTTCGTCGTATTCATGGTGGTGCGTCTTTATTGCGAAAGCTCAATGAAGAGCCTGACATGGAAACTAAGACGCTTAAGAATGTTCAGCAGAAGAAGTCGATCGCTAAGCTGGCTGCTCAGAAAATAAAGGATAACGATTGTATTTATCTTGACGCAGGGACCACGACACTTGAAATCATTCCTTTTATTAGGGCAGCAAATGTAACCGTTGTCACTAACGGTCCTGCTCATGCTGAATTACTTGTTCGCAAAAGAATATTGTGTTATTTGCTAGGCGGTCTAATGAAACCGAATACAAAGGCAGTCGTTGGCAGCATTGCAATGCAGAATATTAATCTATTTCGTTTTGATACCGCATTTATTGGCGTTAACGGAATTGATTCGTCGATGGGCTATACAACCCCTGATCCGGAAGAAGCAGCATTGAAGCGATGTGCACATCAGCTTGCATCCAGTTCTTATGTCGTTTCAGACAGCAGTAAGTTCTCTGAAATATCTTTTTGCAAGATGTTTGATTTGGATAAGGCAGCCATTATTACGGATCAAATACCGGAAAGATGCCAATCCTTAATGACAGAGAAAACCGTAGTTTATATTGCAGACCGTTCAGCTGACTCTTAATGGAAAAGAGAGTCGAAGATTGATCCTACAATGAAAGTGCTTGCCAAACGACCAATTTTCATGAAATTTATTATATGGAATTGTTCCGTTAAAGACGGTATTTCAGAAAAATCTTGTTGCTCTACAGAAACTGAAAAAGGAGTTGCACAACAATGAAAATTACAGATCTAATGATTGAACGCGCCATGGTTCTGGATATGCAAGCCACGACTAAAGAAGGCGCAATTGATGAACTGATTGCTAGTTTGGAACGAAACGGAAGAATTAACGATCCGAAATTATTTAAAGAAATGATATTAAAAAGGGAAGCACAATCAAGCACTGGGATTGGTGACGGAATTGCCATGCCCCATGCAAAAACAAAGGCAGTTAATGAAGCAACGGTTGTCTTCGGTCGAAGTAAACAAGGCATTGATTATCAAGCACTGGATGGACAGCCTTCCGATTTGTTCTTCATGATCGCCGCACCAGAAGGCGCAGCAGATGTGCATCTTCAGACGCTTGCTGCGTTATCGCGCTTATTAATTGATCATGATTTTGTTGAGCAGGTAAAAAAAGCGAAAACGACCGGTGAAGTCGCACAACTTTTTAATGACAAACAAGCTGAGCATGATGCTGAAGAAGCGAAAGAAGAAGCTGCAAAATCAACGCAAACTCCGTCTCCATCAACTGAAGAGAAATTTGTTGTTGCCGTTACAGCCTGCCCAACGGGAATTGCACATACGTATATGGCAGAAGATGCATTGAAAAAGAAAGCAAAAGAAATGGGCGTAGCAATACGCGTTGAAACGAATGGTTCTGAAGGTGCAAAACATGTGCTGACAAAAGATGAAATCAAGCGCGCTTCCGGTGTTATTGTTGCGGCGGATAAGAAAATTGAAATGGCACGTTTTGATGGAAAAAAGGTACTTCAGACACCGGTCAGTGACGGAATTCGCAAGCCGGAAGAGTTAATTAATAAAGCACTCAAGGGACAGGCACCGGTTTATCACGCTGAAGGCGGAGCCTCTGAAAACGATGCTCCGGAGGCAAATGCATCGATTTGGAGCAGAATTTACAAAGACTTGATGAATGGTATTTCACACATGCTTCCTTTTGTTGTCGGTGGCGGTATTTTGCTTGCTATATCGTTCTTATTTGAAAGACTTGGTAAAGACAATACCATTTTCCAAATGTTGAGTGCGATCGCAGGAGGTGACACCGGTGCGTTTCACTTCCTAATTGCTATTCTGGCTGGTTATATTGCAATGAGCATAGGTGATCGTCCTGCGTTGATGCCAGGTATGGTCGGCGGTTTTCTTGCAGCCTCTTCGAACGCCGGTTTCCTTGGAGGTCTGGCAGCCGGATTTCTTGCAGGTTGGGTAATCATCTTATTGAAGAAAGCATTCAGCGGTCTTCCGCGTACGTTAGACGGTTTGAAACCGATTCTTCTCTATCCTGTATTTGGTCTATTGATTACTGGCGGATTAATGTATTATATTCTTGATCCGATTTTCAAATGGGTGAACACGGGATTGATTGGCGCTCTTGATCACTTAGGCACTGGAAATGCTGTTGTGCTTGGTATAGTACTCGGCGGTATGATGGCTGTTGACATGGGCGGCCCTGTTAACAAAGCCGCATATACATTTGCTATTGGTGTCTTCACGAGCAGCGGTAATACAAATGGACTTATGATGGCAGCCGTTATGGCAGGCGGAATGGTACCGCCGCTCGCAATTGCCTTGGCAACATCTATCTTTAAGCATAAATTTACTGAAGATGAACGAAAAGCAGGTATTACTAACTATATTCTTGGTCTTTCCTTTATTACTGAAGGTGCGATTCCATTTGCAGCATCTGATCCACTGCGTGTGATTGGGTCAAGTGTTATCGGGGCTGCAATTGCCGGAGGTTTGACTCAGTTTTGGAACATTAATATCCCTGCACCGCATGGCGGAATTTTCGTTGTCCTGCTCGGCAATCACGCAATCTTGTTCTTGATTTCAATAATTGTCGGCGCAGTCATTTCAGGATTGATTCTGGGATTATGGAAAAAGCCTGTAACCCAAAAATAAAAGTGTTATAAATAGATGTATTGAAGAACGGTCGATTATGTATCGACCGTTTTTTTGTGTGTCAAGTATATGATTTTGCCCGTATTTAAACGAATAAACCAGTGTCTTGGCCGAGAATCAAAGTAGATGCGCGATACCAGGCAGATTTCTGCTTGTCTGAGGAGACTCTCAGACTGTCCGTGGTCGTGCTCAGTTGATGCGAGCAACCGGAGCGATGATTCAGCACTACAAAGACACAAACCCATGCTAAAAAAGGAACTCTCTCAAGTATCAAAGGAGCTGTCGCTAAATACGCATACGTCCTGTATGCAACCGCGAAAGTCATCACATCCTGTGAAAGTACGTCCTGTATGTAACGCGAAAGCCACCGCGTCCTGCAGAAGTAAGGACCAGGCGCTTTTTGCCCGGTTTTTCTTTTACCTATAAAAAGGTAAAAGTAACCTGACGTAACAAGATTCTTACTGAAATGATGCAGGTGGAAAGTGAATATTATTTTGCTCATATTGTAATAAATGTGAGCAGTTTAACAAATACTGAATGAGAAAAATGGAATTATTACCCGGATGTGAATCGGATTGCTGTTCCTAAAACATAGATTGATACGACTATTTTGCATTGGTTTTGCACTTTTTGCAGGACTTTTTTTCCTTATGAGCGTGCTTGGTCCCATATTTATGAATTCACGTAGTTATTACGGAAAAATTGCTTTTTCATCATTTGACTTATCCTTTATGCTGCTTTTTTACGTTGCGATTATTTTTCTTTTTTTTCTTTCATTTAATCATTTTCTAACATCCTGTTCAGAACGGAATGTAAAAAAAATCATTATTTTGCTGTTTAGTTTTATTGGACTTTTTGAGTGCTTTGTTTTTGTTGCCTTTGCAGACATTCAACCCCCGGAAATTGATGGTGGCCATGTCTTTATGAAAGCTTTTGATTTGCTCCAAAATAACGGTTCTCTCAGTGAAGACAGCATTTATTTTCAAATTTATCCTAATAACATCCCCATTATGCTTTTTCGATACATCATCTACTATCTTTTGCCCATTCATTCAAACAAAGAGTTGTTCATCGTTGATCATGCGGTGTGTTTGGCAATACTCAATATTGGCATTTTCTATTCTTGGAAGGTCGTTTCTCTGCTCCTTGGACGAAGGATGAGTGCGATCTTTCTGCTTCTTGTTTTGTCATGTGCGCCAATTTTCTTTTACACACTTTACTTTTACTCGGATACATTGATGATTATGATGCCTCCGCTACTTCTCTACGTTTGGCTCCGATATGAACAGAGAAGAAGACCAATTGATGCAATCCTTTTTTGCTTTCTTTTAGCAGTCGGTTGCGTTCTTCGTCAAAATCTGATTTTATTTCTTCCAGCAATTATTTTGTATTTAATTCTCAGATCAAAATTGAAAACGGCGTGCATAATCGGAACGAGCGTAATCATTTTATTAATATTGATGCAGCTGGCGACTGGCAACTTGGCCGAAAAAGTTCACATTAAAGCAATGCCGCAATACAAGATGCCGACCACACACTGGGTCATGCTGGGACTGTCAGAACAGGGACGTTATAATATCCGCGATTTCAAGAAAACTCTTGGGCAGCCTACGCAGGCGCAAAAAAAAGAAATAAATTTGCGCGAAATTAAGAAAAGATTAACAACAAGATCAGTAAGTGAATTGTCTTATTTGTGGCTATTGAAAGCATTTCGCGTTTACGCGGACGGTTCCATGGGCTACTACTGGTATATGGGCAATACTTCGAATCATTCTCTTATCTATGATTATTTTTTCGGTGGCCAGAAGCAACTTGTCTTGTTCATTGTTCAAATATTTCATTGTTTCCATTTTATGCTGTTTTTTTGTTCAGTTATGCGTTTTTTCAGACTTAAAAAAGTAGACGAAAGTTTATTGATCCAAATCATGCTTTTTGGAAACTATCTCTTTTACATCTTTATTTGGGAAGCCGAGCCAAGATACGCTTTACTTTTTCTGTTTCCGATGCTGATCGGATGTTGCTATGGGCTGAAAGAGCTGACGAGATTTATGCAAAAAGTGCGAAACCATGCATCCCTAAAGCTTCCTTGGATAAATACACAGCGAGGAGCTCATCTTTTCTTTATTGTCTTGATCTGCCTCGCTGCGATTCATTTGAAGCCGATTACTCAGGATTCAGATGTGCAGTATCGCTACTCAGTTAACCAAAGTCAGAGAAAGGGAGGTGTCTATGCACATGTTTCTGAACAAAATGTAGTACGACAAACGTTTTATGCGGATCGTGATTTTGATCATATTGCTTTAGGAAAAGCAGGGTCTATCGGCAAAGCAAATTATCAGTTGACCATTCATCCGTTATTCGGAAAAAAACAAAGAACAAAAAAGATTATTTCAGCGGATGATATGGAGAAGGACAGGTTGTCGGAACTAGTTCTCGATCATACGCTTCCAGGGAAAATGGACTATCAATTGACAATCTCTAAAATTACGGGACAAAAGGATGCCTTTCTGGACTTATCAATCCATGGAAAAGGCTTATTCGAACAGAGAGATTTGTACTTGGAAGGGGTTTTATTTCAAGATGCACATTTGGTCATGAACAAGGATCTTCAATTCCGTGTCTATAAAAAAGTATACAAACCATATCTGAGTGTTGCAATGTATTTCTTCTTATTGAGTTTAGCATTAGCCATGCTTATCTTTTTTGCAGATGTATATCGCAAGCCGGAACCAAATCCGATGCATCTTCATCCTGACCCCGTGTAATGATCCATCTATGGGCATCTTAAAGGTCGGCGTAATCATTTTTCTGATAAAATGGCTTGATCAAAACGAAAAACATGTTAAACAGGCATTAGCTGGAAACGGAACTTCTGACTACTTTTGTATGGAAAAAATAAAGCTGTAGGAGAAGCAGAACAAGACCGACAAATGAAAGCAGGGGAGCGGTTAATGCTAAGTATCTAAGCGGTAGAAATTGAACGGATAACCCTCCAAAAAATGCTCCTGCAGCGTTTCCAATATTCATTGCTGACTGATTCAATGTGCTGGACATTAATGGTGCATCTTGTGACAGCACAAGGCTCCTGTATTGAAGAATAGGTGATTGGGCGAATGCGAGAATTCCAAACAATAAGACGGCAGCTACCATTAAAACCGCGTTTGATTGAACGAAGAACAAAATGACAAACAACAGTTCAAGAGAAATGAGCAATCCAATTAAGGATTCATTGAGACGCCAATCCGCCAGTTTTCCACCAACTAAGTTACCAATTGTGACTCCGATACCGAAAACCACCAAAGTGAAGTCGACAGCATGATCACCGAAGCTTGTCATATGTTGCAGAACAGGTGTGATATACGTAAAAAATGCAAAAACACTGCCGAAGCTAAACAACGAGATTAACAAGGTGACCCACAGTTTTCCACTTTTCAAAACAGTTAATTCGCTTAGTAACGATGATTTTTTGCTGCTTTCTTTGTTGGGAACAAGAGCAAATAATCCTATGACAGCGATTAAGCCGATAATGCCGATTACAAGGAAACTGCTTCTCCAACCTAAGCGTTGCCCGATCAATGTGCCGAAGGGAACACCTACTATATTAGCAACAGTTAATCCAGAAAACATGAGCGCCATTGCAGAGGCTTGTTTATTTTTGGGAACAAGGCTTGCAGCCATGATGGCACCAAGTCCAAAAAAGGAGCCATGCGCGATTGCGGTGACGACACGACTGAGCATTAATAATCCGTAGTTAATTGAGATAGAGGCAAAGAAGTTCCCAATACTGAAAATGGCCATGAGGAGCATAAGCACATTTTTTCTTGCCATCTTATAGGTTGCGATGACAATAATTGGGCCGCCTATAGCAACACTGACTGCATATCCGGTAATCAGCTGACCTGCAGCTGCGGTGGAGACATGGAGGTCTTGTGCAACATTGGGAAGTAAGCCCATGATTACAAATTCAGTCATTCCGATTGCAAATGCGCCAATCACCAAAGTCCAGAGTGAAAGCGGGTATGTTTTCATCGAAAACCCTCCTTTGGAATGTAACAAGAAAATCGTAGCAGATTGCTTTTTGGATGTGAAATATTTTGCCTGTACTTAGAAAATAAATTTGTTTCATAAAAAAATTGATTTGGATAAGCCGCTTGTATGGGTTAAACTAAGATTGGAGCGACTTAAATAATTGATAAATTAGGTGATTGAATTGCAAATCGGTTTAATTGGTTTAGGAAAGATGGGTTATAATCTTGCCATGAATATGTCTGAGCATGGTTTTGAAGTGAAGGCTTTTGACCTGTCAAAAGAAGCGGTAACGAAAGCGCAGGAATCGAAAGGCATTGATGGATTTACTTCGCTTGATGCGCTTGTTGGCGCACTTGAGAAACCACGTGTGTTTTGGATGATGGTTCCAGCTGGAGTTCCTACCGAGCAGACCCTTTTAAGTCTGCTGCCGCAGCTTGATAAGGGAGATATAATCCTTGATGGAGGAAACTCTCGATATACCGATTCTGTTCGACGTTATGAGCTGTGCAAGGAAAAAGGTGTGTCATTTATGGATGTCGGTACCTCTGGTGGCATGAGCGGTGCGCGTCATGGCGCATGTGTCATGGTTGGCGGAGATAAACAGACTTTTAGTTATTTGGAGCCACTATTCAAATCACTTTCGGTCGAGGACGGATATCTTTATACGGGTAAGGCAGGCAGTGGCCACTTCTTGAAAATGGTGCACAATGGCGTCGAATACGGTATGATGCAATCATTAGCAGAGGGTTTCGAAGTTCTGCAAAAGAGCGACTTTGACTATGATAATCAAGCTGTCGCAAAAGTATGGAACCATGGTTCTGTCATTCGCAGTTGGCTGGTTGAACTTCTCGAGGATGCCTTTTCGAAAGACGGGAATCTAGAAAAATTGAGCGGTGTCATGGCATCTTCAGGTGAGGGAAAATGGACGTTGGAGACTGCACTGGATATGCAAGTGCCAACTCCGGTCATCGCGCTTTCGCTGCTCATGCGTTATCGTTCACTTGAGAGCGATACATTTTCGGGAAAAGTAGTTGCTGCTTTGCGCAATGAATTCGGCGGACATGCCGTTGTAAAAAAATAAATGTTTGCACAATAAAGGATCTGCCGTTTATAAGTGGCAGATCTTTTTTCACGTTTATCTGAGAAAATCATTAAATACTGATTTAATATAAAAAAAACGTTTGTTTGGTCTAATTCCCAAACAAACGTTTTTTGCTCTCAAATGATTATAAGAATCTCCGTACAACAGTTTTCATTGGAGGCATTTTTTCTAATTTATGATTTTCAGCAATTGACTTGGCAGTGAAACGAGCATAGCCTTTTGCTTCGTCCATAACAATTTTTCCTGGAAGCGGAGCAGCATCAACATCGACGGCTACATCTAAAATAACCGGAACATTTGAAGCTTTTGCTTGTTCGAGCGCAGGCTTGAGGTCGTCGTACTTCTCAACACGGAAACCTTTTCCGCCGCATGCCTCAGCAAATTTAGCGTAGTCAATATCTCCAAAGTCAACAGCATATTTTAGCTGACCGGCAGATTGTTGTTCATATTTAATGAATGCCAGTTGCTTGTTGTTAAGAACAATAACGATAATTGGCAGTTTGTAGTGAACAGCAGTGGCAAAGTCCTGCATAACCATAGCGAATGCACCGTCTCCGCTGATCGCAATCGCTTGACGATCAGGGAATGCTTGTTTAGCAGCAATTGCGCCGGGAAGACCGCAACCCATTGTTCCCAACCATGCTGACACAATGAAATCCTGCTTTTCTGAGACTTTGAGATAACGTGTTGACCAAACAGTTGACGTACCGACATCCACAGAATAAATGGTGTCATCCTCTGAAATCGATTCAATCGCTGACATAAGTGCTTCAGGAGCAATCGGTGTTTGTTTCTTCTCTTGATCCTCATCCATCCACTTCCACCATGTAGCCATCTTGCTTTGGCAGGTTTTCAAGAACGGACGATCATCAACAGGAGTAACATGCTCATTTAAATAGGCAAGGGCTTCAGCCGCATCGCCAACAACACCAACATTTACAGAATAACGTTTGCCGATCTTAATTGGATCAATATCAATTTGAACACATTTCGCGCCTTCCGGCAGATAAGCTGCATATGGATAATCCGTTCCGATCATAATCAGCAGATCGGAACTCTTCATCGCTTCATATGCAGGTTTAGTACCAATTTTGCCGATATTTCCAATAAAGTTAGGATGACTATCGGAAAGGGCACCTTTACCCGGCAGTGTCACGGCAACTGGAGCGGAAATGCGTTCAGCAAAGGCCTTTAATTCTTTCTTTGCACTTTTTGCACCAACTCCTGCTAAAATAACGGGATTGTTTGCGCTATTGATTAATGCTACGGCATCATTCAAATCGTTCTGAACGAGTCCGGGTATCTTCTTTTCAAATACAGTAGAGAGCTGCGGAGCGTTATCCGAAATTTCACCCATTGCAATATCGTCCGGGATAGACAATACAGCCACGCCGCGTTCCTGGTAAGCCGTACGAATAGCTTGGTTGACAACTGCCGGGAAGCTTTCCGCACTGGTAATCTTCTTGTTATATACAGCGACATCTTTGAATAATTCAACCGTATCAACTTCTTGAAAATAATCGGTACCGGTTAAACGTGCAGGGATATGTCCGACCAGAACCAGCATCGGCACATGATCCATTTTTGCGTCATACATGCCATTCAGCAGATGAATGGCTCCAGGGCCGCCGATAGCAAGTGAAACACCGATTTTTCCGGTGAGCTTAGAATATGCTGCAGCTGCCAATGACGCAACTTCTTCGTGACGCACGGTATAAAATTTGATTTTGCTTTCCTCTTTACGCAACGCTTCAACCATCGAATCGATTGAATCGCCTGGGATTCCATAAATATGATCGATACCCCAGTTTTCTAAAAGCTTTACTACTGCCTCACTAGCTTTTACTTTTCCCATAATGGGTTCCTCCTCAGAATCAAGCTGTTTTCTTGAACCATGATTTACATCATTTTTCAAGAGTTCTATTTATATAAATGTGACAACAAACTGAACCTTATGGGTACATTTTATGACTTTTGGCGAAAAATGCAAATTTATCTGCTCATATCCATTGAAACAATTTTAGTTGAACCCACTTTTTAAAATTTTTTAAAGACCCTATAATAAAAGGAAGCGAGAAGAGGGGTAATTATGAGTTTTGTTTCAATTATTGCTACTGATCAATGGATATCTGCTGTAAGTGATGGTACTTTGGTGGAAGTCATTGAGAAGGGAAAAATAAAGCGGTGTTTAGGAAATAAACCGAGTTTCCTTCGAATTTCAAAAAGGCAATTTATCGCTTGCACAGGAAGTGCGGCCCTTTTAAATAGGGTAAAGAACGATATGCCATTTAATTCGCAACCCTATGTCATTAATCAAGCAATGCTTTCTCGACTTGAGCACGGAGTAAAAAGTATTTCGGCTGAATGGCAGGATGTACTGCTTGTTGTCGCAGACCTCACAGAGAAGAGCGTTTGCCGAATGATTTCCAATCAAAAAGATGCTGATTGGGTCAATGTTGTGCCGCAATACGGTAGAGCGGGTACACTTTTTCTTGCTGGAAAAGGGATTGATAATCAAAAAATCAAACTTATTTATGAGGAATGCAGCCGTATGCTTGGAGACAAGCAGAATGATTTAAAAAGTGTAATTATAGCTCAAAATAAATTGAATCGATTGGCAGCGAAGTTTGACCCGTCAATCGGTTCACGTTTGTTTCATCTATCCATCAAGGCTGAGGTAAAATCCGACGGAGGTCTGAACGGAAGCCCAACATCAGATTGAATCTTTTTCTAATCATTTATTTTATCATTTGTTCATGGAGTTAATAAATGACTTGGAAATGAGTGGAATCTAATGAAATCTGTGTTGGCTATTTTTAAAAACAAGACTTATTCAATGTTGTTTGCTGCATCTGTTACATCACAGCTTGGGAGTGTCATAGGCATGACAGCTCTCGTTTTCTTCTTCCTTGATCGATTCAGTCATCAGCCTTATCTAGCCTCATTGAATGAGTTGATGTTTTCACTTCCGTCACTTCTTGTTTTTTGGCTTGTCGGTGTTGCCGCGGATCGAATGGATCGGCAAAAAATCGCATCAAATTGTGATTGGCTCAGTGCTCTTTTGTCGATTGTTTTGTTTGCCGTGGTGATGCTCGGCCAATTTAGTTTAATTTTCCCAATTATCTTTTTGCGCGCTGCTGTCGCAAAATTTTTTGCTCCTGCTGAACAAGCAATTCTACAAGGGATCTTAAGAAAAGGGGATTACGCAGTTGCTGCAGGTCTCAATCAAATGGTGAGCAGTGTTTTTATGATTTTCGGAAATGGGCTTGGAGCACTTGTCTATTGGAATCTTGGTCTGCAGGGAGCGATTGTTATTGATGCGCTATCTTTTGTTCTGTCAGCACTATTGATTCGTCACCCTTATATTAAAAGCGACGTTCGTTTGCCTAATGGTGTCCACGATTGGCAGACAACAAAATTCCGCTCAATTATTTCCGATTTTAATCAGGGTATGCATTATATCATTAAAGATAAACTGCTGACTTCGCTCGTTGCCAGTTTTGCAATTTTCGGTATCATTAATGGCGGATGCAGCGTTATGCTCATTTTTATTTTGAAATATAAGCTTGTTCCCGATTCTTACGAGTTATTTTCCGTGTGGACCGGCGTAATTGCAGGATTAGGTATTTTAATTGGAAGCCTCATTGCCGCCTTGTGTGCAGGAAAATGCCGCTTTCGTTCGATGATCATTGCCGGATTGCTTGTCAGCGGTGTGTTTATGATCGGCGCAGGATACGTGCCGACTGTATATATGTTTTTAATTATGATCTTTCTTGCAACCCTGTTGATTCCTTTAGTCAATGTTGCGATCGGCGGATGGATGCCGCATCTGGTGAATCCAAAAATGATGGGGAGAGTGGAAAGCTGGAGTACGCCGATTTTAATGCTTTCTCAATCACTGACACTTGGATTGATCACATTATCTTTTCCGGTTTATTTGTCTGTTGAATCTCTATTTTTGATTGTCGGTGCCGTGACCATATTATCCGCTTTCTACTATTTATTTTTTGTACCGGCAGATAATCTAGAAGAACGCTCAAATGATCAATTTATGGAACAGAAGCACTTAGAAACGGCCGGAACGAAAAATTGACAAAAGAACGATCATAAACATGAAAAGCACAATAGTTACTGCAATGCCGATAATGGGCACATTTGTGATTAATGAACGCGACCCGAACGTTTCGCCAAGAATAATGCTTGCCAAAATGATACTGAGTGAGAGCAGCATAATACTGAACGAAATCCGGTTTGCGGCGCGATCCAGTTTGGCCAGCAGAACTTCCAGTTGCGGCAGTTTCATTTCGACACGTGTTTTGCCTTTATATAAATGCGTCAAGGTTTTTCGTAAAAGGGAAGGCAGACGCATACTGTTTTCAACAACATCATAACCGTTCATCAATAACTTTTTTGAAAGTTCAGTAGGATCAAGTCTTCTTATTAACAGACGATGACCATAAGGTTCCGCAAGCTCGAGAATGTTCGTGTCGTGATCCAGAGTGGTGATCAAGCCTTCCAGAGTAATTAGGGCCTTGCCAAGGAGCGTGTAATTTTTGGGTATACCGATATGATGCTTTTTGGTAACAGCGAAAACATCAGAAATGACTTTGCCGATGTGAACTTCTTTAAATGGCAGACGATAATATTTCTCGCGCAGAGTTTCCAAATCGTCTTTCAACTGACGCTCATTCAAGTCATCCGGCATGACGGTCATCGTGGAAATAGTGCGGAAAAGCAGTTCGGTATTTCCTTTCATCAGACCGATAATTAAATTGCCGAAGTCGTGCTTCATCGATTCGTTTAAATGTCCAACTTGTCCAAAATCAATATACCCGATTTTATTATCGGGGAAGAAAAAAAGGTTGCCAGGATGCGGATCGCCATGAAAGATGCCACAGATTAAGGCTTGATCAAGAAATGACCGGACAAGCCGTTCACAGATAATTTTGTTGGACACATCTTTTGGCGGACTCTTAATCAATTCTTCATATTTATACCCATGAACATAGTCAAGGGTAAGCACTTTAGCTGTCGAATAATCTCGATAGATTTTGGGAATGATCACATTCACATCATTCTTGAAAAAATCAAACAGTTTTTCAGTTGTTCGCGCCTCCATAGCGTAATCAAGTTCGCTGCGGATTGCCAGTGAAAATTCTTCAACCAAATCGATAATTTGATATGTCCTAGCCCATTCATAGCGTTTCTCAACGAGAGAAGCAAGATCCCATAGAATTTCAATATCGTTCTCCACCACGTATTCAATATCCGGACGCCGTATCTTAACAGCAACTTCTTCGCCGGATTTTAACTTTGCATGATGTGCTTGAGCAATGGAGGCAGCGGCAATACATTGTTCATCAAATTGAGCAAAAACTTCAGCAACTGGTTTACCGAATTCTTGTTGAATGATCTGTTTGACGGATTGGGCATCGATCGGAGTGACACGATCCTGGAGTCCGCGCATTGCCTCTGCAATTTGCTCTGGTAAAATGTCAGTTCTCAGGCTGAGCAGCTGGCCAAGCTTAATAAAGGTTGGTCCTAATTCTTCAAGCATTAAACGGATACGCTGTCCAAGAGACTTCTGATCATTCCCGTTTCCAGAGAAGTCCGATGCAATCTGTTTCGGTAATGAAAGTAAATGAAATAGACCGACATCTTTAACAATATAGCCAAAGCCATATTTTACGAGAACGGAAACGATTTCTTGATATCTTTTAATATGGCGTATATGTTTTCCAATCATAGCATTCACCTAGTGTGCAGGTTAGTCTTCGCTGCTTTCTCTCTTAGATACTTTTTGCCTTAATTCCGTGAGTTCAGCTTCTAAAAGCGTCACTTTTTCTTTAAGACTCCCGTACTCTTCCTGTGATACAAAGCCAAGATCCTTAATTGCATCAACAACGTCTTTGTGAAACTCTGCGCGCCACTTGTCCGTGTTTTCTTTCCCTTTTTCATTGAAAGATTCTAGAAGCGATTTTGCTTCATCTGCTGCTGCACCGCCGCTTTTTGACAGGTCATTCAGAAATTTTTCTGCCTTATCTTTGCTGGTGATGGTCGCGCCGAGCCCTATGAGAAAACTTTTCTTCAGGAAATCGTTCATAGATTTATCCCTCCTTGTGCTTTTCTTCATTTTAACCGACTCAGTGGGTCATGTATACGAATTCGCCACTTCTAATTGTGAATACTTCAATAATCAATTGAAAAAGGGCACGAAGGAACAGATGTTCTTTCGTACCCTAAGGCTTCAGAATCATTCATACACTTGGCAGTTGAGATCACTTAATCGAACGGAAAACACCAATTACTTTACCAAGAATGACACAATTATCAAGCAAGATGGGATCCATTGAAGGATTTTCCGGTTGGAGCCTTATATGATTGTTTTCTTTAAAAAAACGTTTAACCGTAGCTTCGTCCTCATCGGTCATAGCAACGACAATTTCACCGTTCTCTGCAGTCCGCTGCTGACGGACGATGACTTTGTCACCATCAAGAATGCCAGCATTAACCATACTTTCACCGGAGACATTGAGAATAAATGCATCTTCATCCTCGACCATTGAACTTGGAACAGGGAAATATTCTTCAATATTTTCAACAGCACTAATAGGAAGTCCTGCCGTTACTTTACCGATTACAGGAACACTTACTGTCTTTTCTGTATAGATGTCTCCATCATGATCGAGCACTTCAATTGCTCTAGGTTTTGTAGGATCACGCCTAATAAACCCTTTTTTCTCAAGCCTTTCAAGATGACCGTGTACCGTTGAGCTGGATGCTAACCCCACAGCGTCACATATTTCGCGGACCGATGGCGGATATCCTTTAATCGCAACTTCATGCTTAATAAAATCGAGTATAGATTGCTGCCGAGTTGAGAGTTTCATGATACTTCTCCTTTTCCTTATCTTGTCAATAGTATATCATCTGGGAAATTCAGATGCAAACATTTGTTCTAAAATAAGCATTGACACAAATGTACGTTCGTATTAAAATGAAGAAAACAAACGAACAAACGTTCTTGAGAACAAATATTCCTAGCGGAGGTAAAACAAGATGAATACTCATGCACATAATAAAACAAAGGGAATTTCATTTATTGTATTATTTTGTATTATGACAGTCATTCTTTTCTTTACTTTAACAAATACGGTTGCTGCCGATCAGAATAATTATGTCAAAATTACAGTGAAATCCGGTGACTCGTTGTGGTCAATTGCTACAACATACCATGCTAATAATCCTAAGCTCACGAAACATGCATTTGTGACCTGGGTTAAAGACAATAATGGTCTAGTTCGAAATCATATTGTTCCGAATCAAAAGTTGATTATCCCGATAACAGATAATCAATTAAAGAATCGTTAAAAATCTTAGCCGCAGAATTGGCAAAAAAAGTGTTTTGTGATATACTGTTATATAACAAAGGGAATGATTTGACAATGTACTGCTACAATTGTCTTTTCCTTTTTGCTTTTTAATTTGTGATTGCAAAGTTCTATTCCATTAATGATTATTTATCATTAATGGCCATTTTTCATCCTCCTTCAGAAGAAAGCATTTCTTAATTTATAAGAACACGCTTTCTTTTTTTTGTCTTCCAGCCGAAAATGTGCGGAAAAGGCTATGTTTCATGGGTATGAGGTTGACCTGAATTCGCGTGATAGTGTAAACTGAACTATGGACATTTGACATAAGGAGGAAGCAGACGCATGCTCTGGTTATACATACTCGTGGGCGTGATTTGCCTAGCAGCCGGATTGATCCTCGGCTTTTTAATCGCCCGTAGATATATGATGAATTACCTAAAAAAGAATCCGCCGATTAATGAAAACATGTTGCGTGTCATGATGGCTCAAATGGGTCAGCAACCGTCGCAAAAGAAGATTAATCAGATGATGAAAGCGATCAATCATCAAATGAAATGAGTAATGAACCCCTATGAATTAGCTATTCATGGGGGTTTTTACAATAGAAAAAAGTGAGTACTAATAAATTTCAGTCAGGGGGGTGTTCAATGCTCAAAGTAAGTGTTATTGGGATCGGTTCAATTGCTGCAAAAGCATATTTGCCGATTTATTTTAAAATGGCACAGGTTGATTTTTATTTCTGTGCACGAAATGTGAGAACATTGGACAATTCAAGTTGCATTTGTCCATGCAGCTACTTCGGTTCATCAGGACATTATTAAGTGTTTATTTTTGAATGGAATGGCAGTTTATACTGATGTAATGCTTATGAATAATTATGAAAGCGCTATATTTATTTGGTGGAATTAGTCTCAGAGCTTTTTCAGAGCGGAAATATACGGGCTTCGGAGGACACCTATAAAAACGAGGGGTTAAACTAATGATCAAAGCCTTTAGTCACGCTATCCACTATCCACACAAAGAGAGATGATTGAGAAGAAGAAGGATCCCTCGTTTATGCGAATGAACAATGACAGAAAAGATCGTGATTTAAGAAAGCAATGAAAATAATTTTTAACGTATAGATGTCTAGACAAGTAATTCTAATGAGTGATAAAATAAAAGAAAAAAGGAAGCGATCGTATGACGACTAAAATTGAAGGATGTTCTATTTACAGTCAAAATGAATGGTTAGAAAAAAGCAGTCTTCTGATCGATAAGGACAAAATTGTCAGTATTGGATCAAATGAAAATCAGACGGCGGACCGGACATTGCAATTTCCTTCAACTTACAAGTGTTTACCGGGCATGATTGATATGCACATTCATGGTGCAAACGGTGCAGATACAATGGATGCAACTCCCGAGGCATTGAGTACGATAGCTACTGCTCTTGCTAAAGAAGGGACAACATCATTTTTAGCGACAACGATCACGCAGTCAGTTCCTCTAATAGAAAAAGCCTTAGTCAATGCTGGTGAATTGATCGGTCATCAGAAACGTGGAGAAGCGGAAATCATCGGAATTCATTTGGAAGGTCCGTTTATTAATAAGGAAAAGACCGGAGCACAGCCTGAAGAGTATATTCTTGAACCAGACTGTGATTTATTCGACCATTGGCAGCAACTCTGTGGGGACCGTATTAAGGAAGTAACGATGGCGCCAGAAGTTAAAGGCGGATTAGATTTTATCCGTCATTTAAAAAAACAAAAGGTTGTCGCGTCAATCGGTCATACGAACGGTATTGATGAGGATGTTATTCGGGCGATTGATGCAGGGGCAACACAAGTTACCCACCTGTACAATGGAATGAGAGGTATGCACCATCGCGAGCCGGGAATTCTTGGAGGAGCATTATTGCACCATGATTTATACACTGAGTTGATTTGCGACGGACATCATGTGTGTCAAGGAATGGTGAATCTAGCCTATAAACTAAAGGGCAGTGATCGAATGATTCTGATCACCGATTCCATGCGTGCAAAATGTCTGAATAAAGGCGTTTACGATCTTGGTGGTCAGGATGTGTTTGTTGATAATGGACTTGCCTTGCTTAAAGACGGTACGATCGCAGGCAGTGTATTGAAAATGAAGGATTCGTTGCGAAATATCCTTGCTTTTACTGATGCAACACTGAGCGATGTTGTACAAATGGGTGCGATTAATCCGGCACTGCAATGCGGCGTTTTTGATCATAAGGGATCGATTGAGAACGGAAAAGATGCTGATTT
>Ga0334901_1001664_pt1 | contig 22139 bp, 20 predicted proteins | sample GraSluR3_MG_3_FD_207216 | JGI IMG/M metagenome (GOLD analysis project Ga0334901, IMG submission 207216) | Sludge microbial communities from methane-producing bioreactor in Wageningen University, Netherlands - Granular Sludge_15_08-R3 | ecosystem: Engineered > Bioreactor > Anaerobic >... | reverse complement strand
CAAAGATGCTTATGCGCCTTTTCATAGCTCTGGAACCCCCCAAAGCTCTGCATGAGCATCTTTGCCGGGCACTTGACTACTTTAAAGGCCTAAAACACAGAAACATTAACTGGGTGCGCGCAGAAAACCTACACCTCACGGTAAATTATATCGGTGATGTAGCCGAGCATCGAGTGGCAGAACTGAAGGATGTGATCTCCAGACAAGCAGCACGCCATCGCCCGCCCCGGCTGCACCCAGAAGGTTTTGAGCTCTTTCCCCCTCGCTCTCCCCGGCTAATCTGGCTCAAACTCAGCGGGGAGGCAAAGGATTTGGCAGTCTTAAACCGACAACTGCTTAGTAGTTTGAGGGAGTTGCAGATTGACGCAGACCCCAAGAAGCTGAAGCTGCACATAACTATGGGTAGGCTCAAAGAATCGCAAAGCCCAGATTTTGAGCGTAGCATCTTGAGCTACGACTTCCCCAGAGACCCGGGAGTATGGGAAAAACTTAGCCTGTATCGCAGTATCTTGAGTCCGCAAGGACCCAGATATGATATAATAGAACAGTATAATCTATAATAGATGGAGGAATAATGCTGGATAAAAACAAGAATGCAGCCCTGAAAACCGCAATGTCTCAACTAGAGAAGAAATTCGGAGTGGGCACACTTATGCGCTTGGGCGACAAGCCCTATCAGCAGGTGGATGTAATCCCCACCGGGGCATTTAATTTGGATATTGCATTGGGAATCGGCGGCATCCCCAAAGGCCGCATCATAGAGATCTATGGAGCAGAAGCCAGCGGAAAGACCACTCTCTCTTTGCATATTGCAGCTGAATGTCAGAAACTTGGGGGCACAGTAGCCTTTGTTGATGCCGAGCATGCATTGGATGTCGCCTATGCCAAACGCCTCGGAGTGCAGACGGATAACATGCTTCTCTCACAGCCTGATGGCGGTGAGCAGGCATTGGAAGTAACTGAGACCCTCGTGCGCAGCTCCGCAGTGGATCTCATCATCGTTGATTCCGTGGCAGCACTGGTTCCCAAAGCTGAGATCGAAGGCAATATGGGAGACAGCCACGTCGGACTTCAGGCGCGCCTCATGAGCCAGGCCCTGCGCAAGCTAACGGCGATCGTTTCCAAAAGCAATACTGCAGTTATTTTCATCAATCAAACCCGCATCAAGATCGGTGCTCCAGCATTTGTGAATCCAGAAACCACTACCGGTGGAGTAGCATTGAAGTTTTATTCATCCCTGCGCTTGGAAGTTCGCTATGGTGGAGCTATCAAAGATACTGGAGCCGACAATCAGATCATCGGCGCCCGCACCAAGGTCAAGGTTGTCAAAAACAAATTTGCTCCCCCATTTAAGAACGTGGAATTCCCCATCATCTTTGGTCAGGGCATCTCGCATCTGGACATCCTGCTGGATATGGCATCCACCAATGATATCGTGAAAAAGAGCGGCTCCTGGTATGCTTACAACGAGCTCAAGCTGGGTCAGGGAGCAGATAAAACCAAGACCTATCTCACCGAAAACCCGGATCTCCTCAAAGAGATAGAGGAGAAACTGAGGGCAAAGGTCAGCCCGGAAGAATTTACCGATCCTCCCAGCCACGATGAAGCTGAAGTATTGGAAGAAGACTGAGCGATCCGCTTTTCTAAGCTTGGACGACACTGTGTGGGGGGTTCTGAGTCTCAGGACCCTTCACCATCTGTATCCCTTTGCTTCCGAGCAGGAGATATCCGGGCAAGAGGCGCAGGAGCTGATCAAGCTACTGCAAAACAGTGCCTGGAAACAACTCACAGATTACCTGGCAAAAGCAGAACACAGCGAGCATCAATGCCGTAATTTCTTAAGACGCAAAGAATACCATCCTCAGATCATAGACCAATGTATTCGGCTCTGCAAAGAAAAAGGCTATTTGGATGATGCCCGCTTTGCCGGAATCTTGATCAAAAGCCTGTTTGATCGCGGAAAAAGCCGCCGCGCCATCACCAATAAACTGTATGAACACTCGATTAGCCCATCAATCTATGAGCCTATCATCAAAGACTTGCACGATCCCGTCGCCGAACAAGAAATGATGAAGGAACAAATCCAAAAACTCAGTTTTCGCTATCGAGAACTAGAACCATATAAAGCAAAAGAGAAGATCTTTGCATCCCTGTTCCGCAAAGGCTTTTCTCTGGAAGCTATCAATTCCGCCTGGAACGCGCTGGACAAAAACTGAATGGCAAAACATCTGATCCCCTCCCTCTCCTTTATCGCGCTGATATTTATGACATCATGTGCCTATCAGGGAGTTAACCAGTATCCCCTCAGCAAAGCATACCCTTCCCCTCAGGATCTTTTGCCGCATATGAACCAGCTCTCAGTAGAATATCCCAATCTCATGATGCATCGCATCATCGGCTTCACTGAAACCGAATATCTACCTATCTATGCCATCGAGCTAGGTAAAGGACAGCGCAACATCTTGATTATTGGCCAACACCATGGTGATGAGATGCTGGGAGTCGCACTGTCTTTTCATCTCATTGAAAGCCTCAGCAAGCGCTATCATCAAGACTCCGACCTACGACAACTATTGGAAGATTATAAACTCTGGATAGTGCCCAGCATCAATCCTGAAGGATGGCGGGTGGTCTCGGAAGGCAAAGCGCGGGTAAAACGTAAAAACAACCGTGATACTGATGGAAACGGGAGGTTCGACATCCGCACTGATGGAGTGGATCTGAATCGCAACTATCCCGTATTTTGGGATCTGGATCAGGAGACAAATCCGCAAAGCTCATTTTATAAAGGCCCAAATCCTGCCTCCGAAAAGGAAATTCAGGCGATGATTGCCTTAGGCAGAAGAGTGGATTTTGAACTGGCGATCTTTTATCACTCCTCACTCACGGGAGCACTCAGCGAGCGCATCTTTCTTCCCGCAGTTGAAGAAGAGAAGCCTGACTTTCTGCGCTTGCAGGAGATTGCTGATTTCTATGCCCAAAATGTACCCAGAGATTACTATCGTGGCACTTACACGCTGCATAGAGGCAACACATCGCAAGTGGGCAACGCGCGAAACTTCTTTTACCACAGCTTGGGTGTGCCCGGCATGTTGATCGAGATTGGTGGAGTAAACAAAGACGGCCAGAGCATTATCCATCCACCAGATAAGATGGTAAGGCGGATTGTGCAGCGGCATGAGAAGGCACTTCTGAAGACTCTGGAAAAGATGCAATAAGGCCATCCCGGACAGATACTTTGTTGCCCCTGTATATCCAAAATACTGGTTTACATGCCTTGCTCCGCCGAGCTCTGAGGCAGGCTTTTCCCCAGCAGATAGCGTTGTTTTAGCTTCTTGAGATCTGCATATTGGGAGAGCAGCAAGCCCAAGATGGTGAGGATCAAGCCGATGATGGTGCGTGTGCCGATTGCATCGCCGAGGATCAGATATGCCAGGACCACGGTGAAGACCGGAATCAGGTTTGTGAAAATATTGGATTTTGCCACACCCAGACTACGGATAACATCGGTAAAGAGCACAAAGGCTCCGATAGTGGCACACAAAGACATTGCCACCACAGTATAGATCCCTCGAAATGAATGTGTTACATTCATAAAGTGACTGCCATCAATGATCAAAAACATGGGAAGGAAATAGATCGCACCGAAGATGGATTGATAGGCGACAATGGTGAGAGTGCTATACTTCAAGGTAAGCGGGCGCACCATCAGGCCATAGCCGACTGCACCGAAGATGGCAAGAGCCAGAAACATTACTCCGATTAGTGTGGCTCGCAGTTCGCCTGAGCCAATGCTCATGATCCCGACTCCAAGACAGGATACGATCACGCCCAATATCACATAGATGCTGATCCGTTCTTTGAGCAGCAGCCAGGCGCCCAGAGCGGCAAAGATCGGGATCGTGGCGATCACGATGCTGGCAAAAGAACTGGATACATACTGCATGGCATTGCCTTCGCCATTGAAGTATAAAAAAGGCTCAAAGAAGGCTACGATCATCAATCGCCAGAGATCTTTACTCTCGATCTTCTGCCATTTTTTGCCAATTGCCATGATGCCGAAGAGGATAATGCTCGCTAATACCAGGCGGAAGAACACCACTTCATAGGGGCGGTATGTCTCATATGCTATCTTGTACCACACAAAAGTGATAGCCCAGAAGAACATCGCACCGATAGCGCGAAGGTATGTGACCCACAGCTTCATCTTTAGATAAATTCCTTCACTTCGCCAGCAGAAATCCTTTTAAGAACGCCACCGTCATTGATATCACGGCAAACCCCCGCTTCGATCTCGGCACTATCAGTATAGCCGCGAACTTCCCAGAAGCCCGGCACATAGTAGTCCATAAGCTCGATCTTGACAATGCTTTTTGCAGATTTGTATCCCCAAAGATAGGGGACAAATCCGCGCACAGGGCCACCATAGTTTTCATCCAAAAGCTCATCATCAAATGCCCATGCAATCAGAGATCTCTCCTTCTCGGCAATCTCGCGAGGGATCGAAGTATCGTAGATCATCCCCACAGACCAAAAGCGGATGTATTTGCAGCTATCTTGAACTTTCACCAGGCTCAAGATCTCGGCCATCGGGACACCGGTCCAGCGACCATGGACTGACCATCTGGTCACGCTGGTAAGGCGTGCTTCCACAGTGCGCGACGGTAAATTTTGGAGATCTTGCCAGCTAAACGTACGTGGCGCATCACAAGATCCGCAAACCTCTATCTTCCACTGCTCCCGATTCAAGCTTCCGGGATGCCCCTCTGCCCAGAAGACAGGGGTATTCATCTTTCCCAATTTATGCATTTTACTTGTCTCCTATATGTTCAATTATATCTGAGGGCAGGATGCTGAAAGAGCTGCGAGATTGGCTGAGTCTTTCGGCAGTGCGTCCCATGAGCAGCGATGCCGAGCAAGCCGCATGCATCAGATTCAAGCCCTGACCTGCAAAAGAGGCGATGATGCCGCAGAGGACATCGCCGCTACCGCCAGTAGCTAGAGCATCATTGCCGGCCGTCAAAAAGATCATCTGCTCTTGATCCCGGTAAATACTGGTATGTCCTTTGAGCAGGATGGGACAGCCCACTTTTCTTTGACAACTAGTCAGATGATGAATGGGGTCTTGAGCCAGAGTCTTTAGATCGATTCCAGCCAGGCGGCAAAACTCTTGTTTGTGGGGGGTAAGTAGGAATCTGCCCTTTTTGAGCATAGCGCTGAGTTTGGGATTTTGACTGATCAAGGTCAGGGCGTCTGCATCCAGCACAGTCGGGACCCGTGAGTATTTGAGGACTATCTGTAAAAGTTCAAGGGCAAAACCATCCAGCCCCATGCCGCAACCGATGGCGATGGCATCTGCCCTATTGATGATCTTGCGCATTTCATCAACATCCGGTCGGGGAAGATCTCCTTCCACTTCCGGGATGCCAAAGACCATGATCTCATCAGGATCCGCCATGTATGCACTCAAGTTTTCGCGACGGCTGTAAAGATATGCCAGCCCAGATCCTGCACGCAATGTGGCCTGTGCCGCTAACTTGATGCTACCCAGATAACCGGGGCTGCCTCCGATCAGGAGCACGCGGCCAAAATCTCCTTTATGGGAGTTTTGGTGACGCTTGGGCAGGATTAAGTCGTCATAGATAAAAGCAGTAAATCCTTCCTTGTAAAAGGGTGGGATCCCGATCGGGATTGTGATGAGCTTGCCGCTCTTTTCTCGTCCTGATGCCAGATGATGGCCATACTTTGGCTCGGCTATGGCCAGAGTGGCATCCATCTGCATACTATAGCCCTGTCCGGTATCGGCATCGATCCCGGAGGGGATGTCTATGGCGATCTTAATCGCGTGATATTGATCCAGGATAGTCAGAATCTGTCCGACCCCAGCGGGAAGTTCTCCACGAAAACCAATGCCATAGATAGCATCAATGATGAGATCAAACCGGAAATCCGAAAAAGCCATGAGACTGACGAGCGCTTCGGGATCCTGGATCTCGTGGATGGGAATATCGAGCTTTTCGCAGAGCTTGCGGTTTGCTGCTGCCTCCGGGCTCATCCTGCCAGCAACCGGGCTGAGGATCTGGAGCTCTTCACAGTGGGCAATAAGGTGCCTGGCTATCACATAGCCATCTCCGCCGTTGTTGCCTGTGCCGCATAGCACCAAGATCCTGCCTGAGGATTCATTGGGATACAAAGAGCGGATGCAATCCGCAGATCTGGCACCGGCGGTCTCCATCAGGATGGAAGATGGAATCCCAAAATCTTTGATCGTGCGCATATCCATCCTGCGCATTTCGTCTCTGCTGAGTACAAGCTTCATGATTTTCTCCTTCCACTTTCCGTAGTATGCAAACGGATCTCGAAAGTGCTGCCTTCACCCATTGCGCTTTCAACTACACGGATGCGGCCTTGATGATACTCTTCAATGATGCGCTTGGCCAGAGACAGTCCCAAGCCCCAGCCCCGGGTCTTGGATGTGACTCCGGGATCAAAGATCTTTTTCCACTGTCCCCGGGGAATGCCTTTGCCTTCATCACGAATATGAACATATACATGTGGACTTTTGTGGGTGGCAGTGATGATGATGCTTCCACCCTTACCGGTCATGGCGTCAACGCAGTTTTTGATCAGGTTTTCCATGGTCCACTTGATTAACTCTCGATCCATCATCACCTGCAGACCGTCTATCTTGCTGATGAGGTGGATATTGATACGAGAGCCCAAATGTGGCATCCGATGGCTGAAATACTCCACAGTCTCACTAAGTAATCTGTGCAGATTGTGAGCTTCCAGTTTTGTGACACTCCCCACCTTACCAAAGCGGGAGGCGATGTTTCTGAGGTGATCCAGATCCGCCCTCATGAAGTCCAGCATTTGGTCCATATCTGGTCTGTTTGCAGAATCCGAGGAGCTGGTAGCCATGTAATCTATCCAACCCATCAACGAAGTGATTGGCGTGCCAAATTGATGCGCAGTTTCTTTTGCCAGGCTCACCCAGAGGGTGTCCTTTTCAGTGCGCCGAAGGATGAGAAGTCCATAGCCGCCAAAGAAAATGACCATCAGAGCCAAAAAAAGTTCCAGGATGATGATATAGCGAATGTAGGATAGTGATTGGGGAATAGAAAAATAGATATAGCCCAATGAATCCGCTTCGTTTGAAAGCGGTACCTCCGTCATCGAAGCCTGTTGACTGAGAAGCTCAAATTGCTGTTCTATTGCCAGTTCGTTGAAATCCGTATTCTCGCTGATATCGACATTGCGCCAGAAGAGCGGTTCCCGATTGCGATTTGTCACAATCACAGAGTAGTCTATGTTTTTGATAAACTGCTCAAAGGAGATTGGACGGCCGTAAAAAGCATATCCGGTAAGGATGTCCCCATCCATCAGAGGAGTTCGGATCATCTTATGCATTAGCTCACCCATGAGGAATTGGGTCTCGGGGCTGAGCTCTTCATACAAAGAATCCGGATTTATCGGGATGTTTTTCCAGATCTCTGGCTGCATATTTGCATCGGTGATGATGATCGGTATGGGATTTTCCTGCATGAATTCTGTGGATATATAGTTCCACAGCTGCTGCTGAAAATCGCTTTGAGCAGCAAATTGTAGATATTTGGAGCTCACTTCTGTTAGAAGCTGCACATATTGCTCGGCAGAGCGAAGATAGCCATCTGTATATGCCACATACTGAGCGAAGATCCTGGGCACATACTCTTGATCCTTTCTGGCTTCGTGGATCAAGACCTGAGTGTAGATCGCAAATACGATAAAGATCAACAGTGAGCCAAAGACCACATATAGTCTGAGGCTATGGTATCTGTTACTTTTGTTTAGCAGTGTCCCAGTGTCTGTCGAGTTCTTCAAGACTGGCCTCGTGGATATCGTTGTCGGTGTATTGAGCTTCCACATAGCGGAAGCGACGGTAAAACTTGCGGTTTGTATCTTTGAGCGCTGCTTCAGCATCAATGTTCAGCTTACGCGCCAGATTCACAATGCTGAAGATGAGGTCTCCGAGCTCCTCTCGGATAGCCTCAGTGTCCTCTGCCAGGAGTACTTCCTGCAGTTCCTCGCGTTCTTCATCAATCTTTGCCAATACAGGTCCCAGATCCGGCCAGTCAAAGCCCACAGAAGCAGCTTTTTCCTGGATACGGTACGCTTGGATCAATGCTGGCATGGCCTTGGGAATGCCATCCAAAACGCTTTCTCGTTCCTGCTTTTCCTGCTTTTTGATGCGCTCCCAATTCATCTTTACTCCCTCGGCATCTGCAAGAGCAAGATCTCCGAATACATGGGGATGACGGCGCACCAGCTTGCTGCAGATTGCTTCCAGTACGTCTGCTTCGTCAAACCTGCCCTCTTCTTTGGCGATCTGGATCTGAAAGACGATGTGTAAAAGCAGATCCCCCAGCTCTTCCTTGAGAGCGGCATCATCGGCATCTTCGATTGCTTCCACTACTTCGTATAGCTCTTCGATGAAGTTTGGCACCAAAGACTCAGGCGTCTGTTTGAGATCCCAGGGACAGCCCTTTTCGGGATCCCTCAAGGCGGCAAGTATATCTACAAGATCTTGAAATGTATTCATTTATTACTCTCTTTACTTAGGGAAAGCACTATGCCCAGACTCAACCAAAACAGGATGCTGACCATGTGCAATTGGATAAAGACATCGGTGATGCAGGCAAACATAATAGCCATCAGGCTCACCCACATACCATAATGCAGGATATCCGGGTTCTGTGTCACGCGGGTTTTATAGTAACGCCGGATGGTGGCAAAGATAACAAAAAGATAGGCAAATGCGGCGATAACTCCCATCTCTACCATTAGGTTCAGATAGAGATTGTGCGGATGCTGCGCATAAAGGTAGCGAATCGGGATCACCGTGGGGTACCACTGGGTCCAGACCCCAAAGCCGATGCCGGTAAAGGGGTTTTGAAAGATCTGCAAAGCGGCAAGATACCAGGCTATGCCCCGGATGAGCAGGGATACATCGTTGTTGAACCCGAGCTCGATGCGGGAAATCATGGAACTGGGGATGACCAGCGGTAAAAGTCCGATGAAGAGAATTCCCAGATAGCGCATGGATCTGATCTTGATCATAAACAGAAACACCCCAAAAGCCACAGCGAGAATCGCCATGCGAGTGTAGGTATATAGCATACCAAAGAGAATCAGAAGCGCAGCTATCGCATAGACCGCCTTTGTCAATTGCGTTTGACTGCGAAACAGCAGCGTGAGCGCAAAGAAAAACGCCATCGTGTAAAAGCCATTTATCGTCATTGCCGTAAACCAGAAAGAGCCCAAACGCTCAAAGGGGTTTTGGATAGCAATCACGATCCCGTATGCGCCCACAAAGCTTGCCACAGCTACGATAGCCCGCATCCAGATCAGCAGAGATTGATCGCTCAATCTGGCATTTTGGCAGAGGATGAGCACCAGCACGGGAACGATGACCGTGGTAAAAAACATGGTGTAGCCCAAGGGGTCTTGGATGCGGATCGCACTGTAGATTCCAAAGCCCAGGATAAACGTGAGTGCCAAAGGATAGGGGATCTTCAGCTCCAGCTTTTGTTTCTGATACAACTCGGCAAAGATCAGGAAGATAAAGAGCAGGAGGATCAGGAAAAATACCGGCATCAACGGTTTGATGAAGCTTAGGGATAGCAGGATCAGAGATCCGTGCAGGTTTATTCCCCCGAACAGGCTGTACACCATCCAGACAAGCACGACACCCAGCATCAAGATCACATAAGGAAGCGGGAGATCCTGCGCCATGCTACCCAAAACTAGGCTGATCAGTACCAGCACTCCCGTAAGCAGGAGCAGTGGCAAAAATCTTTGAGCCTGGGTAGCGAGGGTATTCTTCATTTCTTCAGGGCTTTCTTGATCGGCTCTATACGGTCTTGATTGCGGCGGATGACCTCGATCACCAAAGCCAGAAATACCGCCAGGATGAAAGCCACAAAGGTGGCGACAATGCAGATCAGCGCGCGTTTGGGGTAGTCTCTGCGCCCGGCGAGACGAGGGCTATCCAGGATCTCGATCGAAGGCATATCTCTGAGCTCGGAAAGCCTGGCAGCTTCGTATTGGGGATAGAGATATTCAAAGAGCGTGCGATAGATCTCTATATCCATCTCCAAGCGCAGATACTCTGCCGTCACTTGGGGTAGGGAAGCGATGTTGATCAGGTATTCCGGGGTCTCCCCGCTGGCTTCCAGCTCCCGGATCTGGCGCTGGATGCTGCTCTTGCGCAATTCAGCCTCACGTACCACAGGACTGTCTGCCCCAAAATTTCCCCGGGCGAGATCCAGCTCTACATCGGCCATCATGCTTTCGGCGATCAGAGCGCTGTAGGATTCCACCATAGCCTTGGCTTGGGATTCCAGATGTATGGCTTTGCTCTCTTCTTGAAACTTCTGATTGACTACGATAAGTGAATCCAGCTTGCCCTTGACCTCGTTTACCCGAGTCTCAAGAAACTGCCGGTTGAGCTTACCTTGGGTTACCTTCTGCTCGCGGTTGTACTCATCAAGCCGCATCAAAAGGTAGCTCACCATATCCAGAGAAAGCTGTTTATCCTCGCTGCTGGCACGTACTTTCACCAGTCCAGTGACATTGTCGTAGCCCATGCTTAGTACTTTCTGCTTGAGCAGCAGCAGCGCATCGTCCATATTGCGCAGGCTATCAGGATGATCAAGTTCAAAGTAGTTTAACAGGTCAAATTCCCGGATTAGTTCTTCCGAGAATGTGCGGGATTGCATCACGGTGATGAAGTTCTCTGCATTCTGGGTACTGCCTCCCCCCAAAAAGCTGGAGGCAAGGCTGGATATTCCCGGGATATTGATGGGTAGCTGCGTGACCTCATCTCCCACAGCAAAGAAACTCGCGCTGGAGCTATAGATCTCCGGAGTTAACAGACTGTATGCCACGGCAGATAGAGCCACAACCAATACGATCACGAAGATCAAAACCCTGTGGGCTGCGATGATCCTGATTAGTTCAAAGAGATCGAAGTTTTTCTGTTCCATGTATCATCCTTATTTGATTCCAAACAATCGTTTGAATATGTTTCTTGTGGGCTGGGGGTCATCCACTATCCGGGCGTCTTTACCAGCAATGATGCTAAGCTTTTTTTCTCTGACATAGCCCAAGAGAATGAGCTCGGCATCCCCCTTCAGATCAATCTCCCCGGAGAGAGTGATACTTGCCCCGCGGGGGACGATCAGGCGAGAGCCCGGTTCCAGCGTGAGCTTGCTGTTTTTGTGAAGCGTGAGCTTGGCATTTTTATCCAAGATCACTTCGCCCCTGATGCTCCGTTCACCTTTGAAAGTATTTTTGCCTTTCAATATGGGGGGAGTGGTCTTTACCAGCTTCAATAGCCGTGCTTCTCCCGCGGGAATCTCGATCGCCCCGGAGAGCTTGCCGAAATAGCTGATGCTGTCGTCCCAGGGATCCCAAAAACCGATGTATTCACCATAGCGGCGGCGGGCTTCTTTGCCAAAAGTCACGATTAAGGTCTGTGGATCTGCCTGCGGAAAATGCTCTTCAAAACGCTGAGGGGGAACATGTTCCTCTACACCGATGTCAGACGGTTCAAAATAGTTGCCTCTCCGGTTTACGAGCATGAGATAGGGATTCTCCTCCTCATCCAGATAAAAACCGCATTGGATATAGCCACTGTAGGGGGCTTCGGGCTGATTTAGCACATGCATGGATGTGATCAGGGATGATTCGGGAATTGAGTTCTTTTTATCCCCCTTTGTCATGATCGTAGCAGCATCCACCCAGGTGAGATCCCGGATAATGCGACCGTACTCAAAGACCTTTGGATTGCTATGCAAGATCGCATCCATCGTGTTTGGTGCCACGCTCGGAGGGGAATAGCTGCCGGAGGATTGCAGCTGGGAATTGAGGCCCACATAATCTCCATATCCATCTCCGGTTTGATAGGATTGCAGGCGATAGTGAAAGACCCCATCAGCTTGATACACTAGGGGAAGGTACATTAGCATCTTTTGAGTGGCATAAGGCGGCATCACCCATGATGTCCAATGATCAGGGTTCCCCTTGGCCCAGCGTCCAAAAGCCTGCACGATCGGATAAAAGCGGCGGCGGGGATCTTCCAGGCGATACTGCAATCCCTTTTCGTAGACGGGAAGTAACTTGTAGTTTAAGACATCCTGCAAAAACTCTCTGCCTTTGACCCCTGGAACAAAGCTGTCTCTGGGTTTAACGGGGTAGATATCCGGGGCATAGACCAAAGGCTGAGCTTCTTTGAGAAAAGCATCCAGATGATCATAAAAGATATTTTTATCTTTGTCGATTACGATGTTTGAAGATTGAAAGTCATAGCTCGCGGTCATTATCCGCAGATCTTCTTCGGCAAGCAGATCGTTGAGAAAGCCAAAGCTGCGATATTGCCCTTGAAACGGCTCGTCGTAAGCATAAAACCCGCTCACATTTCCACGTCCCTGCTCTATCACTTCATGAGCACGATCTATGATCTTCTGTTTCGTTTGAGCATCGGCATTCATCAGCTCATAGCTCATTTGATCTTGAATCTGGACATAATCCAGCTCAATATCGCAATTCCCATACCACCAGAGCCGGGGATTGAAGTTGTTCATCACCATGCGCAAATGATTTGGCCGCCGTAGAAGATTTGCATCCACGAGCTCTTTATAAGGTACCTTCAAAACATATGTCGCATATCCGTCTGCGCTCTTAGTTCGCTGATAATCCTGTAAACTAAAATCTGTCCTGCTTTGAAAGCCTTTTTCCGAATCCGCACGCAAGACGGTTGCCTGTGACGAAAAGGAACCATCGGCCAGCTCATACCCTGCTAGCTCAAAACGCACAAGGGGGTCTCCTGCCCGCACCGCAGGAGCTGGGTTTGAGATGCGAAAGCGGTAGGTAATCCACAAATACTCTCCTTCATAATCGGGAGGATTCATCTGGTAATGATGAAACTCGTAGCCCAGGCGTACATAGGCCCCATTGATGTTTGGCCAGCGATAACGCAGATCTCCCATGGCATATCCGGCAGGGTGATCTTTGCGGGATGCTTTCCAGACAAATCCGTTTGATGCTTCGGGTTCTCGCTCTGCCTTGCCCACGCGAGTGATATATTTATCACTGCGGGAAGAATACCAGAATCTGCTATCCCTGCCATCGCCAGGTTTGACCTCGCGCTCGTCGTAATATTCCGCTTCAAATCTCTGATAACTGGAAGTGGCAAGCGGAGTAATAGCATAGCGTTGAGATGAAGAAGGATCCGCCTCAAAACCGCGATCTGTCACCCAGGCATCGATCCCGAAGTTATCCTGAATCTCCAGAAGTCCAGGTAGATCCGGATCCTGAAGATCGGTTTCCATGATATTGCTGTTGTAGCCCATATCCCTCATCCAGCGGCTAAAAAGCTCGCGGTTTTCAAGGTAATATGGAAAACTGTTGCGGATGTAGGAGTAGGTGCCGATCAGAAACTCATCGGAGTGTTTGGCCCCAAGTTGGGCACAAAGCACTATGACTAGCAGTGATATCAGAACAAAACGTTTCATTGATTTCCCCCAATTATAAAGCAGATCTAGGCTGAGCTACAGAGCTTAGCTGGTGCTTCCATTAAGTATTGCAACCCTTTTGCCAGAGTATAGGCTTGCATCTTCTCACTGAGCTGCGAACTGTCTCTTAAGATTTTGAGCTCAATCGCCAGCTCGGCATCCAAATGATTCATCACTTCGTCGATGCAGCTAAATTCCTTCTGCAATTGCGCTTGCATGGTAGGATTGCTCTGCCACCAGTGATCAAAAGGATTCATATTAAGCCGTCCCGGTCGACGCAGTATCCGGTTTAGGATCTTATCTGATCCCCGCCACAGGTTATACTTCAGTTTTCTCATGAGATACGGATCGGTGAGTTTGGCACCAGTTCTTTCCCATTTATGTCCTGCAGCATCCGGATGCAGTTTTCTGATCCACTCAAAGTAGATCTTACAGCGATAGCGCAATGCAGGATCTATGTTTAAAGAATATTGTAAAAATTCTGGATGCATAAAGGCAGACAGGGAATGGCTATATTGATAGCAGGCGAGATCCCCATTGTTGAGAGCATTGAAACCGCGGTTCAAAAGCATAAAGACTTCATGAGACGAGTAGCTATCACGAAGACTCTCCAGCTCAGGGATCAGGCTGTTCATAATCTTTGAGCTATAGGTCCCCTTGCTGAGATCAGCCGGACCTTGCTGGGCTCCATCTAGCCAGCCACCCTTTAAGATCGCACCGATCTGTCCGGAATGAATGATACTGTATGTGCCTGCATCCAAACTTTTTAGAGCTTGATTCAGATGAGCTGATCCATGTAAAACAATCTGAGCTTCATTGTAATGTAAGTTTTCTGCGATGTGCTGCAAGTATGTTCCATGCTCTAGGCTGAAGAAATTCATATCTAGCTTCATTTCCCGGGCAATATCTCTGGCGATGGTGTGATCCAGATAATCCGGTTCGGAAAAATTCAACACATCAAATTCCCGAAAACCATGTTTGTGGGCAGTGAAGACTACCATCCGGGAATCAAGGCCTCCGCTCAAAAAAGCCAGATGCTGATCTTCTACATCCCGCGAAAAGGCTTGTATTACTGCTTTGGAAAAGAAGTGATCGACCTCAGCAATCACTGCTTTGGGATCTTTGTGGAGCGCTTCCGCCTTTAGTGTGTGATATTTGGATATCTGCATTTTCCCCTGCGAAAAGCTAAGTTGAGAAGATGCCGGCAGATTACGCACTTCTTTGATGGTACTAAAACCCTCAAGCATAAAGCCATAACTGAGGATCATCCGTGCCCCCAGAGGATCCACCGAATAGCTGATTCCGTTTTCCTTGAGCACCCTCAGTATCGTACGGATCTTATCCGAAAGGATCAGAGTGTCGCCAGAATGATAGTAATACAATCTGGAGTTGTTTGTAAGGCTTGTGAATGCCAGCAAGTCTGAGCTCCCGGGGCGCACCTTAAGCAGCCAATATTGCCCATGGAGTTGCGCCAGAATCTCCGGCTCCAGGGCAGCACGCCACAAAAGATCTTTGAGGTTAGCTGCCGCATAGCGGGTCATGATCTCCGAGGAATTTGCCACGATGCCCTCAAAGATGAGCATCTCATCCCCGCGAGAATCCACAAAGCTATCCTGCTGCCGTTTTTGGGGAGCAGTATAGAAAAGCTTGCCCGGCAAAGGCGATGACACATCGCCAAGGCATTGCAAACTAAGGTTTTTTGGGGACCCGACAAAGCAAAGCATCAGATTTTGAGTTCTATAAAGGGTTTGAGCGCATCCGGAATCCTGATGCTACCATCCGCATTTTGGTACTGCTCCAAGAGCGCAATCATCAAACGAGGTGTAGCCAAGCCACTACCATTGAGAGTGTGTAGATGGCGCATCTTGCCTTCGGCATCTTTGTAACGGATATTGGCACGGCGCGCTTGAAACTCGCCGAAATTACTCACGGAAGACACTTCCAGATACTTTCCACTGCCTGCTGCCCACACTTCCAGATCGTAGGTCTTCTGACTGGCAAAACTGAGATCCCCGGTACACAGAGATACCACTCTATAGTGCAAACCAAATGCCTTCAAGATATCTTCGGCATCGTTTAACATATCTTCCAGAGCAGCGTCAGATTGTTCCGGCTCCACAAAGCGCACCATCTCCACTTTGTTAAATTGATGCAGCCTCTGCAGACCTCGTGTATCCTTGCCATAGCTGCCTGCTTCTCTTCTGAAACAGGGAGTATATGCCACAAACTTTTGGGGCAGATCTTTGTAAGAAAGCACTTCATCAGCATAGAGATTTGTAACCGGCACTTCTGCAGTGGGAATCAGAAACAGATCATCTTCGTTGATGTGATACATATCGTCTTCCAGTTTGGGCAGTTGCCCGGTGCCGGTCATAGTTTTGCGATTTACCGCCAGTGGCACCATAAGCTCTCTATAACCATGCTTTTGCAGGTGATATTCCAGCATAAAGTTGATCAACGCACGCTCCAGCTTTGCCCCCATACCCGTGTAAATGGGGAATCCACTGCCGGAGATCTTGGCTCCTCGGGGCAGATCCAAAAGCATATTTTGCTCTGCAATCTCCAGATGATCCCGCGGCTCAAAATCTAAGACCGGAGGCTCTCCCACGTGGCGGATGATCTCATTGCTGGATTCATCTTTGCCCACCGGGACCTCAGATTGAGGAATGTTTGGAATGCGCAAGAGCTGTTCTTCGACCCGCAGATTGATTTCTGTCAAATCGGCTTGCAAGGTTTTGATTTCTGAGGCTACCTGTCCCATCTCTTTCAGCTCGGCGCTGGCATCTTCTTTGGCACGTTTCTTTTGGGCAATTACTTGTGATACAGAGTTTTGCCGCGCTTTCAATTGATCAAAATTGTATTGGGCTTTACGACGTTCTTCATCCGCTTGCAGGAGACTTTCCAGATCCGCCTTCTCGTTTTTATCCCGGATCGCCTTGCGGATGATATCGGGGTTTGCCCGAATATATTTGAGATCAATCATGTTGCAACTCCGGCTCTGAGATCAATCGAGATCTCGATCATCTTCAGAAAGTCTTTAGCGATCAATGAGGCTCCGCCGATGAGACCACCATCAATATCCGGCATTTCCAGCAAGCCGGCGATGTTTGAGGGCTTGACGCTGCCTCCATAGAGGATGCAGATGCCATCCGCCAGTTCGTCCGAATAGCGGCTGGCAAGCCACTTGCGGATGTGACGATGGGCTTCCTGAGCCTGCTCACCGCTTGCCGTACGACCAGTGCCAATCGCCCAAACTGGTTCATAGGCAATCATCAGATCGTTGGGGCTGTAAATCGTTACATTGCGCAGAACGCCTTCCAGCTGATCGAGAATCACATGCTCGGTCTCGCCAGCATCGCGCTGCTCAAGGGTCTCACCCACGCAAATGATGGGTCGGATCCCTTCGGTCATTAGCGATAGAGCTTTTTCTCGAATGATCTCATCGCTCTCAAAATGGTAGGCACGGCGTTCAGAGTGCCCAACGATGCAATACTCAAGAGGAAGAGATGCCAGCATTGCGGCAGAAACTTCTCCAGTAAAAGCACCTTGAGGGTGACTGCTAACGTTTTGCGCTGCTACTTTCACTGGAGTCCCCTCCAGCTCCCTCAGCATTAAGGCCAAAAAAGGAAAGGCAGGTGCCAAAATCGGCACAACCCCTCTAAGTTCCTTTGTATCTAGGCATTCAGAGATTTCCGTGCAAAAACCCCTTACTTCTTCCAAGTCTTTATACATCTTCCAGTTACCGGCTATCACTATGTCTCGCATACTCACCTCAGATCTTTTTTTACAAATCGAATACCAGTTTGTATGTCGGCAAGATAAGTCAAGAATTTTCGAGCTACCAGCCGAGTCTTAAGCTAAGCTGCCGGAATTATGCAAAGCAGCTGTGCTGAGGGTTTCTTTTTTTTGTTTTCCTTATCAGTATTTTTGTTTAGATTATCCTATATCCGAAACTAGGAGGATACATGAAGCATGCCGCCAGTACTGTTTTAGTTATCGAATTTGGTTCAAACACCTGTAAAGTAATGCTTTGGCAAAAAAAGAAAAAAGTGCCATTGGCAGATTACCGGCTCCCGCTCAGGCTCGCATCCGAAGTTTCGGAAAAGGGCAAAATCTCAGAACAGGGCATTTTGGGTATCTTGGCGATCATCCGGGATGTTCAAAGCAGATTCAAGCATGCCGATAAGACAATCCTGATCGGAACAGAAGCTCTGCGCCAAGCGAATAATCTCCGCGAGATCCAACTGAGAGTCAAAGAAGAGAGCAAGCTCAAGCTGAAGGTTCTCAGTCCCGATGAAGAAGCCGAAGCCGCATATCGCGGCATCAAGAGCAATCTGCAACTTCCCGGCAAGACGCTATATTTTGACATCGGGGGAGCCAGCACCGAGATCATCTCCGGATTTGAAGACAAGATCACCGGTATCCGTAGCTACAGCATTGGGGCGGTTATTCTTAGCCATAAATTCCTCTGCAAAACTCCTATCACAGCCTGTAGTTTTTTTCACTGCCAGGAAGATATTGAACGTGTGCTGAAACCCTTTGGCCAAGACGCCGTAAACTTGGTGGGAACCGGCGGCTCGATGATGACCTGTGCCATGGTAGCGCTGGGCACCACAGATCCCAGTGATGAACGCATCTGTGGATATCGGCTCAGACGCAGTGAGATCACCCGCCAGATCCAGACCTACCGCTCTCGCAGCTTCGAAGAAATTGCAAAAATTCCGGGTATGGATCCAGCGCGTGCAGACATCATCCTCCCAGCAGCAATGATAATCCTCCACCTCATGCAGATGCACGATGTGATGTATGTAACTACAAGCACTCGGGGAGTACGCCACGGAGTCGTGGTTTAAACAGGCTCATCTTCTGATTTTTCGGCACACCTGTAAGTCACTGCTTTCCCGTTTCTTCTGTAGTCGTCTAATGGGAGAGAAGCGGGGAAGAAGTGCAAGCCCTGCGCTTGCCAATCATGAGGCGTCAGATGAGAGCTGAAGTAGGGGCAGTAAAGTAAGGATCAGTTTTCAACTGCCCAATGATAGCACCCGTTTCAAAACCCTTACTGACAATTGTGCGGCTGCAAGCCGCACCTACTGAAGAGGTCCCCAGGGAAATGCAAAGCGTTTTTCCGGGACAATGAAAAAAGGGTGCAGCTAAAGCTACACCCTGTCTTATATTCTTGTATACTAGTGTTTTTCTTTACAGAGTTCGATCAGCACCCCGTTGGTAGATTTTGGGTGCAAAAAGGCAATATCTGCCCCGTGTGCTCCCGGGCGGGGTTCTTTGTCGATCAGGCGAATGCCTTCTTTTTCGGAATTCTCTAAGGCTAAGGGCAGATCATCCACTGCAAAGGCAATGTGTTGAATCCCTTCGCCCTTCTTCTCGATGAACTTGGCGATTGGGCTATCATCCGCGGTTGGTTCCAAAAGCTCAATGCGGGTGTCTCCACAGGGGAGAAATGCCACACGAACTTTTTGTGACGGAACTTCTTCGATGCCCTCGAGTTTGAAACCGAGCTTTTCGTAAAAAGCGATTCCTTCTTCCAGGTTTTTGACCGCGATTCCGATGTGACTTACGTGTTTAACCATAGATCAGCTCCTATTTGCCATATTCTTCGGCAAGCTTGAATCCCAGCTTCATCGCTTTGATATTCAGATCCACAAATGCCGGCTTGACTGATTCGGCGATGGAGGTTTCCAGGGATTTGTCGGAGACAATTCCGGTGACCTTGGCCAGGAAGGCAAGTGAGAGCACGTTTGTCGAAATAGCACTCCCCAATTGTTCCTGAGCAATCTCAGTGAAGGGCAATTCGTATGTATTATCCGCAGCTAAAGCCAGGTTTTTCACGAATGTGGTATCAATGATCAGGATGCCGGTATCGCGCAGATCAAAGAGATATTTGTCGCAAGCTTCCTGAGTGAGCGCCAAGAGGCAATTGAAGTTTGTGGCTTCCGGGAAGTAGATCTCCCGATCGCTGATGATCACATCCGCACGGGAATATCCGCCGCGGGATTCGGGGCCATAACTCTGGGTCTGGGTGACTTTGTGTTTGTCGAGCACAGCAGCACGGGCGAGGATGATCCCTGCGAGGATCAAGCCTTGGCCGCCGCTTCCGGAGAGACGGATCTCATAGCTCTTTGTCATTTGTCACCTCCATTGTTTGGGGTCACACGGCTTACCAGATCTGCATAAGCTGCGCAATATTCCGGGCGGATCTCCTTGCGGAGAATACCACGGATGATCTTGCCTTCCACCTTTTCTTTGGGAAGCTTATCAACAGCGGTCAGAGGAACGGAATTGTCTTTGAATTCCTTCATCATCTGCGGAGCGCCACCTTTTTTGTTTAGGCGACCGTAGATCACCGGGCAAGCCGAGATTACTTCGATGAGGGAAAATCCGGGATGTTCCAGCGAAGCCTGGATATAGTTTTGCATCTCGGTCACGTGGAAAGCAGTGGTGCGAGCTACAAAGCTGGCACCGGCACCCATGGCGAGATCACAGACATTGAAATCGGGCTCTATATTGCCATAAGGGGCTGTAGTAGCTAGAGCATCATGCGGAGTGGTGGGAGAACACTGTCCGCCCGTCATTCCATAGATATTATTATTTACCAATATCACGCTAAGATCGATGTTTCTGCGGGCAGCATGGATGAGATGATTGCCGCCAATGGCAGTGCAATCTCCATCTCCGGTGACCACGATCACCTTCATATTGGGTTTGTGCATCTTAATTCCGGTGGCATAAGCGATCGAGCGACCATGCAGAGTGTGCAAGGTGTTCATATCGATATAGACCGGCATCCTGGAAGAACAGCCGATTCCGGAGACCATCACGAGATCATCGCGGTTGAGATTCATCGAAGCAATCGCTCTGATGACAGCTACCAGAATGATGCCATTACTGCATCCGGCACACCAGACGTGCGGGAATTTCTTATCGTGACGCAGGTATTGGTGAACGATTTTTTGAGGGATATTTGCCATCTTTAGACTACCTCCTTGATCTTGCGCAGAATGTCGTTTGGCGTGATTAACTGACCATTTACACGTTGGATAGCCACGACATTGCTATCACTCTTGTCTTTGGTGAGTCTGCGGATCTCGCGGATCATCTGCCCCTGGTTGAGCTCAGGCACGATCACGGTATCCACATTGCGCAACATTTTGCGTACGGCATCATCGGGGAATGGCCAGATGGTCAGCGGGCGCAAAAGCCCCACTTTGATGCCTTCATAGCGCGCCATGGCGATGGCAGCTTTGGCGGCTCTGGCTGTGATGCCGGCGGTAAAGATGGCGATCTTGGCGTCATCCATTTCATGGCTCTCGATCTGCACAAGATCACGGATATTGTAGGTGATCTTTTTGCGCAGACGATCCATCATGTCTCCCGCTTCCACGGATTTGTTTGTGGGGAAGCCGTGCGCGTCATGGGTAAGGCCGGTCACATGAAAGCGATAGCCATCTCCGTAGCTTGCCAGAGGCGAGAGATATTTCTGGTTTTCATCGTAATGTTTATACCAGTGCGGAGGCACAGTTGGTTTGATCCGATTTATGACCCGAACGTTTGCCATATCCGGCAGCCGGACGGATTCGCGCATGTGTCCGATCACTTCATCCAGGAGCAGGACCACACAAGTTCTGTATTTCTCGGAGAGGTTGACGGCGCGAATGGTGAGTTCATAGCTTTCTTTGACGCTATCCGGATAGAGCACGATGGCAGGAGAATCTCCGTGGGAGCCCCATCTTGATTGCATTATATCGCCTTGAGCTGGGCTGGTCGGCATTCCGGTCGAGGGTCCCATCCGTTGAACGTTCACCACCACACAGGGTGTTTCGGTGATCTTGGCAAAGCCAATGCCTTCCTGCATCAGAGAAAAGCCGGGTCCGCTGGTGGCGGTGAGGGCTTTTGCTCCAGCAAGGGAAGCACCAGTGATAGCGCAGATGGAGGCGATTTCATCTTCCATCTGGATGAAGGTTCCGCCGCGTTTGGGCAGCTCTGCCGCAAGGATTTCGGCCACTTCGGTCGATGGAGTGATTGGGTAGCCGGCAAAGAAGTTTACCCCGGCATCCAGGGCACCGTAAGCCACAGCTTCATTGCCTTGCATGATCACTGTCTTACGCTCCAGACTGCTTTGCAATTCGTTGAGTTTGCTCTCGGCTTTTGCTGCTGAAGACTTTTTGCCTTTTTCTTTTGCAACTTTCGGGCTTTTTGGAGCTTTACTTTTTGATTGTTCTTGCATTACTTCTCCTTGGCTCCTGTGATCGCAAAATCAGGACACAGACGATCGCAGGTTTCGCAATGGATGCATTTTTCCGGAGCCTGCACATAAGGCGAGCCATCGCTTCTGCGGCCCAGGCAGCCGGTGGGACAAAAAGCTACGCATATTCCGCACTTTTTGCACCAATTGTGATAGATCAGCACGGGGGAATCTTTCTCTGCCGGAGCTTTGACTTCAGTGATCTCCACCTCCATCTTTTCCGGTGTATCTTCCTCTTTGATGATCATGCCCATACGGTCTTTAATGACTTTGTTGGACATTATTCCTCCAGTATATATATATATGTATGTTTATTATTTAACCAG
>Ga0334901_1001658_pt1 | contig 22203 bp, 19 predicted proteins | sample GraSluR3_MG_3_FD_207216 | JGI IMG/M metagenome (GOLD analysis project Ga0334901, IMG submission 207216) | Sludge microbial communities from methane-producing bioreactor in Wageningen University, Netherlands - Granular Sludge_15_08-R3 | ecosystem: Engineered > Bioreactor > Anaerobic >... | reverse complement strand
CACGTGCCATTTGTGCAAGGCGAGTCACTGTCTCTTCAACATCCTTAGAAGCAACCATCATTAAGTCAGCAAGTTCATCAATAATGACTACAATATAAGGCATCAGCGGCTGCTTTTCTTCGTGCTCGTGATTAAATTTTCGAACCGCTTCATTGTAGCTCTCCAAATTACGTGTGCCGCTCTGTGAGAAAAGTTCGTAACGTCTTTCCATTTCTCCAAGCACATTTTTGAGTCCAAGTGCCGCTTTTGCAGGGTCAGTCACAACAGGCGTCAACAGATGCGGAATTCCATTATATACGTTCAGTTCAACCATTTTCGGATCAATCATAAACAGTTTAACTTCACTCGGTTTCGTCCGCATAAGAAGTGTAATGATGATTCCGTTAATACAGACACTTTTTCCGCTGCCTGTCGCCCCGGCAACAAGCAAGTGAGGCATCCGATTTAAATCAGCAAGAATCGGTTCCCCGGAGATGTCGCGTCCAAGCCCAATGGTGAGTTTTGATGACGCACGTTTTGCATTCTTGGATTCAAGCACTTCTCTGAGACATACCATAGCGACTTCCTGATTCGGCACTTCAATGCCAACGGCTGATTTTCCGGGAATAGGCGCTTCGATACGAATATCCTTGGCGGCTAGAGCAAGCGCAAGGTCGTCGCTCAAACTGAGAATTCGGCTGACCTTCACCCCTGCTTCGGGGTACACTTCATAACGAGTAACGGCTGGCCCGAGATGAACTTCCTTAACAGTTGCACGTACGCCGAAACTTTCAAAGGTCCGTTCCAGAGTACGTACATTCTCCGCAATATGAGTGCGTTCATTATTCTGTGCATTTTTCCCTGGCGCTCTCAGTAAAGATAAAGGCGGTAATTGATAATCTGCATTCTCGACCGGCATTTGCGAGAAATCAGGAGTAACATCTTCTGCCGGTTCATCTTCATAATCTTCTGCCGACATCTGTTTGCTGTCCGTGGTGACCGGATCCTGCATATCCATGGATGTTTCATTAAAATCATGAATTTCAGGTTCTGATGATCTCTCCTCATGCGCGTCTTCAATAATTGGCAATTCATGCTCAGCCTCACGTCGTGATTCCTTCTTTTGTTTCGGTTTGTGTTCTCTCGCAAAAAAATTAGTCATTCCGTTCTTAAAATGAGCAGCACTCTTTTTCATTGATCGGAACAAGCCGCCAAACAATTTCTTTATGATATCGCGAAGTGAGTGACCGGTGATCAGAATAATGGACACAAGGAAGAGAAAGCCTGTCATAAAATAGGTCCCGGTCGTAGAAAAGAGGTAATAAAAAAAAGCGAACCCAATAGAACCGATCATTCCGCCCCCAAGTCCTTGACTTGGAATTGATCCTGACAATTCACCGCGAAAAAGCAGGAACGTATTCAAAATGACCGACCGATTCTGCCACACATTTACGGAAGACAACGCCTCAAATAACCGAACATGACTGACCAAGAGTAATGTAAATGTAAGTAAATAAATACCTGAAAGCCTTCGTGTAAAAAATTCCGGCTGTTTTCGAAACAGAATGTAATATACCGAAAGAACAAGAAAATAGAGGAGAAGAAGGACCCACCAATTTCCGGTGAACAACCGCGCTGCTTCTTTAATCACTTCTCCGGCAACGCCTAAATTACTGATACCAATACAGGTAAGCGCAAACATGCAGAGACCGCCTACTTCATAGATCAGGGTCTCTTTCCAGCCAATATTTGCGCGTGTGCGCTTCCTTTTTTTCTTTGCCATAATTCACGTGCACCTCATTTATTTCTTGTTACATACATGCTTGTCCTAAAGCTCTTCTGTCTTTAATTTACTCTAAATACCTGTTTTTGGCAAAGGATTACTGATCCTCCTTCTTGACCAATTCAACAGAGAGCAAATAAAAAAACCGAGCATTGACCCGGTTTTTAAAATTCCATGATAATTGGCAATATCATTGGACGGCGTTTGGTTTTGTCAAAAAAGTATCGACCTAGCGAATCTCTAATTCCACTTTTTAGCGATGACCACTCAGATACGTGCTGTGTCAGTGATTTCGACAGCACATCGGAAACGATATGATTAGCTTGATCTAAAAGATCTTCCGATTCACGAACATAAACGAATCCGCGTGTGATGATTTCAGGACCTGCAAGGATCTTCTTCGTCCTGCGTCCCAGAGTTACGACAACAATGACCGTACCATCCTGAGACAGCAAGCGGCGATCTCTTAACACAATATTACCCACATCGCCGACACCAAGTCCGTCAACAAGCAGCTGCCCGGCGGAAACTGTGTCCGACGATCTCGCTTCACCGTTTGTGAATTCCACAACATCGCCCTTGTCCAACAAAAATGTGCGGCTAGCGGGAATTCCCATAGATTCTGCAATCTCTTGATGTGCTTTCATCATTTTGAATTCACCATCAATCGGAACAACATACTTTGGCCGAGTTAATTGGAGCATCAATTTAATGTCCTCTTCAGAACCGTGACCCGAGATATGAACATCCTTGCCAAACACAACTTCAGCACCTTCGCTCATAAGCTGATCGATCGCATTCGTCACTGTTTTCTCATTACTTGGCGTTAAGGATGCCGCATAGATAATCAGATCTTTTTCCTTTAATCTCAGCTTCTTATGAAGATGATTAGCAAGACTCGTTAATGGGGTTAACGGATCTCCATCTGCACCGCTTGTCAATATGGCAAGCTCCTGTGCCGGCTGTTTTGTCGATTTTTCCCAATTGATTATGATACTTTCAGGAATGTCGAGAAAGCCTTCTTTGGAAGCGATCGAGATGATGCGGTCCAAATACTTCCCATCAATGGCTACCTTGCGATCATGTTCCGCACATGCATTAAAAAATTGCTGTATACGGTGAATATTGGTCGCATGGATGGAGACGATTACTCGTCCTTCCGCGGAATAGAGAATATGATTGAAACGATCGCCAATGAGTGCATCGGTTGGCGCTTTACCAGGAAGTTCTGCATGCTTGCTGTCAGACAACAGACAAAGAACACCTTTATCCCCTATTTCTGAAATTTTGCTGACATCCGTACGGACTCCTCCGACCGGAGTAAAGTCGAATTTGTAATCCCCTGTATGAACAACATAACCCTGTGCTGTTTGGATCGCATAACCGACAGAATCCGGAACACTGTGATAGGTTCTGAAACAGTCAATGATGCATTGCCCGATTTTTAAACGCTTATCCGGATTAATGGTATTAAATAAATCTTTTGGAAAACTGACACCTACTCTTCTGAGACTTTCCCACACAAAGGCTAGTGTCAAACGTGTTCCGTAGACAGGAACCTTCAGATCTCTCATCAGGTAAGGCAAGCCTCCAATATTCGCTTGATGGCCGTGCGTCAGAAATATACCTTTGATCTGATCGCGGCGATCAGCTAAATAAGAGACATCGGGAATTACTGTATCAACTCCGAGCATATCTTCGTGGGGATGCATTAATCCCGCATCAATAATATAAATGTCATGATTTACTTCAATGACTGTCATATTATTACCAATTTCGCCAACGCCGCCCATTGCATAAATTTTCACGCTGTCTTTCTTTGCATGTGTCAATGGGCATTCCTCCTATTAAGTTGAGCAGTCATCGCTATTGACCCGAACTAATCATTGGTTTTATTATACCCAATCCCTATCGCAAAGTACAATTTTTTCTCATTGATTTTGGAGGAGCAATCCAAGCCTTGTAATTCAGATCAACCGGATTCCTTCACCCCTATTTTTCTCAGTATGCGTGCACCGCTGCCCTCAACAGTATTAATTCATCATTGCAACAGGCAACACCCAGAATCTTATCATACAGTAACTTTCTCAGAAAAAGCCGCCGCAGAGACAATAGCCGCCTGTTTAAGTGCTTCGGTCAACTGATCAATGGCCACGCTTGGTGCGCCGTTTTTTGAGATCTGTTCAGGTAGAAAAGGAACATGTATGAATCCCCCGATTTTCGGCTTTTCAGTTTTTCTGAGTTCATGCATCAATCTATAAAAAACATGGTTGCAGACAAAGGATCCTGCATTTTCAGATAATTCAACCGGAATGCCCAATTCTTGAATAGCACGGATGATCTCATGAACAGGCAACGCGGACTTATATTTTTCCGGTCCGTCTTCCACGATGCTTTGATCATTGAGGACGACGCCTTCATTATCAGGATTTTCCGAGTCGCTTTTATTCATCGCAAACAGTTCTGGAGTAATTGCCTTACGTCCGCCAGCTTGTCCGACTGCAATAATGACATCGGGACAAATAACGCGTACTGATGCAAATAAGCGATCCGCAGCTTCTCTATAGGAAACTGGGAGTTTCGTTGCAAAAAGTTCAACGGTATCCGTTGCCTGCACCCCGTCCAATCGTCTCACAGCTTCCCATGAAGGATTCAGCTTACTTCCCCCAAACGGCGCAAAGCCGCTTAATAACACTCTCATCTCCGATTCCTCCATTAAGATCAAATAAAAAGATGAATCAAATGGTTGCTCTGATTCATCTTTTATCTTTCATTTATTTGCCAATTCTTATATCTGCAGTTTTCTTGAATTCCCGATAGATATTAACCAACGAACCAAGTTCTTGCTCAGTAAGGTCGACCATAGGCAAGCGAACGCTTCCAACATTAATGCCCAGCTTATTAAGAAGCGCTTTCACTGGCGCAGGGCTCGGCGCTGCAAACAGCTCGCGCATAAACGGGAGCATGTTTCGGTGCTGCTCCGCACTTTCTGAAACACGACCGTCAAGAAAAGCACTGATCATTTGTTTCATTTCCGGAGCAATGACATGAGACGAAACGGAAATCACTCCGTGACCGCCAATCGACAAGATCGGCAGCGTCAGTCCGTCGTCACCGCTGTACAGATGAAAATCATCTTTTGTTCCATTAATAATGGTGGCCATCTGATCCAAGTTCCCACTTGCTTCTTTAACAGCGACTATGTTGTCGATCTGCGACAAACGAATAATCGTTTCCGCTGAGATATTGACCTTTGAACGGCTCGGAATATTGTAAATGATAACCGGAACATCCACATGTTCTGCTATAGCTTTATAATGTGCGTACAAGCCAGCTTGATTCGGCTTATTGTAGTACGGAGCCACAGCCATGACTGCGTCTACGCCAAGCTTTGCCGCTTCCTTTGAAAAATCAACTGATAGTTTCGTATTGTTATTGCCTGTTCCGACAATAACCTTAATTCTTCCGTCGACGACACGAACCACATGTTCAAAAAGCATCAGTTTTTCTTCATGTGATAACGTGGGTGATTCGCCGGTAGTTCCCGCAACCACAACGCCATCCGAACCTGTTTTGATCAAATGTTCAATCAGGTCGGTGGTTCGTTCTAAACTTACTTTACCCTTTTCATCAAAAGGCGTGACCATGGCAGTTAACAATCGCCCAAAATCCATTTTTCTCACTCCTGTTTAGGATGTTCCAAGATTAATTCATCGTGTTCTGCCTCAAGATGAAAGGCTTTATGCAGCGCATTTACTGCATCCTTCATTTTATCTTGTTCGACAAGAACCCAAATGGTGTTGTGAGAATCAGCAGATTGTAAAATCCGGATTCCCTGTTCTGTTAAAGCATTGACGATTTTCGAAGCCACCCCAGGAACACCTGCCATACCCGCACCGACTGCAGACACCTTGGCACAATTCTTTTGAACCTCGGGAGCATATCCTCTCGCCTTCAAAATGGCTATCGCCTTTTCGGCAGACTGCTGACTAACCGTATAAACAACACCATTTGGACTAATATTAATTAAATCTACGCTAATTCCTTGTTCAGCCATTGCCTTGAACACTTTTGCCTGTAAATCAAATTCATTTTTTCCGGCACGTACCCTTATTTGGGTGACATCTCGCACATAAGTAATCCCAGTGACCGGACGCTCTACTAAATCCTGACCTCTGCCTGAACGGTCCATCGTTGTAACAATTGTCCCTAAGCTGTCAGACATGGTCGAGCGAATATGAATCGGGATCTTCGCTGTCATGGCAATTTCTACTGCTCGTGGATGAATGACCTTTGCTCCTTGATAAGCCAGATTGCATACTTCATTGTACGTAAGCATTGACAATCTGCGCGCGTCACTGACGATACGCGGATCGGCAGTCATGACCCCATTCACGTCAGTAAAAATATCAATCCATTCGGCATCAACTGCCGCACCGAGTGCAGCAGCCGAGGTATCGCTGCCTCCGCGCCCTAATGTCGTGATCTCACCATCTCTCGTTTGGCCTTGGAATCCAGCAACAACAATTGCATCGCAATCCTCCAGACGATTTAAGAGCGGGGTGACTTTCATTTCAATGATTTTAGCTTCATTGAAAGCGCCGTTTGTACGAAAACCCGCCTGAGCTCCAGTCATGGCCTCTGAACGAATACCTGCCTGCTTTAACAAATTTGAAAAAACGACCATGGATATTGTTTCGCCGCATGACATTAGAATATCTTTTTCGCGTGCGGAACTTTTACCATCACGAACGAGTGCAAGCAGCGTATCGGTCGCATATGGATCACCTGAGCGCCCCATTGCAGAGACGACAACAACAACCTTATAACCTTTTTTAACTGCTCTCGCGACATGCTCAACTGCGCGAGTTCTCATTTCTTCTGTTTGGACCGACGTTCCGCCAAACTTTTGCACAATGATCTTCAAATTATTCCACCCTTTCGCGTAAGGGAGATCAACATGGAGCAGGATTCATCGATCAGCTTCGCGGCGATTGTTCAGACACAATGTTCAGACCTTAACCAAGCCAAGCTTGAGAAGGCTTTCTGCAATTTGTACCGAATTCCATGCAGCACCCTTAAGTAAATTGTCAGAGACAATCCACATATGAAAACCGTTTGCTACGTCAGGATCGCGCCTAATACGACCGACAAACACTTCTTTTTTGCCCGATGCGTTGGACGGCATTGGGTAAACTTGATGTTCCGGGTCGTCTTCAAGAACAACACCCGGAGCATTTTTCAGAAGATCTTTCAGGTCCGATGCTTCAACATCTGTTTTGTCGATCTCAATGTATACAGACTCACCATGGCTGATACTTACCGGTACCCGCACGCAAGTCGCCGACACTTTGATTTCCTGATCGTCCATGATTTTTTTGGTCTCGTTTATCATTTTCATTTCTTCAAAAGTATAATCATTTGGTTGAAACAGATCAATCTGCGGAATAGCATTAAATGCCATCTGATAATGTTTCTTATCGCCCTTAACAGGCATAATCGCCGTTACCGGTGGCTCGCCATTCAAAACTGCTCTGGATTGATCCTCGAGCTCAGCGATCGCTTTAGCTCCCGCGCCGGAAACCGCTTGATACGTAGAGACAATAATTCGATTCAAACCATATGCCTGACGAATCGGTTCCAATGCTGCAACCATTTGAATCGTTGAGCAATTCGGATTGGCGATAATTCCATGATGCTCAAACAGCGCTTTTTCATTAACTTCTGGTACAACAAGCGGCACGTCTTTATCCATACGAAATGCACTTGTATTGTCAACAACAATCGCACCGCGTTTTGCAGCTTCCGGTGCAAGTTGTTTGGATACTGATCCGCCTGCGCTGAACAATGCTATGTCTATGTTCTCAAATGATTCGGGTTTTGCTTCATTTATTGTCCATTCTGTGCCGCCAAATGATACCTTTTTCCCTGCTGAACGTGCTGAAGCCAGCGGATAAAGCGATTTAACCGGCAAAGGAGAACTTTCAAGCATTTTGAGCATACGCGTACCGACAGCACCGGTGACACCGACAACTGCCACATTCAAGCCTTCTGATTTAAGCAAACCCATCTCTCCTCTATTTTCCTAACTGTTTTTTCCTATTATTATATAATTAATAATGGCTTAAAGAAAAGGACAAATCAAAAAATGTCCTTTTTCACCGAAAAATACAGTTTAATTTTATCATAATTTATTCAAGAGAGAAGCAGAGACCCATTTATTTTTTTTATTTTTAGCTTTATTTACGTATCATGTTCATGATCAGCTTATGAGGGGGCATTAAAAAGCCCCAGCATTCGTGACCTTCAGCCAGCTGATCAATTCACAAATTTTATTGAAACAACATGGGAAGATGAGTATCCAATAAACCAAATCAAAAGATAATGTCACTTTATTTTTCGAGGAGAATCGGCTGCTTTTGCCTACCAAGTATTGCATCTTCCACGGTATCAATCAAGAGATTCATATGAGAGACAAGCGAATTCGGTTTATGAATCGGATCATCCTGACCGAATGGAATAAAATAAATGTTTTTCGAAACAATCAATTTGGCAATGTTTTGCAGATTCAACCCCAATCCGTCATTGGTAGATACGCCGAGAACAACCGGGCTTTCGTTTCGAAGCGTCGCTTTTGCTGCCATAAGAACCGGGGAATCTGTTTGTGCGTTTGCGAACTTACTCATTGAATTTCCTGTCAAAGGTGCAATGACCATACAATCAAGCGGTTTTTTCGGTCCGTAGGGCTCAGCATCAACAATGGAATCGACAACCTTCTGCCCACTTATTTCCTCCACTTTGCTGATCCAGTCACTTGCCTTGCCGAAACGGGTATCGGTCGTTTTCACAGTATACGTAACAAATACAGACACCTTGCACCCGGCCTCAACCAGCTTTTCAATCTGAGGAACAACTTGACTATACGTACAGTGAGACCCTGTGATGCCAAATCCAATGTGTTTTCCCTTCAGATTCATGACTCATCCTCCTCTGAGAACTTTTGAAGTAATAATTCCGTAAGCACATTAGCGATAATTCTGCCCGCAGTTTTCGGCGCCACCATCCCCGGCAACCCCGGTGTAATCATTGCTTTAATGCCTCTTTTTTTGGCATAGCGAAAATCCGTTCCTCCCGGAAGTGACGCAATATCAATGATAAAGCTGCTTGCTGGCATTTTTGACAGTACTTTACTTGTCAATACCAGAGCAGGTATCGTGTTAATGCATATTTCATTGTCTTCCACTTCTTTTTCTAATTCCTTTAAATAAAAGGCTTTAACACCCATTTCTACGGCGCGGGCAATCTGTTCCGGATTCCGCGATCCAACTTTTACGTGTGCACCAAGTGCATGAAACGTACGGGCGATACTCATTCCGGTTCGGCCGAGCCCAAGTACAATAACATTTGCTTGGTGAATGGTAATATCCGTGTTCTGAATGACCATCATTAATGTTCCTTCAACGGTTGGTATTGAATTGTAGATTGCCACATCATCTCTGGCAAACAATTTCACAACCTCACGCTGCGTATCTTCAGAGACTTTATTGAGATAAGGTGTCGAAATACCCGAATAGACGGTGCAATGTTCAGGTGTTTCAGCAAGCCATTCTTTTGAAAGATTCACCGTTTCATTTGAGAAGGTGGTTTCTACGTTGCCTTCATGATCAGTCCCGCTTACGGGCAAAATAATGCTGTCTACTTCTTTAGCATTAATTTCATCCATATTAACCTTGGATGCTCCGTTAAAATTTCGATCCAGCTGATCAAAACCGACAAGCGACAGATGAGCATCGAGCGCAGTTAATTTATTGATGACTTCAATCTGTCGGGCGTCCCCTCCCATGATCACGATATGTCTGTTTGTCAGCATCGACATTCCCTCCGCTCGGCTATTTTCTTCCATTTTTCGTGCATAGCCGTTTTTTCTTCCAACACTTTATGGTATGACAAATACCCGGTAGTGTGAAATTCTTGGGCGCGCAAAAAGGGCTCGGAATCGTTTGATTCCGAGCCTGAAAGAGTCTAGATCATTTTGCGTATTCGATTACTGGACCGTGTGTTGATCAGCAATAAATATAGAGTAAGCTTAATGTATTAAAAGGACTTAAAGTGCCACGGGCAAGTCACCTGTCGGACTGACCACGGAACAGGAGTATGGTTTCTCAAATACTTCTTGTGCCACGCGATGCACATCACCTAACGTAACCGCATCAATTAATGCAATGGTTTCGTCAATGGATCGCTCTCTACCGAGAATGAGTTCATTCTTAGCATTTCTGCCCATCCTGCCGTTTGTACTTTCCAATCCGAAAATCAGGTTGCCCTTAATTTGTGCCTTACTGCTCTCAAGTTCCTTATCTGAAATACCATGATCCGTCAAACGATGAATGGATTCAAGTATTGTTTTCCCCAAATCTTCAATTTGATTTGCGCCAGTTCCTCCGTAAATGGTGAGCAGGCCGCTGTCTTTGAACGCAGTATGGAATGAAAAAACAGAATAAGCAAGTCCGCGTTCCTCGCGCACTTCTTGAAAAAGTCTGCTGCTCATACCGCCTCCAAGTGTGTTATTCATAACCATCAGAGGTGCCATCGAACGATCACGACTGCTGTATCCCGAGAATCCGAGACAGATATGTGCCTGCTCCGTTTCCTTTTTGCGTGCAATTTTGCCGGGATTGAACGACGGTGCCGGTTGGCGCTCATCCGCATCTGGTATTTCATATAATGAAAAAATATCTTCGATTTCATTGAGAAATTCTACAGGCACATTGCCCGCCACTGAGATCACAATATTGTCAGGTGTGTAATGCATTCGCATATGAGCTCTTAAATCATCCGGTCCGAAATCAGATAACGTCTTTTGTGTACCGAGAATCGGATACCCGAGCGGATGATGAGCAAAACTCGTCGCACTGAGCAGATCGTGAACCAAATCATCCGGCGTATCCTCATACATTTTGATTTCTTCACCGATCACTTGTTTTTCTTTTTCCATATCGTCTTTATCAAAACGAGAATGGAAGAACATATCCGCAAGCACGCGCATCGCGTAGCCTGCGTCTTTGTCCATCACTTTCGCGTAGTAACATGTGCTTTCTTTCGAGGTGAACGCATTCACCTGACCGCCGATTTTGTCGAACGCTTCGGCAATTTCACGTGAGTTTCGCGTCTGGGTACCTTTAAACAACATATGCTCAATAAAGTGCGAGATACCATTATTCGATTCATTTTCATATCTGGATCCTGTTCCAACCCATATGCCGATACTTACCGAGCGCACAGTAGGAATATTCTCCAGCAATAGACGCACACCGTTTGGCAATTTCTTTTTAATAACCACTAACTAATCCCCCTGTAACCTTATCAATCCGCTAATCTATTATTTTATACTACTATATCACGATGAAAATAAGCAGACAAATAGATTCGACTTTTTCCAACATTAGGTGTTTATTTCCAAACTGATGAGTTCATAAATAAAATTATATGATTGAAAATCTGAAAAATACATCAATGAGAGAATCTGCCTGTTTTTCGGCAAAAAAAAAAGACAGGTAATCCTGTCATGCCAAAAAATGATAAGTTACGGCTGTGTCGTGCTTTTTACCTGTTCTGCAGCTTCTTTTTTTTGTTCAAGTAATACTTTGCGTGAGAGTTTAACACGACCCTGACGGTCGACATCAATCACCTTTACGCGAAGTTCATCGCCAACTTTAACTACATCTTCAACGTTTCCCACACGATTTGTATCGAGTTCGGATATATGAACGAGCCCGTCTGTATGACCAAATAGCGAAACGAAAGCTCCAAATTTTTCAATTCGTTTCACCTTACCGACAAAGATGTCACCTACATGTGCGACACGCACCAAATCTTCGATGATTTCTTTTGCCTTTTTCCCATTTTCCTCGCTAATCGAAAAAATCATGATTGACCCGTCTTGTTCAATATCAATTTTAACGCCGGTCTGATCAATAATCTTATTAATCATTTTTCCGCTTGGACCGATAACATCCCTTATTTTATCAGGATTAATGGTCATTTTAATCAGTTTGGGAGCAAAAGCTGCCAAGTGTTCGCGCGGAGCAGCTATAGTTTCCAAAATGGTCGCCATAATTTTCATGCGTCCCTCTCTTGCCTGCTCCAGCGCTTTGCTCAAAATGTCACGTGTCACACCGGAAATTTTAATATCCATCTGCAAAGCGGTAACACCTTTTTCTGTTCCCGCACATTTAAAGTCCATATCGCCAAGAGAGTCTTCCATACCCTGAATATCTGTAAGAATAACCACGTCATCGCCATGCTTTACGAGTCCCATTGCAATCCCTGCGACTGGTGCTTTGATTGGAACACCGGCATCCATTAATGCCAAAGTACTTCCGCAAATACTTGCCTGTGAGGATGATCCGTTTGATTCAAGCACTTCAGAGACGCACCGGATCATATAAGGAAAGTCCTGCTCGTCGGGAATGACCGGAGCAAGAGCCCGTTCGCCGAGCGCTCCGTGGCCGATCTCTCTTCGTCCTGGTGAGCGTGATGCCCTGGCTTCACCTGTACTGAATCCCGGAAAATTATAGTGATGGATGAAGCGTTTCGTCTCTCCTGCTTCGAAATCATCCAAAGTTTGCGCCTCTCCAAGCGGGGCAAGTGTGCACACACTCAATGCCTGTGTCTGTCCGCGCGTAAATAATCCTGATCCATGAGCACGTGGAAGCAGTCCGACGCGTGCTGAAAGCGGTCTGATCTCGTCAATTGCGCGCCCATCCGGTCGCAGGTGTTCCACAACAATCATTCGTCGAACCGCTTCTTTGAGAACCGTATGTAAAACGTCTTCAACAAGTTCTAAATCAACCGGAACTTCCGCATCCCCATTCTCGGCTTCGAAAATAGAAATAATCGATGTATTCACTGCTCGAATAGCAGCATCTCGCGCTTGCTTTTCTTCTGTACGCATCGCCTGATTTAGTCGATCACCTACCATGGAACGAATGCGCTTTTCCAAATCATCTGCTGCTTTATAGAGTTTGACCTCCATCTTTTCTTTGCCGTTCTCAGCAACAATGTGTTCTTCGAATGCAATTATATTTTTGATTTGTTCGTGTGCAAACAAAATGGCGTCGAGCATCGTTTCCTCGGGGATCTGATCTGCCCCGGCCTCCACCATATTAATGGCAGCTTTCGTTCCGGCAACGGTCAAATGCAAATCGCTCTTTTTTGCTTGTTCAACGGTTGGGTTAACAATAAATTCGCCGTCTACCCTACCGATAATTACACCGGCAATCGGTCCGTCAAATGGTACGTTTGAAAGTGAAAGTGCCAAAGACGAACCAAGCATCGCAGCCATCTGCGCGCTGCAGTCCAGATCTAAACTAAGCACCATGTTTCCGATCAGCACCTCATTCCTGAACCCTTCAGGAAACAGCGGTCGAAGCGGACGATCAATCATACGGGCGGAAAGAGTTGCCATATCACTCGGCCGTCCCTCTCTTTTTATAAATCCACCCGGTATCTTTCCCACAGCATATGTACGTTCATCATAATTTACCGTCAGCGGAAAAAATGATCCTTCTTTAGGTTCTTTTGATGCGGTGACCGTGGATAGAATGACTGTATCCCCGTAATAAACAAGAGCTGCACCATTTGCTTGTTTTGCAACTTCTCCGATTTCAACGCGCAGAGGCCGACCTGCCCAATCAAACGAATACACTTTTTTACCGGTTTGCATTATCGTAACACCTCTTTCCCCATCCTTATCGCGCGTACCCAGATTATTCTTTCAATCGGATTGTTTGCGCAATTTCTCTTATATAAAAAAGCGGGAATGCTCCCGCTTTTTGACTTACTTATCGGCGCAGGCCCAATTTAGTGATGAGCTCGCGATATCTCTTGACATCATTTTCACGAAGGTATGTGAGAAGGTTACGGCGTTTGCCGACCATTTTCAGAAGGCCTCGGCGTGAATGATGATCTTTCTTATGCTGCTTCAAGTGATCGTTTAACGCGTTGATTTGCTTCGTCAGTACAGCGATCTGTACTTCGGGTGAACCCGTATCGTTTTCATGAGTTGCGAACTCGTGAATCAGGTTCGTTTTTTCTTCTTTTGATAATGCCACTTATGTTCACCTCCTGAACTCGAATCCCCGCATGCATCGCTGTCGCCGGTGGAGCAAACAGCCAAGCAAGGGTTCTTGTACGATTAAATCGTACTGGTTAATAATACATGTTTACAACCTGTATTTCAAGCGAAACTGAAACAAAATAAATAAAAGACGTTATTTAGACAAAAAATAGTTACGTGTATCTTCCTTATCTGTCTCCATTTGTTCAATCAAAGCTTCAGCACTGTCAAACTTTAATTCAGGCCTCAAACGTTTATACCAATTGATTCCCACTTTTTCATCATAAAGATTACCTTTGAAGTCGAGCACATAGACTTCAACAGTTTTTACTGCCTCATCTTTTTTGTAGAAAGTGGGACGGAGACCGACACTGCAAACGCCATTCAATGGTTCATTGTCTACGATCAATTGTACCGCATAAACCCCGTTTGGCGGCAAAAGAAACGCCTCGTCTTCGTCAACATTAGCAGTTGGAAAACCTAAAGTGCGTCCGCGCTGGTCGCCATGGACCACAATTCCGGTTGTTCGATATGGATGATCCAACAATTTCGCAGCTTCCTCCAAATTTCCCTGCTCAATTAAAGAGCGAATATGGGTTGTGCTGATTTTAGCTCCGAACAATTCAACCTTAGGAACCATTGAATAACTAAACATACTTCTAGAGAATTCACCGATATTGCTCATGTTCCCCATCGCTTTTCGGCCGAACGTGAAATCATATCCTGCGACTACATGCTTGGCATGTAGTCGAATCAAGTATTCATCAACAAAATTCTGCGGCGACAATTGACTAAGACTGCGATCAAATTTAACAAAATAAAGAATATCCACGCCTAGCTCTTCTATCAGTTCAGCTTTCATTCCGTTAGGAGTCAATTCAGTGTCTCTTTTTGATTCCGGACTCAGTACAACGGACGGATGGGGGTAGAACGTCATGACCGCTGCTTCCAGACCTTTTTCTGCAGCAATCTTGACAGCCGTTTTAATCACCTTTTGATGACCAAGATGCACCCCGTCAAAATACCCTAACGCGATCACTTTCTCTTGATTGTCCATTTCTTCAATAAAAGGCCGACCGTCTAAAAAAACGCGCTCCATAATAAGCACCTTCAATTCTTGTAAACTCATACTTTGATCGGTATATTCATACCATCGCGTCGTTTGCAAGCACTTTATCGGGCTTAATCATGCCCGGTTTTTCCGGATGCAAACGATAGATTGCCAGACATTCATTCTGCTCATTGAAAACAGCATGCGGGCCCTCTCCAAAATCGGCAGGTGCCTTCAGCACCGCACCGTGAGCAATCTTTGCGGACAGTTTTTCATCAACGACCCAGCGGTTCATTAGGCTCAATCCATGCTCTAGCGGTCTCAATGCTTCGTTAAACTTTTTTCCCTCAAGCAGTTGTTCAATTTGCTCAAACGTTAAACAATCATCGATCGAAAATGGTCCGGCTTGACTACGTGTCATCCGATGCAAATGCGCAGGATAACCCAATTTCTCACCAACAGCAACAGCCAAGGTTCGAATATAGGTTCCTTTGCTGCTCATTACTTTAAATGGAAGATCTGTTGAAAACGATGCCTCTTCGCTGTCCACTTCAAACTGATAAATGGTCACTTTTCGAACAGGCGGTGTTACGTCAATACCCGCACGCGCATATTCATACAACTTTTTGCCATTTACTTTTACCGCACTGTACATCGGTGCAGATTGCTCAATCTCACCAAGAAAAGAGTGCATGACTTGTTCGATCTCAGTCCTATCAAAGCGTCTTTCTACTGGCCTATGTGCAATAACATCGCCGCTTGCATCCTCCGTTGTGGTCGAAGTACCTAATCGGATCACGCCTTGATACGCCTTGCTGAAATCTAATAAATATTGAGCAATTTTTGTTGCTCTGCCAAGACATAGAACTAAAACACCGTCGACCTCAGGATCAAGCGTTCCTGTATGACCTATTTTTCGAAACCCCAGCATTTTCCTTAACCGAAAGACACAGTCATGAGAAGTCATGCCCCTCGGTTTGAAGAGAGGCAACAAGCCGTTGTACTCTGGCATCATTTTTCCTCCCAAATCACGTGCCCTTCAAACACTAAAAACATCGTGGTTGAAAGGCACGTTTATAAACATTTGTTAATCTTTATGATGCAATTTATTAATCAATTGATCGATGTGACTGCCATATTCCACAGACTCGTCAACCTTAAAAGAAATTTCCGGCGTTTTACGCAAGCGGATTCGCTTCCCGATTTCTGTCCGAACAAAACCTTTCGCTTTGTTCAAGCCTTCGAGAGATGCTTTCTTTTTCTCATCATCGCCGAATATACTGATGTAAACCGTCGCTTCTTGAAGATCGCCTGTCACATCAACTCCGGTTACAGTCACGAAACCAACACGCGGGTCTTTAATTCTGTTGCCGATAATATCAGTCATTTCCTTTTTCATCTGTTCGGCGACGCGATGAACCCTTAAATTGGCCATGGAGTCAGCCTCCTTTTTAGAACCATTCGTAAATTGTATTCGTTCGCTCTATTTCTGTTTTGAAATCAATTAATGAAAGCGCACGTGCCAATTCACGCTCAACAGCTGTCTTCGAAGTTCCGATACAAGCAAAGGCAAGCTCTGTGCGTTGCCATGTATCCTGAAAATCCACTTCGCTGGCTGAAAGATTATGTCCGTTTACTGCTTTTCTCAAAATGCTCTGAATAACCGAACGTTTTTCCTTCAACGAGTGCGCACTGAAGAGCATGCATTCACAACGTACAATGCCGACGATCACTTAGGCTTGACCTCTTCCATTACATAGGCTTCCATTGTGTCGCCTTCCTTGATGTCATTGAAGTTTTCCAATGTTACGCCGCATTCAAAACCGGCTTTAACTTCTTTAGCGTCATCTTTAAATCGTTTCAATGTGTCGACATGACCTTCATAAATAACGACACCGTTGCGCACAAGCCGAATGCCTGCATCGCGGGAAATCAAGCCGTCGGTAACATAGCAACCGGCAATGGTACCGATTTTGGATACTTTGAAAGTCGTACGGACTTCCAGCTGACCGACAACTTTTTCCTTAAATTCAGGATCAAGCATTCCTTTCATAGCGGCTTCCATTTCATCAATAGCATCATAAATAACACGGTATAAGCGAATGTCCACTTTTTCTTCTTCAGCAACTTTTTGAGCATGATTATCCGGACGAACATTGAACCCGATGATAATTGCGTTAGAAGCTGATGCAAGAATAATATCCGATTCGCTGATTCCGCCGGCACCGGCATGTATAATATTCACTTTTACTCCGTCGACATCGATCTTCTTTAACGAACCGGACAGAGCTTCGACGGATCCTTGTACATCTGCTTTAATAACAAGATTAATTTCCTTCATTTCGCCTTCCTTGATCTTTTCGAACAGATCGTCGAGGCTTACTTTGCTTGTTGTTTCCTTTCGCTCTGTGATGAGCGCACGTTCTGCACGAATTTCTCCGATTTGACGTGCCTTCTTCTCATCATCAAATACAATAAATTGATCGCCGGCTTGCGGTACATTATTCAATCCTGTAATTTCAACAGGAGTTGACGGCGTTGCTTTTTTCACGCGCCTGCCAATATCATTGACCATCGCACGTACACGTCCGTATGTGTTTCCGACAACAATAGGATCGCCGATATGAAGCGAACCATTTTGGACGAGCAAAGTCGCAACCGGCCCTTTTCCCTTATCCAATTCAGCCTCAATGACTGCCCCTCTTGCTGATTTATCAGGATTCGCTTTAAATTCCTCAACTTCTGCAACGAGCAGGATCATTTCAAGCAGATCATCAATCCCCGTACCCTTTTTAGCAGAAATTTTCACAAAAATGGTATCTCCGCCCCAATCTTCAGGAATAAGACCTTGATCGGAGAGTTCCTGCATGACGTGATCAGGATTTGCATTTGGCTTATCAATCTTATTAACCGCGACAATAATCGGAACTTTTGCTGCACGTGCGTGATGAATGGCCTCTATTGTTTGAGGCATCACTCCGTCATCCGCAGCAACAACCAATACCGTGATATCTGTAATTTCCGCTCCACGTGCACGCATCGTAGTAAATGCGGCATGGCCAGGTGTGTCAAGGAAAGTGATTTTTTTGCCGTTATGCATGACTTGATAGGCACCGATATGCTGTGTAATACCGCCTGCTTCGCCTGCGGTTACTTTCGTATGACGGATCGAATCGAGCAGGGTTGTTTTCCCATGATCGACGTGACCCATAATTGTGACAACAGGCGGGCGGATAATTGCGGTTTTTTCATCGATTTCAAGTCCGTCATCTTCAAAACTTGCTTCATCGATAATAACCTCTTCTTCAACCGCAACACCGTAATCGCTGGCAAGGAGTTCGATCGTATCCTTGTCCAAGTCTTGATTTTTCGTTGCCATGACACCAAGGGCCATCAATTTTTTAATAATATCAGTGGACGGCCGTCCCAGCTTCTCAGCAAATTGACCGACAGTTAGAGATCCGGACAACGTAATTTTTTCCGGCAATTTGATTTCAAGGCGTTGACGATTGGCTTGCTGAGCTCCGCCTTTACGCCTGTTATTCCGAAATCTGTTCCCGTTTCGTCGTCCACCGCCATAGTTATTATTGTTGTTGCTATTGCCGTTTCCCCCGAAACGATTGCGCTCATTATTATTACGGTTGCTGCCAGCAGATTTTTGATTACTGCCGGCTCCGTTAGGCCGTCCGTTCACCGGTCTTGAACTTTTATCCTTGTTCCTGAATGTCGACTCTGTCTGGCTTGGCTTCTTTTCTTTTGTTTTTGTTTGATTCACTGGACCCTCTGCTTTGTTTTTATTCGGTTTCGCAGTCACTTTCTGTGCAGAAGAAACTGCGCCTCCGTTCATTTTTCGATTCAACTGATTCATTGCATTTTCTGCAATAATAGACATATGACTCTTAACGTCAAATCCCAATTCTTCTAATTTCGATATAATAACCTTGCTCGATACATGATGTTCTTTAGCATATTCATATACGCGCATTTTACTCATATATTCACCCCCGTGTTGATGGTCCGATCCTTTCGATCAGCCGGCCTGCGAAACCACTGTCCGTGACCGCTATGATCACGCGCGAAGGCTGACCGATCGCTTGGCCGAGCACCTCTCTATCCGGTACGGTCAAAAGCGGAACATGATAGTAGCTGCACTTATTTCCAATTGTCTTTTTAGTTCGCTCAGAAGCATCGGCCGATAAAAGCACCGCCTCAGCCTTGTTTTGGCGAATCAAACGCAGAACGGTTTCCTCTCCGGAGCTTACTTTTCCCGCCCTCTGTGCGAGTCCCAGAAATTGCATCCATTCTTTATTGGACATCGGCCGTATGTGTCTCCAAATAGTCAAGCATTTCATCAAAAACATGTTCAGGCACAGGAACGCCTAATTGCCTGGAGAGCAGGTTTTTATTTTTCGCTTTCTGAACACATTCTGTTTTTTTGGAGAGGTATGCGCCACGTCCGTTTTTCTTCCCCGTCAAATCAAGAGATACTTCTCCCTCAGGAGAACGAACGATACGGAAAAGGCCTTTTTTTTCGGTTGATTCCTGGCAGGCAATGCACTTTCGCAACGGAATCTTTCGCTGTTTCGGCATTGAAATAGCCTCCTTAGCCTTGCTCGTTTTCAGGTGAATCCTCAGAATCCGCAGATGTATCAATCAAGTCTTCAGACTGAACTTCGCCGGTCTCTGAAACAGTTTCATCATCAAAGAGACCGATCTCTTCTGCTTCGGACTCACTCTTTATGTCAATTTTCCATCCGGTCAATTTTGCTGCCAAACGGGCATTCTGTCCACGTTTGCCAATGGCAAGCGAAAGCTGATAATCAGGAACAACGACCGTTGTCGCCTTTTCCTTTTCATCTACAATCACTTTTACCACTTTTGAAGGACTCAGTGCATTCGCGACATACGTTACCGGATCTTCTGACCAGCGAACAATATCAATTTTTTCGCCTTTCAGTTCATTAACAATGGTTTGTACGCGAGCACCTTTCTGCCCAACACATGCACCGACAGCATCCACTGCAGGATCCGCTGCATGTACTGCAATTTTCGAGCGATCGCCAGCTTCTCGAGAGATTGATTTAATTTCAACTGTTCCATCATAAATTTCCGGAACTTCCAATTCAAATAAACGCTTAAGCAGACCCGGATGAGTCCGAGACACCGTAATCATCGGTCCTTTTTTCGCGTCTTCTACCTTCGTCAGGTAGACTTTGATGCGGTCGTGCGGATGATAGGTTTCATTCGGCATTTGTTCTGTCTGTGGAAGCAGCGCTTCAACACGACCCAAATCGACGTAAATAAATCGATGATCGATTCTTTGAACAATTCCCGTCATAATATCATCTTCACGATCAATAAATTCAGAAAAAATCACGCCGCGCTCAGCTTCTCGCACGCGCTGAGTGACGACCTGTTTTGCTGTTTGTGCAGCAATACGCCCAAAATTGCGCGGGGTCACTTCAATCTCTACAGTATCGCCGACTTGATAATGAGGATTCAAGCCTTTTGCCTGCTCTAGTGAAATTTGCAGGTTATTGTTCTCAACTGCCTCAACGATTTCTTTTCGGGCATATACCTTGATCTGTCCCAAACCCTCATTAATATCCACCCGCACATTCTGCGCCTGATCAAAATTTCGTTTATACGCGGAAATAAGTGCAGCTTCTAAAGCATCCAGCAGAACTTCTTTGCTGATCCCTTTATCTTTTTCCAGTGCGGTGAGCGCTTCTAATAAATCACTGCTCATTTTGTTCTCCCCTTTTTCTCGGCAGTTCTATACTAAAAAATGATCGCAAGTCTGCTGCTCGCAATCTTGTCAAAGGGAAGAGTTACATGATTCACTCTCGTTTTGTTCTTGATTGCGAGTACAACATAATCCTTGTTCACTTCAGTCAGGTTGCCCTCGAATACTTTGGCACCATCAATAGGTTCATAGGTGGTCAGATGGACATCTTTTCCCACAGCTTTCTCGAAGTCTCCGAACTTCTTCAACGGGCGTTCTGCACCTGGTGAAGACACTTCAAGAAAGTAAGCTTCTTTTATCGGATCTTTCTCATCGAGAACTTCACTCAGTTTTTCGCTGACAGCCGCACACGTATCCAGATCGACGCCGCCTTGAGGGGTATCAATAAAAACGCGCAAAAAACGGTTTTTGCCCTCTTTGACGTACTCGATATCAACGAGTTCCAGATTCATTTCGCGCAAAATCGGGGAAATCAAGTCATCTGTCATCTTCGCAACAACGCTAGCCATTTTCAGCCTCCTTTTGAAAATGAAAGAGTGGGAATTTCCCACTCTTTGCAGACGAACTATTTCCAGTATTTCCATAAACACTATATCATACCCATCTGCTCAAGGCAAGAAAACCATAATGTCAGAACAGAGACAGCTGGTTCGCATCCGGCATACCTTCCAAACAGCCTTGACCATCAAGAAATTCAAGAACGGTCTTCGATATTTTCGCTCTTCTCTGCAAGTCCTCTTTCGACAAAAACTCTCCGTCTTCTCGTGCTTTGGCGATCGCTTTTGCAGCGTTCGTACCGACGCCCGGAATCGCATTAAAAGGTGGAATGAGTGTATCTCCTTCGACAAGAAAACGCGTCGCATCTGAACGGTATAGATCAACTGATTGAAAACTGAGTCCGCGTTCACACATTTCCAGTGCAACTTCCAGGACGGTTAACAAGCTCTTCTCTTTAGGAAGCACGTCATTGCCCTTTTTCTCAATTTCATCCATCTTGAGTCGAATCGCATCAGATCCGCGCTTCATAACATCCACGTCAAAATCGTCAGCCCGAACAGTGAAATAGGTTGCATAGAATAAGACAGGATAATGTACCTTAAAATAGGAAATCCGGATTGCCATTAAAACATAAGCGGTCGCATGCGCCTTTGGAAACATGTATTTGATCTTAAGACATGAATCCATATACCAGCTTGGTACATTATTCTCCTTCATTTCGTCTATCCATTCATCATTTAGTCCTTTGCCCTTTCGCACGGACTCCATGATTTTGAATGCATGCGACGGTTCAAGTCCCTGGTGCATCAAATCAATCATGATATCATCACGACAGGAAATAACGTCACGAAGGACGCAAGTTCCGTCTTCAATTAGTACTTGAGCATTGCCCAGCCATACATCGGTTCCGTGTGACAAACCTGAGATCTGGACTAGTTCGGCGAAAGTCGTCGGCTTAGTGTCCTCAAGCATCTGGCGCACAAATCGTGTGCCGAATTCCGGAATGCCGAGCGTTCCTGTCTTACAGC
>Ga0334901_1001657_pt1 | contig 22203 bp, 20 predicted proteins | sample GraSluR3_MG_3_FD_207216 | JGI IMG/M metagenome (GOLD analysis project Ga0334901, IMG submission 207216) | Sludge microbial communities from methane-producing bioreactor in Wageningen University, Netherlands - Granular Sludge_15_08-R3 | ecosystem: Engineered > Bioreactor > Anaerobic >... | reverse complement strand
TCTCAATTTGTGATAATGAAACTGGTAATTATATTTTTCAATTAGGTCACAAACAAAAAGAACCTTGCTTTACTAGTTTAACTTGTACCGAAACAGATGATTTGAATATTAAACGCTCTTTTGTGTACTCATTTTTTGATGGTAATTTATATCGTATAAATAAAACATATTTAATACCGATTGAAAATACAGATGAAACAGAAGAAGAGTATGATAATTGGGTTATGAAATTTAATGATGTTTATGGTTGTGGTGCAACATTTCAAAAAAAAAGTGAAACTACATATGAGGTAGTAGAAATATGCAATATAGTTAATATGTCAGATGGGGACATTCACGAGGTATACCAAACAAATCATACATCTTTAGAACAAACTGAAACAACAAGAAATGAAATTATTGATTATTATGATAAATGGATGGTATGTGAATAAATAAGTAAAATGGTTTATATATTTAATAAAGGAGGCTAAGATGAATAGCAAATTACTAGATAAACATTTAGATGATTATTTAAAAAAAATAAAAATTAATGGCGAGATGGAAGCTTTAATTGAAAGGGAAGAAAGGAAAAAATTTTATAATTCGTTTACTAAAGAAAAATTATTGAGTATTGATATTGATGACTTTTATGAGTATATTGGTAAACTATGGGCTATGATTATGTGGGGGAATAAAAAATATAGAATTGATCAATTGATTACTGATAATGGTGGTTTTGAAAAATTAAAGAGTAAATTAGTAGAATTAATATATGGTAATAATAGTATTGATTTTAGATGGGATGATTTTAAAAAAAATACAAAAGGTTTTGGACCAGCTATGATGAGTGAAATTCTATGTTATGTTTATCCTAATGATTGCATGTTATGGAACCGGACAGCAGAATCTGCTTATCAAAGTTTAGAAATTTCAGATATTCCAATTCGTAATTATCAAATGACAGGAAAAAAATATGTTGAAATGACAGAAATAGCAAAAGAAATACAAAAACGTATAATTGAGAAAGGATACCCAAATGCTGACTTGTTATTTGTTGATTATTTTTTTTGGGATCAGTTAAGAGATGTGACATCTGTTGTAATTGTTGAAAAAGAAAAGAAAGAATCCGTAATTAACAATAGATCTTATCATAATGAGATAATTGACTACATAAATAATATAGGGAATTTATTGGGATATAATACTGATTTAAAAAGAAACATTAAAAACTCTGGAAAAATAGCTGATGCAATATGGGAATTTAATGTTGGGAACATTGGTAAAATTAAATATGTATTTGAAGTCCAAGATAGTGGATCAATAGATTCGTTAATTGTAAGTTTGATGAATGCTTCTCAAGACATTGCGGTGCAGGCAGTAGTTGCTGTTTCTGATAAAGATCAAATTGATAAAATAAAACAACATTGCAATAACATTGAGGGAAGTTTTAATGGTAAGTTAAAGTTTTGGAATATTAGCGAAATTGAGAGGGCTTATACTGAATTAAGTAATTCTATGGAAATAATAAACAAAACGATTAATGTTAATGTTGATAATTAATTTAATACTTAAATATTATTAGAAATTATGTTATTATAAATAATAGAGGATATTTATTTTTACCATTATTAATAATTGAAAGGGAATAATTTATGTTAAAAAAAATAATTGTATTATTAATTATTTTGATACCTTTAATTTTAGGTATAATTGATTATAAGAGAGTTGTTAATAATGAATTCCCTTTATTTATGATTAGAGTAAGTGATAATAATAGTAATTTTCAAAATTATATTGGTTTAGGGTATAAATTAAAAAGAAAAGTTAATGTATCTTACCAGGAACCATTATATTTAGATGATGAAATTAAATTTGGTTTATGGTTTTTCACTTGGAAACTTAATTATTATACACTTATTAATTATTTATATACGATTAAGACAATAGAAACAAAAGACTGTGATAGAAATCCAAAATATTATTATACTGAAGACAACCAAGATATATATACCTATTGTTTAGATAGTATATTAGTTAATAATGATATTGATTTAAAAGATTATTTTAAAAACAATAATATTAAATTTAATAATTTTATAGAAGGCCTAATATTTGCTGAAGAAGCTAAAAATGGTAAATATAAAATATATAAAGATACAGGTAAAACTACTAATATAAGTACTGGTTTTACTAATAAAGGATTAACTATTTTAAAATGTAATGTAAGTGGTAATAAAAATATTTATATCGGACCGAAATGGATGAATTATGAAAATGGTTTTTGTCAATAAAAAAGGAGTAATATATGGAAAATAATAAGATATTTTTAGGTTTAGTTGTAATAGTTATAGTTTCAATTATATTAGGTTTTGTTTTAGGGACAAATGATAATACGGAAATTAGTAATTGTCAAAACGAAGAATTGTTATCCCCGGAAACGGAACATCGAATATGTCAATATATTGATTTAAGAGATTTAAGTATCAATAATAAAAAGATTGAAATTGGCAAAGTAATAAAAGAAAAAATTAATAATGAGTTTAATGTTTATGATTATATAATAAGTCCAGCTGAAAGTGAAAATAACGAGGATAAAATTAAGGTATATGATTTTATTTTTGTAATTAAAGGTGCTAAAACTGATATTGGGTATACTGTTTTTGTAAATGAAAATGATACTATGATTAAATCAATATTTGATAATATGCAAGGTTATAAGGTATCAGAATTAAAAGAAAAGTATGAAGATACTATTCAAACAAAAATAGATCGATTATCAAAATTAAAAATTATGGAAATGAGAAGAAAAGTACTAGATATTACTACCAAGACAAAATATATTATAAATATTATTGGCGAAGAAAAACGTTATGATTTAACAACTAACAAACTATATTATGTAATCCTTTATGAAGGGATCGAGGAATTAGAAGATGGAACAGGCTTTACGCCACCTAAATGGGTTGATATTTATAAGGAAGAGATTTAATTATTTAGTAAGTAATTAAAAAAATTTATTATTATATTGGATAGATAAATATATATATAATTTACAAGTTAAATTATATATGTTATAATGGTTATACAAATCAAGAGTAAATTGGGGTAAATAAAAAGAGGAGGATTTTGTAATGAAACAAAACAAAGTAAAAGTAGAACTATTACCCCATACACCATTTCTAAAATATAATGGAAAGTTTGATAGGAATACAGCGATTGAATATTGTGGTAAAATTGCTGGTGAATGTTATGAGCCAGATGGATGGGAAACATTAAAAAATGAAGATGAAAACAAAACAAAAAGAAGAGTTGAATTAACGCTAGGATTAGAACATTCTACTCCTTATGAACATGTAAATATTGGTTTTGAAATAACTAATGCACCTAAAATATTGTTAATGGCACTAAATAATGAAAGGCAATGTGCGACAAGTGAAAAATCATTAAGATATACTTCTATTGAAAAAGGGAAAGATCCAAATATTTCTGAAAGGGAAGTTTTTCTTTATCAAAAATGGATGAATATACTTAAAAGTAAAATTAAAGATCGCTATGGAGATATTTATAGTGATAATAAAATTCAAAAATTAGCGCAAGAAAACAGTCGCTATTTGACATCTGTATTTATATCTACACAAATGGTTCACACTATTCCTTGGATTCAATTAAATCGTATTGCATCATTTATGCAAGGAAATATAAATAAGAAAAACAAAAATGATTTTGAAGAACGATTAACTCCTTATTTTAAACAATTTATTAATCGTTTAGATGAATTAGATATTTTAGACGAAAGGGCAATGTCTAATCGTAAACATCGTGAATTATCTTTATTTAATAATAGGAAAGTAGTAGATTCATTTGGTGATTCTTATGCACTAAATTATAAAGGTACATTTTCTCAATTAGCACAAACGCATAGACATCGAACTAGTAAATACAGTATGAAATTATTAGAGGAAAAAGAATATTTTATTCTTCCTATTTTAAAAGATGACCCAGTATTAGTTGACGAATGGTTAGCAGATATTTCTTCGATTGCTTATGCTTATCCACAAGGTGAATTAGTGTTAATAAACGAACGTGGTACTTTTGAAGATTTCATCTTAAAAACGAAAGAAAGATTATGTACAGCTGCACAACTTGAAATAATGCTACAAACAAGGAAAACTTTGTTAAAATATAAAGAAGCCTTAAATGTTAGTAATCATCCATTAAAAGATGAGATTAATAAATATACAAAAGGAGCTAGATGCACATTTCCTGATTATGAGTGTGCTAAAGATTGTGGTTTTGAAGAAGGAAAGACATTAGTAAGAGAAATATAATTAAAAAAGAGTTAAAATAACTCTTTTTTTGACAAAAATTGATTATTTTTATCTTTTTGTAACAAAATAAAAATAGTGGTGAGAATATGATTAAGAATATACCGTTAACTATTTTTATTTTTTTTAGTTTATTAGTAGTTATTATTGCTAGTATTAATATTAGAAATCAAATTGATGAACCAATCAATGATATTTTAACAGAGAAAGTGGTTAAGTATTTAACTGATGATATTAACGCTATGGTTGAGCAACCAAAAACTTTTAATAATTATTATTTATTATTTGATCAATATAAATTAAACACTAAAAATTTTATTAAGATATTTTCTTTCTTTAATCAATATAATTATGAATATCATATTATGGCTATTTACCCTTATATTAATCCATTATATCAAAGTATATTAACCAAAATTGAACGAATATCATTAAAAAATTATAATCTTAATAATATTTTAGATCAATTTTATCAAACGTATACGAATGAACTAACTAAATATAATTTAGATTATGAATTAGAATCATCTTTTGTCAATGGTATTACGATTAGAATGATTAAAATTTATACTTCTAATGAAGCGTTATATACTTTTTTAAATAAATATCCAACTATAAAATATAGTTTAAATCCGAGCGGTATTTTTAAAACAATATAATTTTATTTTTTAAATAATATATTATCAAGTATAAAAAATATTATTATACTTGATTTTTTTTTTAATTAATATTTGTCAAATATTCTGATTAATAGTATAATATAATTAAATAAGGAGTGATATAGTGGCGGTTTTTTGGTTATTAGTAATTATTATCTTTTTTGTTCTAGAAGCTGTTTCCTTTAACTTAGTTACTATTTGGTTTGCAGTTGGTGGAATTGGTGCGTTTATTACTACTTATTTTACTGACAATACTTTAATGCAATTTATAATTTTTGTTGGTGTTACTGTTATTTCTTTAATATCGACACGTCCAGTAATTAAAAAATATTTAAAGGTAAAATCAGTACGTACTAATTTAGATGCTGTTATTGGTAAAGTTGGTATTGTTACGCAAAAAATAAATAAAGATCAACTTGGTCGTGTTAAAGTTGATGGTAAAGAATGGACAGCTAAAGCTGATACATTAATAAAAGAGAACACTAAAGTAGAAATACTTGCAATAGAAGGTGTTAAATTAATAGTTAGAAAGAAGGAGGAAAAATAAAATGGATGCTTTTATTATTTTTATCATCATTGGATTAATTGTGGTTGTTTTTAATGTTAAAATTGTACCACAATCAAGAACTTTTATTATTGAAAGGTTAGGTAGTTATTATCAAACATGGCAAAATGGATTACATTTTAAAGTGCCATTTATTGACCGTATAGCTAATGCAGTTTCGTTAAAAGAAAAGGTTAGGGATTTCCAACCACAACCAGTAATTACGAAAGATAATGTAACTATGCAAATTGATACGGTGGTTTACTTTCAAATTACGGATTCAAAATTATATACTTATGGAGTGGAAAATCCCATTAATGCAATTGAAAATTTAACAGCTACTACTTTAAGAAATATTATTGGTGATTTAGAATTGGATGAAACTTTAACTTCACGTGATATTATTAACAATAAAATGCGTTTAATTCTTGATGAAGCGACTGATCCATGGGGAATAAAAATAAACCGAGTAGAAGTAAAAAATATTCTTCCACCAAGAGATATTCAGGAAGCAATGGAAAAACAAATGCGTGCTGAACGTGAACGCCGAGAATCAATTTTAAGAGCAGAAGGAGATAAACGTGCTGCTATTTTAAGAGCAGAAGGAGAAAAAGAAAGTGCTATATTAGTAGCAGAAGCTAAAAAAGAAGCCCAAATTAGAGAAGCTGAAGGGGAAGCCGAAGCAATTGTTACAATTCAAGAAGCAAATGCTAATGGGATTAAATTATTAAAAGAAGCTGGCGCTGATGAAGCAGTTTTAAAATTAAAAAGTTTTGAAACCTTTGCCAAAGTAGCAGATGGGCAAGCAACTAAAATTATTATTCCATCAGAATTACAAAATTTAGCATCAGTTTTAACTACTGCTGCTGAAATGTTTGATAAAGATTTAAAACAACAATAATATAAATCAGGAGTAACAAATGAATGAAATCAAGTACTTAATTAAAAGAATAAAATCCCTAAATATTAAAAACATGTTTATAACTATTAATAAGGTACATGTGAAAAATAAAAAACCGAAAATAATTATTTTTATTGATATGATTTGGTGTGGTTTTAAGTATTTAGCAGGTTATATGGATTATTACATTTTTGGTATGTATGATTTAAATAAAGAACAACGAAAAACGGTTTTAACAAGAGGGAAAAATGATAAATATATTAGAGCTTTGAATGATCTAAATTATTGGCACTTAGTACATAATAAAAACGAATTTAATGATAAGTTCTCATCATATTTAAAACGTGATTGGTTATTTTTAAATGATAATAAAGAAGAATTTAAACTTTTTATTAAAACTAAAAAAGAATTCATTGCTAAACCACAAAATGGTACTTGTGGAAAGGGAATTGAAAAAATTAAAGTGGCTGATTTTAAACCGGATGAATTATATGAGTATTTAATGAATAAAAGGTTAGTAGTATTAGAAGAGATAGTAAAACAACATAACACTATTAATAAGTTACATCCTCATTCAGTTAATACTATTAGAACTATTACCATATTAAAAGATAAGAAACCATATGTAGTAGCCGCTTATATGCGAATTGGTAATGGTAAAGTAGTAGATAATTTTAATAGTGGGGGGATGGTTGTTCCAGTTGATATTAAAACAGGTACAATCAAATATAAAGCATTAGATAAAGCGGGAAATATTTATGAAAAACACCCTTTAACTAATGTTAATATAGTTGGTTTTAAAGTACCAAAATGGCAAGAAGTAATTAATTTAGCAAAAAAAGCAGCTCAAGAAATACCGGAATTAGGAATTATGGGTTGGGATGTTGCTATAACAAAGGAAGGACCATTATTAATTGAAGCTAATCAATATCCTGGTCATGATATATATCAATTACCACCTCATACTAAAAATGGAATTGGGATGTTACCAACTTTTGAAAAAATTTTAAAAATAGATTAATAAAAAAATATCTAGTTAATATTAGATATTTTTTATTTCGATTAAATAAGGTGCTTTTTTATTATCAGTGTTATAGTAATAATTAATGATATAATTGTTTCCCATTTTAGCTAAGCATTTTTTTATTTCCTTACTTTCTTTTTGACCTTCTTCATGACCTGGATAAACAACGATTAAACAAATGCCATCTTTTTTTAACAGCTCTAAACTAATTTTTATTGCTTTAATGGTGGCTTCTACTTTAGTAGTAATTTCTTTATGCCAATTAGGCAAATATCCTAAATTAAAAGTAATAATTTTTACTTTATTTTTTAATTGCGGTAATTTATCTAACATATTAGCATGTGATTCTTGGTATAGGGTATAATTTTTTATTTTATTATTATTTAATAATTTTTTAGATCTTATTATAGCTTCTTTTTGAATATCAAAACCATATACATGACCATTAGCAACTAGATTAGCTAAAAATAAAGTATCATTACCATTGCCAATTGTTGCATCAATTACAATATCATTGTTGTTAATATTATTAACAATAATTTGCTTAAATTTATTTAAAATATTTTCATGAAAACCTTGGTATGTATTTTTTGCTATTAAATTAGTGTTTATTTCGTTTTCAATATTATTCTTTTCCATTAACCATTTAGGAGCTAGTATATTTTTTATATTAATATCATTAATTAATTGATAAATAACAATTCTACTAGGTATTATTTCTAATTGCTCAGTAACAATATCAATGTATTCTTTTTTTGTTAATAATGGAAATGGTTTTCTAGTATAAAATTCTGATATTTTAGTATTTTTTTTAATTGTAAACATATTTATTTTAACGCCTTGAATATCTAGTTTAGTTAAATAACGGGTATTTTTTAACATTATTTCTTTAGTTTTATTAGGAAGACCATTAATAACATTAATAATTACTTTAATTTTTAGTTGACGTATTTTTTTTATAATTTTTTCTATTTGATCCCAATCATATTTTAAGGCAATTGTGTCCATATTATCAATTAATGGTGCTTTTAATTCGATGGTAAGATTAATTTTTTGTTTTAAAGTATTTAAATATTTTAATAATTCAGTATTAATATAATTTGGCTCAATTATAATATGTAAATTTATAATAATATTATTATTAACAAGTTCTTTTAATTCATCAAAAGAAAAATTATTTATTTCTAATAAATAAGCATCATTTTCTTTTAAAGTATGATAACGATTATTATTAGTTGAATATTTAAAAAGATTCATGAACATCACCTAATATAAGTATATCATTCTTTATTATTTAAAAAAAGATAAATGAGGTGGTAAAATGAATAACCAAAAGAAATATAATTTATTTATTTTTTTCGGTACTTTTACGCGTAGTTTAGTGGAAGTATTTGTTCCTATTATTTTATATAATAAAGTAGATTCTTTTTCTTATGTTTATTTTTTTCTTTTATTAAGTTATTTATTTTCATTTATTTTAAATATACCTTTAGTATATTTAAGTCGTAAATTAACTTTTAAATGGTTAATTATAATTACTTCTTTTTCTATTATTATTTCTTATTATTATCTCTTTATTATGCCTTTTACTATTTTTAATTTAGTTATTATTGCTATTACTCATGTAATTAATGCCCATGTTTATTGGTTATCAAGACATTATTTCGCTTTAGGAATATTAACGATTAAAAAAATATCACCCCAAGTTGGTAAAATCGTTATTCTTAATCAATTAGCATTAATTCCAGCTTCTTATTTAGGGGCCTTACTAATTACTTATTTAAATTTATATTCTTTATTATTAGTTATTATATTATTATATATAATTACAGTTATTCCATTATTTTGTTTAGAAAATATAAAACAAAAACCAATATCATTAAAAATGGGAATAAGCAATATTATTAAAAATATTCCTTTTAAGTATACATTGTTTTTTTCTTTTGCTCAGTTTCGAGTTATTAGTAAATATTTATTCCCTTTATATATATTTTTATATGTAAAAAATCAATATACTTATATTGGTATTTTTAATATTATTGTCGGATTTGCTAGTATGTTATTTGTATATTTTTTTGCTCAAAAAATGGCAAAGAAAAAGAAAGATTACTTATTATTAACGGGGTTTTTATCATTTATAGTATGGATTTTAAAATTAAATATTTTAGCAACTGGCTTATTTCTAATTGTGGGATTAATGGAAGGATTAGTTGAAAAGATGTATGAAACAGCTTTTAATTATAATTTATATGCTTGGGGTAAACAATATGATCGACTTAGTTATGTTGCATATATTGAAGGATTACAAAGTTTGGTACGGGTATTAATAATGCTTATTTTTTTCCTTTTTATAGAAGATATAAAATTAATATTATATATTTCGGCCTTTATGTTAATTATAATTGGGATAATTGGTTATTATAATAAAAAAAATTTATATGAATGATTTATATATTTATGTTAATAATATTAACATAAATTACCAATGTAAAATTCGATATAATTCATTGACTTTAAAAGGATAAGATGTTATGTTAAGTGTAATAATAGTAGTAGAAAAGCGAGGTATAAAATGAAAAGAAAAGGTTTTACGTTAGTTGAGTTATTAGCGGTAATAGTAATATTAGCAATTATCTTAGCAATTGCGATTCCATCAATTACAGGTCTTATTCATCGAGCTACAATTGATGCTTTTAATAGTGATGCAAAAATGGTTTTAAAAGCTATTGATTATAAGTTATTAGAAACTAGTAACTATAATATTGAAGATCTTGATCGTGATAAAATTAAAACAGATTTAGAATTAGGGAATGATAATTATGAATCAGTATCAGTTTCCATGAAAGATGATAAACCATACATTATTATTGTTGGACAAAATAAATGGGATGATTTAGTAGCCTGTGGAACTTATACTAATATGATAGTAGGTGATGGATCTGAATGTGATGGTGAATTACCGACACCAACGCCACCAGTAATTGTAAATGAACCTATTATAGAGGAAAGTATGAGTCCAATTAAATGGGATGAAACAGAAGAAAAATGGGTTGAAACAACAACTGGAGATGAAGATTGGTATGATTATGCTAATGGGGAGTGGGCGAATGCTCAAACTATAGATGGTTCTTATTGGGTATGGATTCCAAGATATGCATATAAGATAACAAGTGGATGGCACTGTAATGATATTACTTGCGAAAAATTTACTGTTCCAAATGGTGATACTGGTAATATTGAAATATCATTTAGTGATGGAATTGATGATACAAAAGGTGGAACTGTTGCGATAGTTGATACGTGTAATTATGGGGATTATACAGTTGATACAGAATGTGCTAACGATTCAAATGGAACATGGACTAATCATCCTGCCTTTACTTTTGGTGAGGGAATAGATAAGATTGAATTAACAGGAATATGGGTAGCTAAGTTTGAAACTAGTATTGCTGAAACAGAACATGCATGCTATATTAATTCCCTTGCCGAAGATTGTAATGATGATACATTAACACCTAAAGTTGTCCCTAATGCGATATCATGGCGAGCAATTAATATTGGAAATATATTTGAAGCGATTCGCAATATGGCAACAAAAAATATATATGGTTGGGATGGTAGTGGTAATGGTATTGATACTCATTTAATAAAAAATACAGAATGGGGAGCAGTTGCATATTTATCGCAATCGATTTATGGAAAAAATGATGAGATTTGGATTAATCCATCTGATAACAGAACAACTGGGTGTGCGGGTAGTAGTGCTTCGGCAGATGTTACTGAGGGTTGTCAATTTCAATATCATACTGGTAATGGTCAAGAAGCTAGTACTACCGGTAATATATATGGAATTTATGATATGAGTGGTGGTTCTGCTGAATATGTATCTGCTTATATTAATAATGGAGCTGATGCATTAACTAATTATGGTTCTAATATTTTAGCAGCAGATGCCAAATATAAAGATGTATATCAAGTAGATCCATCTGATGATGCGATGAGCAATTATCTTTTGTCAATAAATAAAAAAGGTGATGCTATTTATGAAACGAGTGAATGCGGGGGAACCGGTTATTGTTCTTGGTATGATGATTATGGTCACTTTCCATCTGATCCTTGGCCATGGTTTGAACGCGGTGGTTCGAACAATAGTGCTAATGAATCATTTAATGGTTCTTTCCATTTTTCTGGTACTCCTGGCGGAACTTCACCTCGTGTTGGCTCAAGAATTGTTTTATTAGTAGATGATAATTTATAGAGGTTAAAACCTCTTTTTTTATTAAAAAATATATTTTACATATATTATTAATTATGCTATACTTTTAATTGTAAGGAGATGAGCAAATGAAAGTACTTAAATTTGGTGCTGTTTGGTGTCCTGGTTGTTTAATAATGAAACCAAGGTGGGCAGAAATCGAGTCAGAATTACCTTGGCTTAATACTATCTATTTTGATTATGATAAAGATAAAGAAGCAGTTGAAAAATGGGAGGTAAAAGACGTATTACCAGTTTTCATTTTTGTTGATTCTAATAATAAGGAAATCACTAGATTAATAGGTGAATTTCCAAAGAAAAAATTATTACAATTAATTGAAAAATATAAAGACAAATAGAAGTTAGGAAGATGTTTATGCATAAATTTAGTTATAAAACTATTATTTTTTTCTTTATTATTTTTCTTTTTTTTCCTAGTTTAACAAATGCTGAAGAACCTCTTTATGATGTAGATATTCATTTTTTTTGGGGTAATGGTTGCCCTCATTGTTCTAAATCAAAAGAGGCTTTAGAGGAAATAGCAAAAGAATATAATAATATTACTATTTATGATTACCAAGTTTATGGTAATGCTACTAATCAAAAGATTTTTGAAGAAATGACAGAAGCAATAGGTGAAAATATTGAGTATATTCCTTGTATTATTATTGGTACAAGAGCTATTGTTGGTTTTCATCCAACATTAACTAAGACTAAGATTATTGATGCAATTGAATACTATTCATATAATGAAAATGATGGTCCTATTTTAGAAGATGAAAAAGAAGTTGATGTTCCTATTTTTGGTAAAATTGATCCAACTAATTTTTCTTTACCATTAATTACAATTGTATTAGGAACTATAGATGGTTTCAATCCATGTGCAATGTGGATTTTATTATTTTTAATTAGTGTTTTAGTCGGGTTAAAAGACCGTAAAAAAATGTGGGTACTTGGTTTTACCTTTCTTTTTACTTCAGCTTTAATTTATTTTCTGTTTATGGCAGCTTGGTTAGAATTTATGCTTATTTTAGGAATGTTAGTATGGTTACGCTTATTAATAGGGTTAGTAGCTCTTATTGGTGGCGGTATTAATTTAAAATCATATTTTAATAGTAATGAATCAGGATGTAAAGTTGTAGATGAAGAAAAAAGAACAAAAATATTTAATAAAATTAATAAATTAACCAAAGAAAATAAAATGTATTTAGCAATTATTGGGATTATAACTTTAGCGATTTCTGTTAATATGATTGAATTAATATGCTCTGCTGGCTTACCTGTTATTTATACTAAGATTTTAGCAATGAATGACTTAAATAAAATCATTTATTATGGTTATTTATTGTTATATGTTTTATTTTTCTTACTTGATGACTTAATTATTTTTTCAATTGCCATGTTAACGCTTAAATTAACTGGTATTTCAACTAAATATAGTCGTTATTCAAGTTTGATTGGTGGTACATTAATGATTATTATTGGTATTTTATTAATTTTTAAACCAGAATGGTTAATGTTTGGTTAAAAAGATATTTATTTCTTTTAATTGTATGCTATAATAAAATATATATATAATTAATAAACATTGATGAAGGAGTAGTAATAAAATAAATTATATAAAGAGAGTCGATGGTGGTGGAAATCGATTATAATTATTTATGAATTCGCCTTCTAGTTTCATCAATAAGATGACGGTGTTAATCGTTAACAAGTTAAGAGCATAATATTTATATTATGAATTAAGGTGGTACCGCGTATAAACGCCCTTATTTAAGGACGTTTTTTTTGGAAGGATGATAATATGCGATTAAGAAAGGCTGTATTGGTTATTCATGGTTTTGGTAGTGGAACTTGGGAAAATGAGTTCTTAGTTAATTACTTAAATTATGATCGTAAATTAGATACTTATACCTTTACTTTGCCTGGTCATCATAAAGATTATATTCGTAAAGTTAAATATCAGGATTGGATTGATGCTTGTAAACAAGAAATGGAAAAGCTTGTTTCCAAATATAACAGTATATATTTAGTGGGGCATAGTATGGGTGGCGTAATTGCAGCATATATGGCTACTCAATATTCGCAAGTAAAAAAATTAGTTTTAATTGCACCAGCCTTTGAATATATAAATTTTGAACAAAATAAAATTGATATTACTGAAACATTAAGAAAAAGAAAAGAAAAAAAAGAATCAACTGAAGAAATTTATCCCGATATAACTGCGAAATTATTTCATATTGCACCTACTACTTTTTTGGAATTTATTAAATTAGTGAAAACATATAAAAATTGTACCAAAAAAGTAGTATGTGATACATTAATTATATATGGTGAAAAAGATGAATTAGTGCCTTATAAAAGTATTAAATATGCTTTAGATACAATTCCTTCAAAACGCAAATATTTAACTAAAGTTAAAAATGCACGTCATCGTATTTTAGTTAGTAAACGAAAAAGAGAAGTTAGTGAATATATAAGAATATTTTTAAGAGGAGGATTAAAATGGAACAAAACGAAAAAATCAAACATGTGAGAGAAATGTTTAATGAGGATTTAAAAGATGTTAATGACTTAACCATATTAAACGAAATAAAAATAAAATATTTAGGAAAAAAAGGTATTACGCAAGATTTATTTAAAATAATGAAAGTTCTTGATAAGAAAGAAAAAAAGGAATATGGTTTTTTACTAAATGAATTAATGCGTGAAATTAATCAAAGTTTAACTACTTTAAAAGAAGAATTAGAGTTAAAAGAACTAGAAATGAAATTAACACAAGAAAAAATTGATGTTACATTACCAGGTATTAATATAACCACTGGGGCACCCCATCCAATGAGTAAGATAATTGATGAAATAAGTGAATTATTTATAGCAATGGGTTATGATGTGATTTCCGGACCAGAAATGGAATCTGATTTATATAATTTTGAATATTTAAATGTACCAAAACATCATCCGGCAAGGGATATGCAAGACACTTTTTATATTACGGAAGAAATGTTATTAAGAACGCAAACTTCACCAGCACAAGTACGAACTTTATTAGGTAATAAAGAAAAGGGACCAGTTCGCGTAATTTGTCCAGGAAGAGTTTACCGACGTGATAATGATGATGCTACCCATTCACATCAATTTGCCCAAATTGAAGGTTTAGTTGTTGATAAAAATATTTCAATGGCTCATTTAAAAGGGACTTTAGAAATATTTGCGAAAAAATTATTTGGCTCTGATCGTGAAATTAGATTTCGTCCTAGTTATTTTCCATTTACCGAACCTAGTATTGAAGTTGATGTTAATTGTTTTAATTGTAATGGTAATGGCTGCGCCATTTGTAAACAATCGGGTTGGATTGAAATATTAGGCGCTGGTATGGTTCATCCACATGTCTTAAAAATGTGTGGTTATGATTCGGAAGTATGGACTGGTTTTGCCTTTGGCATGGGCGTTGAAAGAATTGCTATGCTAAAATATGGGATCCCTGATATTAGAGATTTTTATACTAATGATTTACGATTTATTAAACAGTTTGATCAATTTGAAGGTGGTGAATAAAATGCGGGTAAATATGAGTTGGTTAAAAGAATTTATTGATTTAAAGGATATTAATTATCAAGAATTGGCTAATAAAATGTTGTTAATTGGGAATGAATATGATGATATTACTAAAATAAGTGATTCATCTAATTTAGTGGTTGGTTATGTAATCGAAAGAATTAATCATCCTTATTCTGATCATTTAAATTTATGCCAAGTTGATATTGGCGATGGTGAAGTAAAAGAAATAATATGTGGTGCTGCTAATGTAGATAAAGGTCAAAAGGTAATTGTGGCGAAAGTAGGTGCTACATTACCAAATGGTGTTGAAATTGGGAAAGCTAAGATTAGAGGAATTGAATCTAACGGGATGATTTGTTCACTAGAAGAATTGGGAATTGAATTAAAATATATTCCGGAACGAAGTCGTGGGGGAATTCATGTTTTAGAAGATGATGCTTCGATTGGGATGGATGCTTTAGAGTACTTACATTATAATGATATGGTTATTAATTTTGATATTACTGCTAATCGTAGTGATTTACTTAGTATGTTAGGAATGGCTTATGAGATTGGGGCAATATTAAAAGAGAAAGTAAAATTACCAACTATGGTGTTAAAAGAAGAAAATGAAGAAGCAAAAGATAATTTAGCAGTAGAAATTAAAACTGATTATGCTCCTGTTTATTTAACAAGAATTATAAAAGATTTAGTGATTAAAGAAAGTCCTAATTTTATTAAAGCCCGCTTAATGAGTGCGGGAATTAGATCAATTAATAATGTAGTTGATATAAGTAATTATATAATGCTTGAATATGGGCAACCGTTACATTTTTTTGATTATGATAAATTAGGCTCTAAAATAGTAGTTAGGATGGCTAATGAGGGGGAAGCGATAAAAACTCTAGACAACAAAGAAAGAACATTAACTAAAGATGATATTGTTATTGCTACTCCTAAAGAAGCAGTTGGTATAGCAGGTGTTATGGGCGGTCATAATACTGAAGTTACTAATGATACAAATAGCATTGTGATCGAAAGTGCAGTTTTTGATCCTAGTCATATCCAAGCAACTTCTAAAAAGATATTACGTAGTGAAGCAAGTATGCGTTTTGCCAAAGGGATTGATCCTAACCGCGCTGAATTAGCGTTAAATCGTGCGGCTTATCTTTTGCAAAAATATGCTTCCGGAAAAGTACTAAAAGGAATTATTGGTTATAATAATGGTAACCAAGAACCCATTATAATAGATATCGCTTTAACCAAAATTAACCGTGTATTAGGTATTGAATTAAAGGACGAAGATGTTAAAGATGTATTTGAACGTTTAGATTTTGAATATCAATATCAAAATGATGTTTTTAAAGTAACAGTACCAACGCGCAGGTTAGATATAAAAATAGAAGAAGATTTAATTGAAGAAATTGGTCGTATTTATGGTTATGATCAAATACCAGGTATCTTACCAATTACTAAAATAAAAAAAGGAAATATTGGGCATCAAAATGATATATTAAAAAAATTAAGAAAACGTTTAGAAGGACTTGGTTTAACCGAAGTACGTACTTATTCATTAATTAATGAAAATAATATTAATAAGTGGACAAATGATCAATTTGAAGCAATTAAAATAAAATCACCAATGAGCGAAGAACATATGTTTCTAAGATATAGTATTATTCCATCATTAATGGATGTTGCTAATTATAATGCTGCCCGTAGTATAAATGATATAATGATTTATGAAATTGGGACTAGTTATTATAAAAAGGAAGAAAATTATATAGAGGAACCAAAATTAGCGATATTAATGCTAGGAACTTATGCTACTCATGGTTGGCAAAATAAAGGAATAGTAGCTGATTTTTATGTTTTGAAAGGAATTTTAACTAATATAATGACTTATTTTGGTTTAATTGATCAATTAGAAATAAAAACTGGTAGTGATATTAAAGAAATGCATCCGCAAAGAAAGGCCTCTATTTATATTAATAATGAATTAATTGGTAATATGGGGGCAGTACATCCTGGAATTAGTGATTTACCAATATACCTTTTAGAAATATCATTAACTAGAATCTTAAAGCAAGAGATAAAAAAAATAAGATATGAACCAGTTTCCGTTTATCCAGTAATTTCTAAAGATCTTGCGTGGATTTTTAATAAGGATGTTGAAACAGAACTTATTACTAAAACGATAAAAAAAACAGGTGGTGAATTATTACAACAAATTGAAGTGTTTGATGTTTATGAAGGACCAAGTATTGGTGAAAATAATAAATCAATTGCATACACTTTAACCTTTATTGACAAAACAAAAACATTAACCGAAGAAATAGTTAATGAGATTGTTAATGATATTGTTAAAACTATTGAAACTGAATTAAATGGGAGTTTACGTGATAGTTAAGAAACTAAATTATTTTTTAAAGTAATTAAAATTTTATCTTGTTCTTCTTTTGAACTATTATTCCATAATAATTCAAAAAAGACACCTAAACCAGGGAGAGTGATTTCATCTCCCTTTTTGATTGATTCTTCAATACTATTTTTAATATCTTCCGTTTCCGTATTTTTAAAATTATTAATTATATAATTTCTAATATTTGGATTCATTTTTTCACCTTCCGTTATTATTTTACCTAAAATTGTTTTCATTTATACAAAAATATGATATAGTTATTTAAGAGAATAGGAGGCTATAATAATGAAATTGAATGAGAAGGGAAAAATTGTTGATAGTTTAGTTATTTTTTTAGTTATTATTATTATTGGTGTGTTGGCTTATCTTTCATATTATCGTTTTAATGAAGGTGAAGTAATTAATACAAAGGATATAGTTAAAAAATCTATTTCGCAAATAAAGATTTTAACTAATTATCAAACGAATTGGGAATTAAATGTTGATTTAAATAATCCTACTACTGATTATATGACTAAAATGGAAGGCGTATGGAAGCAAAGTAGTAATGATATTGGTTATAGTGAAATGACACTTACATATAATAATGAAGAAATTAATGGTGAAATGTATGTAACTAAAGAAGATAATGATTTAGTTGGGTATAAAAAAACTGCTAAAACAGAAAAATGGACAAAAGCACCTTTAGATAAAGAAGCAGAAATGGTTGGTGCTACTGTTGTTAATACGGTGACTTCTTTATTAGAAAATATGCTAAACTCTAATGAAGAAATAATTAGTAATGATGAAGAGGAGCAAAAACAAGTATTAGAAGCAACTTTTGCGTCTACGGAAATAATAAAATTAACTGATGTTACATTTGATGAAGATATACAAGGAACTACTAAAATTGTTTTATTTATTAATTCTAGTAATAATACTTATAATATTGAAAAAATGATAATAGAAACAATAATTAGTGAGGATGAAATAACAAACGCAACAATTTTATTTACAGTTGAATTTGATAATATAGGAGCAATAGATCAAATGACAATACCACAAGCGGTAATTGATGAAGCTAATTTAAAGGAAAAGTTGATGTCACAAATAACTGTATCTAATTTTTTAGAACTTATTAAAGAAGATAAAAATGTGTTTGTATATATTGGTTCTGATACTTGTTCAGGTTGTGTAGAAATGGAAGAAACTTTATTAGAAGTTGCTAATGATTTAGATATTAAGATTAATTATATTAATTTGGATACACTAAATGATGAAGATTATCAAATAGTATTAGAATCAGTAGATGTATTAGCGGAAGAAAATGAAATTCCATTTTTCGCGCGTTTTAATAATAATTTTATATATGATTATACAATTGGTAATGCTGATTATGAAACGATAAAAGGAATATGTACTGATTTAGCAACATAAAAAGCCATAAAAATGTATATAATTATGATATAATATTTTTATAAGAAAGGAAGGTAAAAATATGTGGGGATGGATTATTGTAATTGCCGTAATTATATTATGGTTGATCGTTTATATTATGAGGACTTATAACAAATTAATTGTATTAAGAAATAGGGTAAAAGATCAATGGGCACAGATTGATGTTCAATTAAAAAGAAGATTTGATTTAATTCCGAATTTAGTTGAAACTGTAAAAGGGTATGCTAGTCATGAAAAAGAAACATTAGAAGCAGTTATTGAAGCGAGAAATAAATTTCAGGCCGCTAATACTCCAGCCGAAGAAATGGAAGCTAACGGAGAATTAAGCCGTGTTTTAAGTCGTTTAATGGTTTTATCGGAAGCTTATCCAGAATTAAAAGCAAATCAAAATTTTCTTAATTTACAAAGGGATTTAAATGAAACTGAAGAAAAAATTGCTTATGCGAGACAATTTTATAATGATAGTGTTTTAACTTATAATAATAAATGTGAAGTATTTCCTTCCAATGTTATTGCTGGAATGTTTCATTTTGAATTACAAAAATTCTTTGAAGTTACTGAAGGTGAACGCGAAGCACCAAAGGTATCATTCGAATAAAAACTTACTACGGTAAGTTTTTTTAGAAAGAAGGAATTTAAATGAGAAAATTATTTTGGGGAATTATCCTTTTTTTAATTATTATTCCATCAACTAAAGCATTACAACCTAATTATAAGGTTACTAATCTATCCATTAATGCTGATATAAAAGAAAATGGCGATGCATATATAGAAGAACATATTGCTTTAAAAGGTGCATTTAATGGTTATATTCGTGATTTATATTATCAAGGTGATTATTCTTTATATGATGCTTCTTCATTACAATTATTAGATATATGTGAAATAGATATTATTAATATTGATCAATTTGATAATGTTGATAGTGATTGTTTTACTAGAGTTAATCAAGGTCAAAATGGAGAATCTTATGTTTATGAAGAAACAAATACGATAAATTATAAATCATTAAAAATGTATAAATATAATCCTAGTGGTACTGCTGTTTTTAGTATTAGATATATATTAAAAGATGTTGTTGTTATTCATAACGATATTGCTGAATTTTATTGGACATTTATTGGTACTGAATTTGATGATCAGATTGATGAAGTAAAGATTAATATTAATTTACCAGCCGCTTCTAATGAATTAAGAGCATGGGCTCATGGACCTTTAAATGGTGAAATTGATTTAATTGGTAAAGATAAAGTAATTGCTAAACTTGATAAGTTACCAGCTAACAATTTAATTGATGTGAGGATGGTTTTTGATCGTGAAATTGTTCCTTTAGGAACAAAATTATCTCATCAAAATAGTTTTGATGAGATAATTGAGGGTGAACAAAAAAGAGCGGACGATGTTAATAAATTAAGACAAAAAGCAAAGATTATTCATTATGGAATAATTACAATTAACTATTTATGGTTAATTGGTTTAATTATTATATTTATACATGTTTATAAAAAATATGATAAAGAACGTAAGTCAACTTTTCATTTAGAGTATTATCGTGAATTTCCGGATGATTATGGACCAGAAACACTTGAATATTTATTAAAACAAAATATTACTAATAATGGATTATCGGCTTCTATTTTAAATATTATTCAAAAGAAAGGTTTAAAAGTTAAAGAAGGTAAAAAGAAAAAAGATTATATTTTAGTAAAAACAAAAGAAAAGGATAATTTAACTGATGAAGAAGAATATTTACGTGATTGGTTAGTAAAAGATTATGGTGATGGCAAAAGTGTTCGCTTAAAAGATATAACGAAGGCCTCTAAAAAGAACAGTACTGCGCAAGCTTTTTTAGATGGGTATGAAAAGTGGTTTTATATGGCAAAAACGAAAGCAGTTGGTGAAAAATTTTATGAAGATCAATTACATATAAAATTAAAAATGGGATTATATATTTTAATTGGAATTGTTTTATTTAGTATTAATTTGTCTTATAATATTGAGTCATGGACTAAATATGTGGTTATTATTTTTTCAATTATTTTTCTTATTTATATTTTTAGTTTTACTAAAAGAACTAAAAAAGGCAATGATCATTTTGTAAAATGGAAAGCTTTTAAAAAGTTCTTGTTAGATTTTGGACGCTTTCAGGAAAAGGAATTACCAGAAATTGTTTTATGGGAAAAATATTTAGTATATGCTACTATTTTTGGGATAGCTGATAAAGTTCGTAAAACAATGGAAATAAAATTAAAATCAATGGATGTGGCAACTACTAATTATCCAATATTTACACATATGTATATTAATCATGTTTTTGTTCATAGTTTATCGCATACTATAAATACTACTAGACAAATGTCACATAGTAAAATTGCCCAAACAAGAATGTCATCTGGTGGTGGCTTTGGTGGCGGTTTTTCTGGTGGCGGTGGCTTTGGTGGTGGCGGTACCGGTGGCGGTGGTCGTGGTTTTTAAATAAATTCTATTCATAAAAAAGAAAGTGATTATTAATAATTTCTTTTTTTGTTAAAAATTACCAATGTAAAAAATAATGTAATTCATTGACATACAAAGAATATAATGTTATGTTTTTGGTAGAATAAATAATAATAAAGGTGAGGTATTAAATGAAAAAACAAGGCTTTACATTAGTAGAACTATTAGCCGTAATTATAATTTTAGCAATCATTTTAGCAATAGCGGTACCATCAATTACAGGAATAATTACTAGGGCAACTAGAGAAGCTTTTATAAGTGATGCTAAAATGGTATTAAAAGCTATTGATTATAAGTTGTTAGAAAATAGTAATTATAATATCGAAGATATTGATCGTGATAAAATTAAAACAGAATTAAAATTAGGAAATGAAAATTATGAAGCAGTATCAGTTTCAATGAAAGATGATAATCCTTATATTACCATCGTTGGTCAAAATAAATGGGAAGGATTAGCAGCATGTGGTACTTTCCATCATATGATTGTAGGCAGTTTAGAAGATTGTGGTGTTGATATTGAATCACCAGTAATAACTTTATTAGGAGATAATCCAATTAATATATATATTAATGATGAATATATAGATCCAGGAGCAACAGCAATTGATAATATTGATG
>Ga0334901_1001654_pt1 | contig 22248 bp, 23 predicted proteins | sample GraSluR3_MG_3_FD_207216 | JGI IMG/M metagenome (GOLD analysis project Ga0334901, IMG submission 207216) | Sludge microbial communities from methane-producing bioreactor in Wageningen University, Netherlands - Granular Sludge_15_08-R3 | ecosystem: Engineered > Bioreactor > Anaerobic >... | reverse complement strand
GACACTTTCACATTGGCTGGCGAGTTCACGAATCGTCATGTCGCCATAATTACGGTAGTTTTGCATAAATGGTCAGCTCCTTTTATAAGGTAAGTATTTCCATTTACACAAAGTTAAATACGTTCTCTTCTTTCCAGAAAATCTCAAAATTAATCGGAGAAAACCTCAATTTAATCCGGTAAAAATCCAAACCAATCGGGTGAAAAAGGCTCATAATCCGAGAAACGAGCCCGAGCGCCGCATGTATCCATGCAATCTCCGAATTAATCGGAGAAAACCCCAATTTAATCCGGTAAAAATCCAAACTAATCAGGTGAAAAAGGCTCATCATCCGAGAAACGAGCCCGAGCGCTCCATGTATCCAGGGAATCTCAAAAAATTAATATGGTAAACGTATCCTTTTCGCCCTTTTTTAAGCATTTCTTAAGAATCATTATCTATCTTATTGATTTGGCTTAAAGAAGGAGGCAGCATAGATTGGATCAGAAAACAGAAAAATTAGTGGCATTAATTTATGATGTACACGATGATGTGAATAAGCTGAAAAATAAACTGCATGAGAATCGTCAAAATCCGGAAATCATTGCAGAGCTCGTAAGTGATGTTGAACGGCTCCAGCAGAAATTAAAGAAAATAGAACATCAGCAGTAAATTCCAATCACGATCAAAAGCAGCGTTCTTGTGCCGCCCGCACAATGACGCTGCTTTTTTACATACATATTTTTCGCCAACAGCGAGCAAAAATGAAAAAATAACCCTTGGATAATTATTATCTATAGACAAATTATATCTATGGATATAAAATAGCTAAGTAAAGAGCGATCCATAGAGAGGGGGGAGCAGACATGAAAATGAAAAGCGGTGTTGAGCAGGCGATTTGTATCCTTGCGATGCTTGCGACACAAGTAGATCAAAAACCGCTGAAGAGCTTTGTGCTCAGTCAGCGGCTGCAGGTCTCCGATTCATACTTGAAGAAAATGGTTCGCAAGCTGGTCGTCGCCGGTCTCGTTGAATCCTCAGCAAGCAAGGAAGGCGGCTTTTCACTCGCAAAACCCTCATCCAAGATGACCATGCTGGATATATTTGAAGCCATTGAGGGCAAAGAGAGTGCCATCCACTCATCGCATCTCGCTGAACATGTGTTTTTCACCAATGACTCGGTGATTAAGAAGGAAAACGAAGTGCTGAACATCTTCTATGATGCGGAAAGGCTTTTCAAGGAAAAATTGAACCATTTTTCACTGGATGATGTTCTGACGAGTCATGACTATGAAAAGAAATCATTTGACTGGGAAAGCATAGCTCGCGAAGTCAACTGATCTAAGAAAGGAAGAACAATACACCTATGATACGAAGTGAATGGAAGAAAATATTCGGCAATAAAATGATTCTTGTCATCTTATGCGGCATCATGACCATTCCAACCTTGTACGGACTCATTTTTCTTGCTTCATTGTGGGACTCCTATGGGAAAATGAACGACCTGCCCGTAGCGGTTGTCAACCACGATACAAAGGTCAGCTACATGGGCAGTAATCTGGCCATTGGTGACGAAATGGTCAAGAATATGAAGAAAACGAAATCACTTGATTTTCATTTTGTCAGTGAGTCGGAAGCGGAAAAAGGGTTGGCAAACGGCGATTATTATATGATCCTGACGATTCCCAGGAACTTCTCGGATCATGCGACGACCCTGCTGGATAAGACTCCGAAGAAAATGCAGATCAATTACAAAACAAACGCCGGCAACAATTTCATCGGCTCCAAATTCTCAGAATCGGCAGTTGTTCGGCTGAAAGACAAAGTATCGGCAGAGGTCGCCGAAACCTACGCGCGGACGGTGTTCAAGGAACTCACAGAAGCCGGAAAAGGAATGAACAATGCCGCCAAGGGCAATAAAAAGCTGGTATCCGGCACACATCAGGCAACTGACGCCAACAAGAAACTGACAAACGGACTGGAGCGGCTGACAAACAGTTCACTCACCTTCTCGAACGGCGTTCAGACCATGAACAAAGGAATCAGCAAGTATGTCGCCGGTATCAACCAAGTTGATCAAGGAGCGGCGAAGCTGAACACCGGGATCCAATCGCTCGCTGGAAGCGTTGGTCAGCTCAGTCAAGGCGTCAACAAGCTGGGCAGCGGTTCAAGTCAGTTAAGCAGCGGAATCGGTACCTATGTTCAAGGTGTCGGACAGGTGAATAATGGAACCACGCAGCTCAATTCAGGATTGAACACACTCGCCGCGAACGTTGCTCCGCTCCAGACCGGCGTGAGCAAGCTCAGCAATGGTTCCAATCAATTAACCACTGGCCTATCCACCTATACGAACGGCGTGACCCAGCTCAAGGATGGAACCGCGGCGCTCAGCGGCGGCATGCAGCAGCTGAACAGTCAAGTACCCGGCATTGTCACAAACTCGCAAAAGCTGGGTGACGGATTGCAGCAGCTGAGCGATGGCAGCAGTAAATTAAATACAGGGCTGACCACGTTAAACGATCAAGTGAATAGCAGTGATAATAATAAAAAAATGGAAGAACTGCAAAACACAATGAACACACTTGCAGGAACCATTGCCACTGTTCAAGATCAGAATACAAAAGCGGCTTTGCAAAAGACGGTCGCAAGTCTGGCGAAACAATTAGATGACCTTAAGACCCAAAACCAGCAAATGGGCACAGCGATTTCGCAACTGCAAACAGGCGCGCAAAATCTGAACATCGGCCTGCAGCAAGCCAACACTCAAGTCCAGGCGGCGAACAAGCAGCTGCCCGCATTTCAGACCGGCGTCTCCAAATTAACCGAATCAAGCAGTACCTTGGCATCAGGCGCTAGCAAGCTCGCGGATTCAAATAGCCAGCTGAATCAAGGGGCAGGCGCTTTGGCAACCGGCTTAAATCAAATGAACAGCCAGCTGCCTTCACTGAGCAGCGGTGTAACCCAGCTGCAAACTGGCAGCCAAAAGGTTTCTGAAGGAACGCAGGCGCTGGCAGACAAAGGGACGGATCTGCAGACAGGCGCGTCACAGCTGAATAGCGGCATTCAGACACTGAACGGCAAACTGCCGCAATTGTCCAGTGGCGTGCAGCAGCTGGCTACCGGAAGCAGCAAGTTAACTAGCGGCACACACCAGCTCGCCTCCAATGGTTCCGCCTTAACCAGTGGTGTCCAGAAACTCAGCAGCGGTGCGGATCAGATCCATCAAGGAGCAGGTCAATTGGCGGACGGTTCGGGCCAGATCGGAAGCGGGTTGACGAAACTCGCAAACGGGAATCAAACGCTGGCCGATAAGCTTGGAAAAGGCGGAAAGAAGATTACCAGTGTTAGTCCGGACACTAAGACCTATCAAATGATGGCCGCGCCGGTAGCAAACAAGCACATAGAGGCAGCCAATGTACCGAATAACGGAACCGGCATGGCGCCGTATATGATGTCCATTGGACTGTTCATCGGTGCGGTTGTACTGAACCTGCTCTATGATCAATACAAACCAAGTAAATATCCGAAAAACAGCATTTCCTGGTGGGCGAGCAAGATGTCCGTATTAGGCGCAATCGGCATTCTGCAGGCCGTACTCATGTATGTCTTGCTGGTCATCACCGTCGGGCTCAATCCGATTGACTCATTCCAGACACTCGGCGTGCTGATTCTGACCGCCTTGGCATTCATGGCCATTATCAATCTGTTCAATCTTCTGCTGGATCGAATCGGCGCGTTCCTCATGCTCATCCTGCTCGTGTTGCAACTGGGCGGCTCAGGCGGAACCTACCCAATCCAGCTCACCAACGGTTTCTTTGAAGCGATCCATCCGTATCTGCCGATGACTTACACCGTTCATGCTCTGCGGCAAACGATCTCAATCGGCGGCAGCATCGCAACCGACATCGCGGTGCTCGTTGGATTAATCGTCGTCTTCAATGCGTTAATCATCGGCTTCTTCGAAATCAAACGAAGAGGCATCGCAAAGGCCGACATCAGTGCAGACACAAGTGCGGTAAGCGACTAAGACGAGGTAAAAGTCCAAAGAGGATTTTGAAAAAAGCCGCGGACCCAAATGAATGGGTTCGGTTGAGAGGGACAGAAACCTAATTAATAACCTAATAAAATTCATTAAAAATGGCTTGGAGGAAAACTCCAAGCCATTTTAGTGTTTTACACTGTTATAATCGAAATCAACATTTTTAGTGCCCAAGTCGCCTTGAAAATTTTTGGCGTAGGTCATAGTTAGATGAACGCTCTTGTCAATCCATCGAGTAGAATCGTCGGTAGAAGTATCCCATACTGCATCAAAATTTCTACCCAATTTACTAAAAAAAGCCAGTCGTTTAGTGGCAACAGTTTCACCATTCATTTTGTAATGTATAAAAGCGATCTTCATATCCAGAATTCCCGTACCATATCTCACGATCTCTAAGCTATATGGCTTATCAGGACATTGCTCTTCGAAAACAACTTCAGGTTTAACGAATAAAAAATAACAGATTAATAAAATTGTTATGACCACTAGTATTTTAAATTTTTTTTTCGTAATAGTAACACCCCAAAAATTGCTTTTCAATAAATAGTACCATAACAAAAGGCTTTTGGGACAGCCTCTTATTATGGCACTGTTATTTACTGTTTTGTACCCCACAACCGAACACATGATCCAATCCTATGCACGAAAAGCCCAAATCAATGCACGAAAAAGGTAATCCAATGCACGAAAGTAAATGTCCCATGCGCGAAACCCCCCGTCCCCAATCCACACACCACAACCACGAGCAAAATAAGCGGAAATTTTCCGGTTATATCCATCATGGAGCTTGTTTTACCGGTAAATAAGGGTAATTTTTCCGCTTATGCACAGCAAAACCCTACCATTTTCACGTTTTTCGATTCGATAAGCGGAATTTATCCGTCTATTTAAGCTTTTTTTTCGTTCATTTTCTAAATAAGAGTAATTTTTCCGTCTATTTATCAGATTGGGCCTGCGCTTAACCTGATCGCCCCCAACCAATAAATGTGAATGGGGAATCAGCCCCTTATGCTCTAACGTCGTATCAGCGGGGCAAATTCATAGAACTTCTCCCAATCAAAAAGCCGCAAACCCACATCCAGGTCTCGCGGCTTTCCCTTATCCCGTATAAATCTCTCCATCCGGATACCGAATATCCACATGCGAGCGCTTGGTGACGGAGAACGCCAACGTCAATGGACCGACCTTACCGAAGAACATCACGCACATGATCACAACCTTGCCGAAGGCGGAAAGGTGGGCAGTCGCTCCAATCGATTCGCCGGCGGTACCGAACGCCGAAATGACCTCAAACAGGATCACCATAAACGGTTGGTTTTCCGACAGACAGAGCAGGAATACGGCGAGCAGGACGACAATCACTGAAATCGAGATGATCGACATGGCGCGCACGATCACTTGATGGTTGACCGTGCGCTTGTTGATCACAACCTCACGCCGGCCTTTCAAGAAGGTGAACACCTGCGCGATAATAATCATGAACGTCGTCAGTTTGATGCCGCCGCTCGTCGACGTACTGCCCGCACCAATGAACATCATCAGCATGGTGAGCAGCAGAGATGCTTGGCTCAATCCGGCCGGATCAATCGTCGTCAGACCGGCGGTTCGCGGCGATATACCTTGAAAGAATGCCGCCCAGAATTTATCGCCTAGACTGAGCGGACCTAACGTATTCGGATTCGTATACTCAATAATGAAAATCGCCAGTACAGCCACCGCATTAATAATCAAAGTCCCGGTGATCATGACCTGAGCATGAAGCGAGAGCTTATGATAGCGGTGCGTGGACAGCAGCTCGGCAAGCACTGTGAAGCCAATCCCACCGAGCGTAATCATCATAACCATTGTCAAATTTACAATTGGATCGCCAAGATATTGACTCATGCTGCCGGGAAAAAGCGAAAAACCCGCTTGGTTAAATCCGCTGATTGAGTGGAAGAGACCATAATAGAGCCCCTTGCCCCAGCCAAATTCAGGCACAAACCGGAACGCGAGGAAGAATGTGCCGATCAGTTCAATCACAAAGGAAAAAATTAAAATCCAGCTGACCAGCCGGATCACGCCGCCAATCGACGGAACATTCAGCGCCTCCTGCATCAACTGCCGCTGCCGAATCGACACCTTCTTGCCCAGTAAAATAACGAAAAATACGGCAAACGCCATGACACCAATACCACCGACCTGAATCAGCAGCATTAGAACGATCTGACCGAAGAAGGTAAACGTCTGACCGGTCTCAAAAGGAGTCAGCCCCGTAACCGTTGAAGCAGATGTTGATAAAAATAAGGCATCCAACCACGAAATCGGATGCACAGTGGAAATCGGCAGCTTTAAGAGCAAGGTCCCGATCACGATAATCACAAACAGCAGGAGCGACAAGAACAGTGGCGGGCTGAATCGAAACGGCTTGAGGTCAAGCGCGGAAAGTATTTTCTTCGTTGATTGCATCATAATCAAACTCCTTGCCTTAAATAGGAGGAAAGCCTGGAATAAATGCTCAGACTCCTTCTTTCTCAAAGCGCTCAAGATCCTCGCTCTTTCCAATAATCAGCAGCACATCGTCACGCTCCAGCTTCAACTCACCGATGTTGCGGACAATAACAGAACGATTACGGCGGATCGCGATCACGTTGCATCCGTAATTCGCGCGCACATCGATTTCCATGATCGACTTCCCAATCAAACGATCCGTTACTTCAATTTCAATAATACTGTAGTCCTTCGACAACTCGATGTAGTCGAGAATCTTATTCGCTGTCGCCAGATGAGCAATCCGGTAGCCGATTTCAACCTCCGGACGGATGATCTTGTCCGCGCCAAGCTTCCTCAGAATTTTCTCGTGATAGTCATTCTGAGCCTTCGCCCAGATCTCCTTCACGCCCGATTCCTTCAGCAGCAGCGTCGTCAGGATGCTTGCCTGAATGTTGCGCCCGATTGCAACAATCACATGATCGAAGTTGCGGATACCGAGCGCATGCAGCACCTTCTCATCCGTTGAATCCGCCTGAACCGCCTGCGTCACCACATCCGCGTAATCATTCACTTTATCCAAATCAATATCGATCGCCAGAACCTCGCAGCCCATATTGCTCAGCTCAATGCTGACGCTGGAGCCGAGCTGGCCGAGACCGATGACGGCAAATTGTTTATTCATTATAATCTTCCTTTATTAGGATGCACCAAGAGAAGGGAAATACCCCGGAAATAGTCCGAAAAATACATGAAAGTCACATTTACTTTATTTGAAAGAACGATCATTGTCAAATGCTTCCGGGACGCCAAAACCACGTCAATCGCTCCGCCTGAACCATGAAATACAAAAATACTTTCCGACAAAATTCGAGAATTGAGACGAAACATTATGAAGGACACAGTCCATAGTGCTGCTGGTTTGGCTGATTGTCCTGCATCGCGCGGCGGAGAATCCGTCTCAAGAAGTGACCCGAGCGGACAAAATCCCCCATCGCGCGAGAGTACTAGTCGACAAGGAATTCCGCATAGAAAGCGAGAAAAGGTTCATACATTCAATTCGGAGCATAAAGGAGATCAACAAATATGGCCGTATACACGTTTTATCATGAATCCGATGACAAGAGGACAATCTCTGATGCATATAACAAACCGATATCAACAATTCAAGCAACAAGCATTGAACAGGCGGCAGAGCAGTTCGGCGAGAAATACGCGCTGAAACTCATTGACTTTGAATCGTTACTTTACGGGAACTACCGTGTCTACACGAAGACGACGCGGCCACTATGGAGACGCGAGGAGCAGATTTATTACGTAACAACCGAGGAATGACCGTCAGACGCAATATATGAGAATTATAGAGGAAAATCGTTTAAGAACACTCAATGAACGACAAAATAGGACACATTCAGCACATTACTCTGAAACATTACTGTAAACAAAACGTAAATAGAGAGCAATATATTGTAACAAAAGCCTATCTAGCCAACTTCCATGACTTTCTTCCCATATCTTCCTCTTTTCAATAAAATTAAATATGCTATAATGCTTATAGCTTGACGAGACAAAAAATGTCGAGTTTTAGCTTCACAGCGCATATGAATAGTGTATAATGAGAGAATCTTGAGTTCACAATCCTTTCCATTAAGTTAATTTTAATAGAAATAGCATAGAATGTCCTCATCACTTAGCGAGACAACATCCCAGAGACTTCACGACAAACTACAGACTATGTCTCCACTTTCCAGGGGGTTTTTTGATGAAAAAGGTTAGAAAAGCGGTCATTCCGGCTGCAGGATTAGGTACACGGTTCTTACCGGCGACAAAGGCACTGCCAAAGGAAATGCTTCCCATTGTCAATAAGCCGACGATCCAGTATATTGTTGAGGAAGCCGTTCAAGCAGGTATTGAAGATATTATTATCGTTACCGGCAAAGGAAAACGCGCAATTGAAGATCACTTCGATATTGCATACGAATTGGAACAGAATTTGATTCAAAAAAATAAATTAGATCTACTCGAGAAAGTGCGTGAACCATCCAGAATTGATATTCACTACATCCGGCAAAAGTCGCCGCAAGGTCTGGGTCACGCCGTTTGGTGCGCCCGCAAATTCATTGGCGATGAACCATTTGCTGTCCTTTTGGGCGATGACATTGTTCAGGCTAAGACACCATGCATCAAGCAATTGATGGACCAATATGAGAAAACAGGCTGCTCTTGTATCGGTGTCAAAGAAGTTCCTGAGAATCAGACACACCGTTATGGTATTATTGATCCGAAGGAACAGGATGGCCGCCTATTCGATGTACGCAAGTTCGTTGAAAAGCCGGAAAGCAATCCGCCTTCCAATATGGCGATTATCGGCCGCTACGTGCTGACTCCGGAGATCTTTGACTTCCTCGACAAGAAGGAAATCGGAGCGGGCGGAGAGATTCAGTTAACTGACGCAATTCAAAGATTGAATGAACTACAGGGTGTATATGCCTACCAGTTTGAAGGCAAACGCTTTGATGTTGGTGAAACCCTGGGTTTTGTATTGACAAACATTGAGATGGCACTACAAGACAAGAGCATTCAAAAGGATGTTCTTAAAGGAATTGAACAAATTCTTCACGACAACAAACTACCACTCGAATGATGGAGGATAAGACAATGGCTATGCCAAAATCAGAAATTAACGCACGCTACATTGAAGAAACCCAGCGTACCGTTATGACACGCAGTCTTGGACATGACAGTACATCCTATCTCTTCTTTAAAAGAGCGCTGGATCTGTTTGGTGCAGTCGTTGGCCTTGTGTTAAGTTCACCTTTGTTCCTGATCATTTCTTTGCTGTATCTTAGAGGAAGCCAGAAAGGGCCAGTGTTTTTCAAACAAAAGAGAATTGGTCAAAATGGGGTGCCATTCCATATTTATAAATTCCGTTCAATGGTCGTTAATGCGGAAGATACTTTAAAGGCAAATAGGGTTTTGTATCAAAAATATCTAGAAAATAGTTACAAACTTGAACCAGATGAAGATCCTCGTATAACAAAAATGGGGAGACTTTTACGAAAAACAAGTTTGGATGAATTGCCTCAGTTTATCAATGTTCTGAAAGGAGAAATGAGTCTAGTTGGTCCTAGACCAGTTGTTTCCGAGGAACTAAAAGAATATGGAGACCAAAAAGAACTGTTTCTTTCGGCTAAGCCGGGACTTACCGGTTATTGGGCTGCATGTGGACGAAGTGATATTGAATATCCTGAACGCTGTAATGTAGAACTATTCTATGTTCGTAATAAGTCAATGGCTCTAGATGTGAAAATAGTACTTAAAACAATAGTGTCAGTAATCATGAAAAAAGGTGCCTATTAATTCAATACATCAACCGGAATGAGGTTTATTGATGTCATTCTTTCTTATTCCTATAAGTATTTTTGTAAAGAGCATTACTCTAACATCTTATATACCATTCATTAATCAATATCAAATATATGCTTATTTGGTATTGATTTTGGCTGTTTTATTTAAAAATAAGTTGCAGGGAGAACCTGCGCTTGTGGATGTTAGAAGTGTTGTCAATAAAAAGATTCTGACCTTTACTGGAATTGTTTTAGGTCTTCAGCTAATTGCGATGGTTATTAGTCACTTGAATATTGGGACTAATGAAATTAACAGAGACCCTATAAGAGAATTCTTAAAAGTGATAATAATTTTTATTTGTGTTTTTTTTCACTATATATTGTTGAGATTGGTAATAATTAAAAAAGAAGATGTGTACAAATTTATTCAAGGAAGCGGTATTGCCCTTCTAGTGTTATTGATTATTTCATACGTTCAATTTCTCTATCTGTTATTTCCTAAGTTTTTTGTATATGCAGTAAACTTTATTGGAACTTTTTTGGAGAAAACCTCTGATAGAGAATGGTATAGCGCAGGCAGTTATGTTGAAACAACTCATAGAATTAATGGGCTAAATTCTGAGTCCGGTTTTTTAGCGGCACAATTACTCATTATGTTCGTTCCATTTATTTTGGCAGCTATTAAAAATAAAACGGACATTTTCATGAATAATCGTAAATACCATGCATCGTTGTACTACATTTTATTAGCTGGAATTATTGTTATTTTATTCTTTGCCAAATCAACAACTGGAATTCTAGCGATATTGATAATATTGTTTTCTCTCTGGCTAAACATATCTAAAACAAAGAAGCTAATAACGAGCATATTGTTGCCTATTTGTTTAGGAGCAATCTATACTCTAACTTTTGTTAGTCCATTAGTTAGAGACACTTTAAACATAACTCTTTTAGATAAATTTGGCGGAGTTTCTTTTCAAAATCGTTTTGGGAGCACAATTGCTTTAATGAAAACTTGGTTGACTCACCCAGTATGGGGAGTTGGTTGGAATTTTAATGATTATTATGTTTTCAAATACGTTCCACAATGGACAACTTCTAATTATGAATATCAGAATATCTTTCTTCCAGAACACTATTATCCTATTTTAAGTAACTTCTTCGGCTGGCTTGCCATTTTTGGTACAGTTGCAATAGCTGGTATTATTTATTATGTGCATCTTTTGTTAAAAGATCTTAGAAAGATCAGTGAAAATAATAATGACAGTACTTTAAATGTCCTTAAAGATTCAGCACATTATTTTATTGCTTTTTATTTTATAATTTCTTTATTTAGCTTTAATTGGACAGACAGCATGTACTTCGTCATGTTTTATTTCTTCGTAGTTATTCGAAATCGCTACAAGGAGAATTGGATATTAGAGGGGTCAAATAAATGAATATTAAAGTTGTTATAGCTACACACAAAAAATATAAAATGCCTAAAGACGACATGTATCTTCCAGTACAAGTTGGGAGAGAAATTCATAAAGAGGAACTGGGATACGCAACGGATAATACAGGAGATAATATTTCAGCTAAGAATCCTAATTATTGTGAATTAACGGCACTGTATTGGGCATGGAAGAATATTAATTCTGATTATTTGGGCTTGTCTCATTATAGGAGACACTTTGCGAACCAGCAAAATTTAATTTTTGCTGTTAAGAATAAATGGAATAATATAATGTTGTCCACGACAGCATCAGAATTATTGAAACAGTATGATGCAATTCTTCCTAAAAAGAGACGGTATTGGATTGAAACAAGTATGTCTCATTATGAACACGCACATAATGGGGATGACTTAAAAAAAACTGGTGAGATAATAGAAAATATTTATCCTGAATATTTTGCATCGTTTCAGAAAATAATGAAAAAAACCGCTTCACATCGGTTTAATATGTTTATCATGCGCAGAGATTTATTAGATAAGTATTGTGAATGGCTTTTCTCTATTCTTTTTCAGTTAGAAAGGGAGATTGATATTAGCCATTATTCTTACAGTGAAGGGCGCGTTTTTGGATATATTAGCGAACGTCTTTTAGATGTTTGGATTGACAAGAACCAGGTTAATTATATTGAAATTCCGGTAATATTTATGGAAAAACAAAATTGGATAAAAAAGATTTATGCGTTTCTAAAACGAAAAATTGTTGGTTCTGAGAATGTCCATTAAGGTGTGGAGAAAATGAAAAAAATAGCTTTTATAATGCCACATGTGACCGGTAGAGGTGGTACTGAAAATGTTGTGAGAATTGTTATGAACTTGCTGCAGAATTCAGAGTTCACTCCGAAGTTATACCTGTTTGGCGGAAGTGAAGATAAAACTTGGTTAAAAGGGGTTAACTATTCAGAAACAATTTTTTCAAAGAATAAATGGGTAAGAACTCTACAAAATATGTTGTTTATTTTTTTCTTTATTTATCGATTTATTAGAAAAGAAAAACCTGAAATGGTAATAGCGACACATTCGATTACATGCTTTGTAGTTTATTGGATTAGAAAGATTACGCGAGAAAAATATCCTATTGTTTCATGGATACATTTTTCCTTAAAGGCTGAAAATGTAAAGGCAGGTCTATTAAGATATGCTGATTATCATCTTGCAATTTGTGAGGGAATAAACAAGCAATTTGAATTGTTGAATATCCCAAATTATAAAGTGTTCGTGGTTAATAATCCAATTATTAGGACACAAAGAGTTATTAATAGGCCGAAAATCGGAACATTTTTTTTATATGTAGGAAGGATCGAATTTGAAGGACAAAAACGTGTTAAAGACTTATTAGATTCTCTCCAAAAAGTAGAAGGAAATTGGGTTTTACAGGTTATCGGTGATGGAGCAGATATAGACAAATGTAAGAAATATGCTGATCAATTAAAAATATCGGATAAAGTATCCTGGAATGGTTGGAAGGCAAAGCCGTGGGACACTGTTAACCAAGTGACAACATTGGTAATGACCTCTAGTTATGAAGGTTTCGGTATGGTTTTAGCTGAAGCAATATCTTATGGTGTTTATTGTGTAAGTTCGGACTGTGAAGTTGGGCCAAGTGATATTATTATCCCTCAATGTAATGGTGTACTTTATCAAACAAAAAAGGTAAATCAGTTAAGTTTAATATTACAAGAAATAGTTGACGGGAAAGTATTACCAGACCCAATTGAGATAAAAAATTCGATTAGTAAGTTTTATTCAGAAAACTACATTGAGACATTTAAGCTTTCATTGGAGCGCATCGATGAAGATTGGAACAAACTCAATAAATAAACCTATGATGTAGGGAGGTGCTTTGCGATGAAAAAAGTAATTTTTGTTCTTTGGCATGTTTCCGGAAAAGGAGGAACCGAGACAGTTGTAAGAACTGTTGTCAGGGAAATGTTAAAAAATCATTCCCATTTGAGACCACAAGTTTATGTCTTGGGGGGAACAGAAGACACAAAATGGCTTGAAAATATTCATTTTGGTTCCTCACCTTACATTCGTAATAAACTATTTCGGGTTATTCCTTATTTCATTTGGCTTATGCGATACATAAGAAAAGAAAACCCTGATATAGTTATTGGATTAAGTCCTATGATATGTTTGTTTTTAAATACTATTCGTAAAATTACCCGAAAAAAATACTCAATCTTCTCTTGGATCCATTTTTCATTGAAAGCCAATCAAATGAAGAAAGAATGGCTAAAAAATGCTGATTATCATTTAGCGATAAGCAGTGGGGTAAGGCGACAATTAGTTGAGTTGGGCATACCTAATGCAAAAATATTTACTATTTATAATCCAGTTAAAAGAATAAATACAACGATTTATCGTCCGGAAAAAATCAAAGTCTTTGTCTATGTAGGAAGAATTACATTTGATGGGCAGAAAAGAATTTCTGACATGTTTACAGCCTTGTCTTTGGTTAGTGGACCTTGGCATCTAGATATTGTTGGTGATGGTGACGATGTTGATCAATGCAAAAAGTATGCTGAGCAACTGAATATTAGTCAAAAAATTTCATGGAATGGTTGGAAACAGGATCCATGGTCGGTCATTAATAGGGCAACTGCTCTATTACTAACATCTTCTTATGAAGGATTTCCCATGGTTCTAACAGAAGCGATTTCTAGAGGGGTGTACTGTGTCAGTTCAGACTGTGAAGTTGGTCCAAGTGATATCATCAAAAAAGATATAAACGGTGAACTTTATGAAGTTGGGAACTCAGAAGCACTAAAACAAATCTTGCAAGAAATTGTTGATGGAAAGTATTTACCAGATCAAGATCAAATGAAAGCTTCTCTTGAACCATTTTATTTGGAACACTATTACGAATCATTTATTAAGGCAATTGAGAATATCATTGAGAGGAATCTTTAATATTTCTGAGGTGAACATGGTGAAACACAAAATAGCATCTGTTATTGTGACGTACAATAGGAAAGAATTACTTGTGGAGGCATTGGATAGTCTTCTTGAACAAACCTACCCAGTTGACAAGATTATTATTGTGGATAATGCATCATCGGATGGGTCTAAATTACATTTAGAACGATTGGGTTATTTGAATAATAATAAAATTGTTTACAAATATCTTGACCGTAATTTAGGAGGAGCTGGCGGATTCCATCACGGATTAAGTGTTGCTCTAAAAGAAAATATAGACTGGGTAAGTATGTCAGATGATGATGCTATTTTTGAAAAAGATTATTTTGAAAATATCATCAAATGTATGCATCAAAATCCAGAAGTTCATGCTTTTGCAGGATCCGTATATGAGAACGGTGAATTGTGCCTTTTTCATAGGGGAAAGTTGGACAATAAAATAAATTTTAAATTTAAATATTTTGATAAAAAATACTATGAAAAAAAGAATTTTTTAATTGATATATTTTCCTTTGTTGGATGTGTCATTAATATTTCAATAATTAATGCAATTGGACTACCAGATCAAGAGTATTTTATCAGAAATGATGATGCTGAATATGCTTTGCGCGTAGGACAGCAAACGAAGATATTATGTGTTCCCTCTGCTAAAATTGATCACAGAATTAAGCCAAAGGTGAAAAATGATAATAATGAAACACTTCCCGATTGGAAGGATTATTATGACTTACGGAATCATTGTTTTTTAGCAATTGCGCACTCACATCGTAAGGCTCTTACTTACCTGTACATATTCATGAATCTCTTTGCTCGTGGATGTTACGCCGGCATTAAGGGTAAATACAAAGGGCATAGGAAATATCGTTTGTTGATGCTTTTTGACATTTTGAAAGACGTTTTGAATGGAAGAAAAGGAAAAAATTCAAAATATATGCCTAATAGTTGAGTTGTTAATAAGACAAATATTGGAGATAATTATGGGAAAATACATATTTGATGTATTGGAATCAGAAAAATTTTCTGCTGGGACTAAAGCCAAAAATGATATTAGTTTTTACTTGCATGAACAAGGTTTTCTAAAGATATTTATTGATAAAGATATGGGCAGATTTGAAAAATATTTATTTGCAAATACTTTACTTAATAAAAAGCTTTCGGGATTAGGGCAGAGTGATTTACTTATTGTTCAATATCCGTTATACATGGGTAAATTGTATACAAATATCTTAATTAGAAAGCTAAAAAAGATCAATATTCCAACAGTCTTAATTGTTCATGATGTTGAAGCAATTAGGGAACATTTTAATGATCCTGAAGCAATTAAAAAAGAAGTCACTCTGCTTAATCAGTTTGACTTATTAATTGTTCATAACAATCAAATGAAAAATTGGTTAAAAGAATCCGGAGTTAACCGTGAAATGATTGATTTATCTATATTTGATTACTATAATCAACAACCGTATAAACGAATGAAGCATGACAAGCAAATAAGTATAGCATTTGCTGGTAACCTAGAAAAATCTCTATTTTTAACAAAAATAAGTAAATCACAAGAAACGATTTATAATTTATATGGTCCTAACCCACAAGAGTCGATTGTTCAAAAAATGTCTTATAAAGGGACATATCCTCCGGAAATTCTCCCTCTATATTTGGAAGGCAATTACGGTCTGGTATGGGATGGCGAATCCCTAAATACATGTACTGGAAAATATGGTAATTATATGAGATATAATAATCCACATAAAACATCGCTTTACTTAAGTTGTGGTATACCCGTTATTATTTGGAAACAGGCAGCTTTGGCTAGTTTTATTGAAAAAAATGGACTTGGTTTAGCAGTGAATTCGCTGGAAGATATAGATGAACAACTCATGTCAATTACTGAGGAACAATATGATAATATGGTAAACAATGTTGTGCGTATGTCTGAAAAGATTAGAAATGGCTATTTTATTCAGCATGCTGTGCAGCAGGCTGAACAAATCTTAAAAAGAGGTGTCAAAAATGATTTATGATTATCTGGTAGTAGGGTCTGGTCTATTCGGCAGCACATTCGCCTATGAAGCGGCTAAATGCGGAAAGAGAGTAAAAGTAATTGAAAGACGGAACCACATCGGTGGAAATATTTATACGGAAAAGATTGAAAACATCAATGTACATAAGTACGGCGCACATATTTTCCATACAAGCAACAAAAAGATTTGGGATTATGTGAACCAATTTGCTGAATTTAATCGTTACACGAATAGTCCAGTTGCCAACTATAAAGGAGAAATTTATAATCTTCCCTTTAACATGAATACCTTCAATAAGCTCTGGGGTGTCGTTACGCCTCAAGAGGCAAAGGAAAAAATTGAACAGCAAAAAGAAGAAGCACAGATTGGACAACCAACTAATCTTGAAGAACAAGCGATCTCTTTAATTGGTACAGATATCTACAAGAAGCTGATTAAAGGCTATACTGAGAAACAATGGGGACGAAAAGCGGCTGAATTGCCTGCATTCATCATTAAGCGCCTCCCTGTGCGCTTTACTTATGATAACAATTATTTTAACGATAAGTATCAAGGAATTCCAATTGGCGGGTATACTCAAATTATTGAAAAAATGTTGGGTAGCGATTTGATTGATGTTGAGACTGGTGTAGATTTTTTTGATAAGAAGGAAGAATATCTGAAACAGTTTCCTAAAATCATTTTTACGGGGATGATCGATCAATTTTTTGGTTATCAATATGGGACTCTAGAATACAGAAGCTTGAAATTTGAGTCGAGTATTCTTGATCAGGAAAATTACCAAGGGAATGCAGTGGTTAATTATACAGATGCAGAGACGCCTTATACGCGTATTATTGAACATAAACATTTTGAGTACGTTCATCAACCGAAGACGATAATCACGAAAGAATATCCAAAGACATGGAATAATGGTGACGAACCGTACTATCCCATGAACAACACAAAAAATAACGATTTGTATAAGAAATATCAGGAATTGGCCCAAGGTATGCCAAATGTGATATTTGGTGGCAGACTAGGTATGTATAAATATTATGATATGCATCAAGTCATTGCTGCAGCTCTTTCCGTAGTGGATAAAGAACTAGTTTGATGTTAGGAATCTGATCAATATGACTGTTGTCAAAAATTATTTTTATAACTTAATTTACCAAATAACAATACTAATTATTCCACTGGTGACGGTACCTTATATTGCACGAGTATTGCGGCCACAAGGCGTAGGGATTAACGGGTTTACCAATGCAAATATTCAGTATTTTATCTTACTGGGAAGCATTGGTATTTCGTTATATGGAAATCGTGCGATTGCATATGTTAGAGATGATAAGGAAAAATTGAGTAGAACTTTCTGGGGAATTGCGTTACTTAAATTTATCACGGTCTGTTTTTCTTATCTTGTTTTTCTTATCTTTTTAGATATAACGAGCAAGTACCATGTGATCTATCTCATGCAATCCATCTATTTGATTTCAGCAGCAGTGGATGTTTCATGGTTGTTTATGGGCTTAGAAGATTTTAAAAAGACTGTGTTGAGAAATTTAGTTGTTCGTCTTATCGGAGTTAGTTGCATCTTTATTTTTATTAAAGAACCTTCTGATCTATGGAAGTACGTATTAATTTTGTCAGCTTCTGAATTATTAGGACAAATGACTTTGTGGGCATATGTACCTAGAACAGTTCGATGGGTTCACATAAAATGGTCAGATATCACAGAGCATTTTTCCCCGTCGATTGCTTTGTTTATACCTCAAGTAGCTACTCAGATTTATCTTGTTTTAAATAAAACGATGCTTGGTTCCTTTGCTAGTAAAAGTGAAGTTGGTTTCTTTGATAATTCAGATAAGATCGTTAAGATGGTTTTAGCCATTGTAACTGCCATGGGAGTTGTCATGCTTCCTCGTGTAGCAAATACATTCGCACGGGGTGAAATGATAAAAGTAAGGAAGTATCTTGATCAATCGTTTAGTTTTGCTTCCTACTTATCCATTCCGATGGCCTTTGGTTTAGCGGGGATAGCAGGTGAATTTGCTCCTTGGTTTTTTGGCTCAGGATATGAAAAAACAGGAACAATAATTTGCCTGATCAGTCCAATTATTGTTTTTATCGCTTGGAGCAACGTGCTTGGACAACAGTACTTAATGCCTACAGGACAAACACGGGGATATACATTATCTGTAAGTGTAGGTGCTATTGTCAATTTTATTCTAAATCTAATTCTAATTAATCGCTACCAGTCAATCGGAACAGCTGTTTCTACAGTGGTTGCTGAATTTAGTGTAACGCTTGTGCAAGTTTTATTTGTTATTAAACAAGTCAATATAAGAGAATTGTTCCAATCAGTATGGAAATATTTATTTTCAGGGTTAGTCATGTACCTTGTCATTTTATTGATAGGGTTGACGAGTTTGTCTGGTATCATGCTCACTGGTATACAGGTTATATCAGGAATGATTATCTATTTTCTTATGCAATTTATTTTGAAAACGGAAATGAACAAAATAATAGTTGATTGCGCATTCCAACTGTTGCGAAAAAAAATCCAGACGAAATAATTCAAATCACGTATCCTTATATGTAATTTAATTGATGAGTAGATACGTCTGAATTTATTAGCGAAAAGGAATTAACAAGCTGGCTTATAATGGTTGGTGGGTAGGAGATAAATATGGAAAAATCAAAAAGATATATATATATGGATTTTCTAAAACTTATCGCATCTTTTGCAGTTGTAACTCTACATTCTTCAGGAGGGAATTTTAGCTTTGTTCACATTTATCCTTCTTTAATTGTAACAATTTTAGTTCAAGTAATTTTTTGTGTTGGGGTCCCCATTTTTTTTATGGAATCTGGGGCAACTATTTTGTCTTACAGACAACGATATGGCACTAAAGTTTATGTAAATAAAAGAATTAAGAAAGTTGTTATTCCTTTCGTTTTTTGGAGCTGTTTTGGATACGTATACTTGCTCTTATTTCATCAAATTAGTAATTATTCTGTTTCTGATTTTGTTTACAGGTTTTTATTTGGAGAAATTGTTGCCCCTTACTGGTTTTTTTATAATTTAATTGGATTTTATATTTGTGCACCATTTTTATCGAAAATAATGTTGAAGAAAAATAAAAATTTAATACTTTATATTATCTTAGTTTCAATTTTTATAAAAGCACTTTTACCATCTATATTTACTTTTATGTCAATGCCTATTCCTGGTTTCATATCTTCAGTACCCATGATGGGAGAATATTTGGAGTATTTTATATTAGGATGGTATATTAACCAATTCGATATAAGTAGTAAAAATGAAAAATTACTACTCATTTGTGGCGTAACGAGTTTATGTATAACGATAGTTGCAACTCCTATAGTAAGTATTCATGTTGGATACATATATAAACCAATTTATGACATCGCTAATATATTTACTGTAATGATCATGATAAATATTTTTGTGTTGTCGAAAAAAATAGATAACATTCAATTCTTTAATAAATACAAAAAGATTATTCAGAAAATTTCAGGACTAACGTTTGGAGTCTACTTAATTCATCCATTTTTATTAGAAATAGTAAATCGATTCAATTCGCTTGAACAGACGGGGGTTCCTCATATTATAGTGACCCCATTTGTTGTTTTTGTTTTGTCAATGAGCATCACATGGTTATTAAAAAAAATTCCTTTAATAAATTATATTTTGCCATAAATATTTATAGAAAATACCTAGATTATTCATGATCCAATCTGTCGTCGAGCTAGAATGCTTGTCTAACAAGAGCTGTGACACTTTTCTTATTTTCACGAATTAGGTGACGAAAGTTAATGAAAAAGGAACCATTCCTTTGTATGATTTAGTGTTGACATACCAGTATTTGCTGGAGAGAGTTTGTCCGATTCAGTTGATCAGGCTCTAAGAAATCAGAAACAAGAATGGTCTGGATCTGCTTATAAGATTGGAAATCAAATAAGGCTCTTTTACACAAGTGTTCTCGACCACCATGAAAATGGCAGCTATGGTTTTGAACAAACTCTTACAACTTCCAAAATAGATGTGTCTGTCAACTACTCAGGATTAGAAATCAGCGATATTGAAGATCATAAATCAATTTTTGATGGCGATAATAAAAACCATCAAACATTCAATCAATTTTTGAAGTTAGGTATGAGTAATTCCGGAGATAATCACTACTTGAAAGGTCCGCACTACGTCGAAGATAACGGACACAAGTACCTTGTCTTTGAAGGTAATACGGAACGGAAAATTGCCATCAAGCATATCGTTCGCATTATAACAAAGCTTACTTCGATGACGACGGTAATTATTTCAACTCATCCAAGAACAGTCTGTTTGCGGCAATTGGAATTATAGAACTGAATGATGACTACACATTAATAACGGTAATGAAGCCGTTTGTAACAGCCATTCTTGTGATTGACGAAATTGAACGACCGAATGTAGTGAAAACAATGGAAAATGGTACCTGTTTACGATTACCAAGGGTACTATCTGAGGGATGATGGTTTTCCATCGGATAACACGTATATGCTGGGCTATGTTGCTGATAATCTGACTGGGCCTTATAAGCTGCTTTATGATGTGCAGAAGCGAACTGTGTTTATTTATCGCGCCAACAGTGGTGGAGAACCTACGCGAAGTCAGACCAAGGTTCAATTAAGCGAAAAAGCAAGCCGTATAAAGCTTACTGCTTATGTCGACAGCTCTTCCATTGAACTGTTTGTTAATGACGGTGAGAAGACGCTGACATAAGTCATCTACCCGGTAAGCGTCAAATAATGGACACCTTCTCATGACCAACCGATCATGCGATGATATCTTTATCAATTGATCAGGAGGATGATCCATGACACGAGTAGAACTACATGAATGCTGGCAGAAACGAATGCAAGATTTCGAGACTAGCGATTTAACAGGCAAAGAGTGGTGTGCGGATCAGGGCATTCCTTTATGGCAATTCCGTTATTGGCGACGCAAGTTCCGTCATAGTCGCCCAGTTCCTAATACAAATCACTGGATGCCTGTTGGATTGGCCAATGCCGCAGAGCAGGAGCCCTTATTCATTTATGTTGGATCCGCGAAAGTTGAGGTTCATACTGGGTTTGATCCAGATTTGTTTGCGGATGTTGTTCGGGTGCTGCGTGCTTTATGATCCGTGCGTCCAGCATTGAAAATGTCTATTTGGCTAAAGGTCCTACGGATCTGCGCAAATCCATTGATGGATTATCCGTCTTGGTTCAAGAAGGCTTTCATCTCGATCCGTTTTCGCCATGTCTGTTTGTCTTCTGCAATCGAAAACGAGACAAGTTAAAAATTTTGCATTGGGAATACAGCGGATTTTGGCTGTATTACAAGCGTTTAGAAAAAGGAACCTTTCAATGGCCGAAGGCCAATGACTCAAACCCTTCGTTACCCATCAATCGTCGTCAGCTCAACTGGCTGCTGGATGGTCTGTCCATTCAGCAGCGTCAGGCACACAAAGAAATCACTGCGCGCCCCCTTCTCTAATTTTCAAAGAAATGAGAGACATGGCGCGCGTCTTCGATTATAATAAAAAAATGGAAAACCGAACGGATTCAAACACACCCACAATAGAAGAACTGCGTGAGGAACGTGATGCGCTGAAGAAACAAAACGCCGAACTGACGCTCAAGCTGAAGTGGTTTCAAGAACAATTCCGTCTCAGCCAAAAACGTCAATTCGGCGCTTCGAGCGAAAAGACACATCCTGAGCAGTTGACGCTTCAACTATTCAATGAAGCAGAAAGCGAATCGGATCCGAACCTTCCCGAACCGACCGTTGAAACGATTACCTATAAACGCAAGAAAAGCCAAGGGCAGCGACAGGAAAAGCTGGAAAATCTCCCCGTTGAAGTGATTGATTATGACTTACCTGAGGACGAACAGATCTGGTCCTGCTGCGGAGGAGCTTTACATGAAATGTCCACTGAAGTTCGCGAAGAACTGAAA
>Ga0334901_1001647_pt1 | contig 22344 bp, 17 predicted proteins | sample GraSluR3_MG_3_FD_207216 | JGI IMG/M metagenome (GOLD analysis project Ga0334901, IMG submission 207216) | Sludge microbial communities from methane-producing bioreactor in Wageningen University, Netherlands - Granular Sludge_15_08-R3 | ecosystem: Engineered > Bioreactor > Anaerobic >... | reverse complement strand
AACCAAACTATAAAAGGGGCTCTTTTTTTCAAGAATTTTATGGGCATTTTGACAACTTTTTTCATTACTCTTCAACAACTTATAACAACCACTGAAACAAATTCCGGGTGGATGCCTCTTCTTTGTTTTTTTTCTCATCACCTCTTATAAATTCTTTCTGGCTGCTGAATAGAGATTCATGATTCTTGAACAACCGGATTGAAAGTTTATATCTGATAACCGAAATCTCAGTCAGATATTGGAAAGGGATGTTACCAGTTTGCTTCAGTACTGAACGGTAATGTAGATGAGTAAACTTCTACCGGCCAGACATTAAAAGATAAAGGAATCATAGAGAGATTCAATGATATTACTTGACACAACAGTCGGGAGGTGAAAAAGTATTCTTTAATAGTCAATCATAGATTGAATAAGATAGTTATTCAAGGAGAATACTTTGAGAATTATTGACAGGGTCACGTTTGACTCAACATGCTAACCAAGCTGAATCGCAAAGATTGGCATTGATCTGTGAAATGACAGGCTATTCAATGAAGATAATCAAATAAATGAATACTGGAGGTAATAATGAGAAAAAACCTGTTGATATGCCTAATATTGATTAGCTTATCAGGATCTGTATTTGCATTCCCATTTGCTAACTACGGCAACGTTAGAGTACCGGATGCTTATGTAATGCCGCATTTAATGGGTCGGTTATCTGTAAATAATTATCTCTATCCCCAAAATGACCAGAAGAACGACAGTTATGCCTACAATTTCGCAGGTGCTGTCAATATTGGTCTCTTCAAATTCAGCGAGATAGGGTTCGTAGCTAGCGGTGATGATGTATATTATGGTCATCTGAAGGCGAGGATCATAGGTGAAACGTTAACTCTACCGGATATTACTATCGGAGTAGATAATCTGTTTTCCGGTATTCCCTCAAAAAACCCGAGTGATCCGGATATTGTTGATGTGGCTAACTATCGCAAAAACACTGTTTATCTGGCAATCTCGAAAACTATTCTTCTCAGTGGTCTTCCCAAACTCGGAGACATTCCAACAAGAATGACCCTGGGAGCCGGTTCTCATCGTTTTAAGAGTTCAGGAACCCTGGCCGGTCAGTTCGAAGGTGTTTTTGGTGCGGTTCAGATCGAACCAGCTCGCAATTTCACAATAATAACTGAGATCGACGGGCATAATCTGAATACCGGACTGGAATACAGATACAGGAATTTTGCTTCCAGGTTGGAGTTGTATCGGATAGAGGAGTGGAACAGGCGTGATCCGAAATTCGGTATAACCTTTTCCTATATATTTGACCAACTGGTAGCTCCTGAAGACAGACAGGGCTTCTCTCCCATCCAGACGTTCGACAGGCAGTTAATGAAGGTAAGGGAAGGAACTTCATTGGATGAATTACAGCGAATCAGGCGACAGAGAGAGAGAGCAGAGGAGGAGTTAGAAGAGATTCGCAGGCTACTGGAGAGTTAAAAGGAATATAACTGGTATTCCCGTTAAGATAAATAGTAACTATCAATTAACCACATAAGCTAGCAGGACATTATATATGAAGAAGTTTGTAGTCCTATTCCTGATCATCATGATTGGAGTCTCATCCATGAAGGCTGCGGCATTCTTAATCGCTACAGAAGAGAGAATCAGGAGCGAGAAAAGACTCCTTGCCACTATAGAATTGGAGCTCAATAACCTCCACAGTATTATTGAGCAGAGAAACCTGATCATAAACTATCAAGAATCCGGGCAAAACGCTTTAATCCTTTCTAATTTCTCTGCTCTCTCCCGGGAACTTGAAGATAGCTATAGAGCCGGCGATGACATCCAGATAAGGTTGAAACACCAGAAGATGAGCTACATTTTTAAAGAGATCGGTCTGGTACAGGATAGATATCTCTTCTACGATGCGCTATATCTCTATTTCAACAGGGATACAGAGCAGGCTAAAGAGAGATTAATCCTTCTGGTCGATAATTTCCCCGAATCGGTGAAAATAAAACCTGCCCTGTCTCTATTACAGACAATCCTTATTGTCAATGACCACAACAGGGAGTATCTGGAACTGATAGACCGATTCCCTTATCTCTCAACTGATAAGAGTCGATATCTGGCTGCCCATGCCCATTTCAATTTAAGAGAATATGATAAAGCCCGGGCGTTTTTTACAGAACTGACTAATGCTAGAGAATATAGATTTAGATCTGAAATTATGCTCGGTATACTGCATTATGTGAATTTCTATAATGATAGAGCTATCCAGTATCTTGAAAATCTGACTCGCAAATATGGTGAGAATGAGCAGAATTATGATTTCCTCCTGCTTTCTTTGGCAAGAATTCTCGGAGAGAATGAGGAATTTGAGCATTCTCTTTGGTACTATTACAAACTGATCGAGTTAAGCAGAGGGGAGTTGACCGATGAACTCGCCTATGAAATAGCTCTGATTGAGAGAGCATCAGGGAATTATGACAAGGCACTCTATTATCTGAACCATATTGTTAGTATGCCAATGAAAAGTGCCTTCTATGATGAGGCAATTTTAATGATTGCCGGGATAATGGTTCATACATCCAGTTTAGCTAGATCAAAAGATCTAATAAATGATATATTGATCGCCAACAGAGCTTATAGTGATATCCTGAATATAGAAGAGGATTTACTCCGTGACTTGAGACTTGCTGTCTGGCAGTATGTAGTAAATGGGGAAAAGGATAGACGACATGAACTGGATCGGTTGTTTAGACAATTCCACATGATTACATCCCGTGACCGGGATTTTGAAAACACAAGCCTCTCAATTGAAGAACAGATTTATAATCAACTGGTTATTGAAGAGTATGTCAGTTTTCTTGATCTGGTAACCAATATTGATGATGTTGCCCGGCAGATCGAGTCACTTCCCAATACCAGGCAGGTCAGTCAGATTGAAGACCAGATATCCGAAATTGATTTTCTAAGAATGGATCTGCTAACATCAATGTATCTGGTCAACCTCACAAAGGGTGTTGTGAGGGTAGGTGGTAATCCGCTCCAACCTTGGCAGTTTCACTCCAGATACATCTACAAAACAGAGATGAATCAAATGCTACTGGAGAGTTATAACCTGGCTAGAGAATTGGCTGACAAGATAGTTACGTACGAAAACATCCTGGAAGACTCAGAAACGGCCCTTAATCACAATGATGTTAATAGGATTCATCATTTACTGAGTCTTTTAAATCAAGAGGGTGAATTACTGTTTGGCAGTGTTGATCTCGAGAATGAAATGATCTCTATGATTGTGGAAGAGGCATCATATCTCAAGGAGTTGAGGAGTGGGTTGTCAGCTATCAAAGAACCGATAGGGCTGTATTATCATCAAAGAGTGGCTGAACGCCTGAGAAATACAAACATTGATACCCTGGCTGATATTGATTATGCCTTTAATTTCAGTATTGAGATGATAGATAACTCGAAAGAGAAGTTAAAACAGGTCAATAAGAAGTATGATTATGCGCTCCTGGATCTTCTCTTCCAGGAGAGTATACGTAGAGATCAGGAGTATCGCGCAAACCTGGAAAAGATAGATCAGGATGTAACCGAGGAGGGGGATAAATGAGTAGAGTTCAGCAGATTCTAATGATTTCTTTATATCTCGTATCTCTTCTCTGCCCGGCATATTCCATGCATCCTGATAGGGAACCTTCCAGCCTTTATGAAGAAAATCGTGCTTATAAACAACAACTGTATGAATCGATCAATGTCTTCATTGATCAGAATCCCGATTTCTATCAGCTAGATGAATTGTATTTCAGATTGGCTGAGTTAAGTGCTGAACTATATGTGACAGAACCGGAGAGAACGCTCAGCTATTACAGAAAGGTATTGGAGATAAATCCAGAGCATCCATTGCAGGATGTTATACTTTATAATATCGGTTATTACTCTTTTGATCATCAAAAAAGAGTCAGAGATCAAAAAAGGTCAGAATATATACAGGGTATGATAGAAGCTGGAGATAGTAAACCTGTTATCCAGTGGGGTGAGGGTTATAAGTTGACAGAAGAATCTTTACACGAAGCAATTTATGCCTTCAGAAAGACACTAACCGAGATCCCTGACTCGAAGTATTATTCTGAGAGTCTATATCGCTTATCAGTCCTTTATTACGAGATTGGACTAGATGCGGATGAACCGGTTCTCTATTATCAGCAGGCACGCAGACTTCTTGACCTAATTGCCGAAAGAGAGGATGATGAATATCATGCGTTAGGCCTTTATTATCGTGGTTGGGCTAACTTCAGCACCAATAGCTTCCCCGAAGCAATAGCCGACTTTGCAAATATATTAAACATCATTGCTGGTGATGAAGTGTTGAGTTCTTACTTCGAGATGGATGCAATGGATAATATCGCCTTCAGTCTGGAAAGAATGGACGGTTCAGATTACACCTCTCCATCCAATTCAGTACATTTTGCCAGAGAACGTCTGCCAATACTGGTAGATAATGAAGAACATCAACAGAAAATCATTCAGAAAACTATTCAACTAAAACTCGACATGAATGCACCATTTCATGCAATTGATTATTACAATGGTTTTCTCGAAATGTTCCCACTCCATATCGATAATCCACTATATGTTGACTCAGTGGCGACCCTTTACCAAAGATATTCTTACATGATGATTGATCAGAATGAAATGAGGCAGCGAGTTGTTGAACAGAAAGAGAAAATTATCGAGCGTTTTCCAGTCAATTCTTCATGGTATCAGCATAATAAAGACTATGATATCTCAGAACAGCTGGAGGTTATCCGGTCAGCATACGAATTCCTGGAGCCGAGATATCTTAACAGGTTTGTAAATGAGAAAAGCGATTCAAGTTTCCAGACCTATTACGACCTGGTGACTTCATACGAAGAATACCCGGAATTCAGGGATGATAGAGGTCAGGGATGGATCAGAGCCAAGAGTAAATACATTGTCGATGCTATCCTAGAGATAGCGGAGCTTCGGGAAGAACCCAACTATTATTTGAAATCATATGATCGAATAACTGATTATAATGAACTCTATCCTGATAATGAAGAGCATTTTGAATACGAAGTCAAGAAGTTTCTCATTGTAGAAACCTTGTTCGATATGCTGTATAATGATCTTGATGAAGATCCCTATCTGGATGATGAGAGTGGTATTACATTGACTCGTCATGAGTTAGAGACTTTGTTTCTCGACAACAGTAGCACATTTCTGCAACTAATATCACTCAAACCTGAAGATGATACTATTGAAGAAGATAAGATGGAAGAGTATAATGATGATGTTATCAGAGCCTTATATAAGCGAAGTCAGATCTTCAGTCAAAGAGAAATGTATGAGGAAGCTGAGAATGAACTTCTACAGATTCTTGAATACAATATTTCCGATCAGATGAAAAGAACTGTATTAATTAGCCTGGCCGGAACTAATGAAACAATCAGTAATTTTGAACTCTCTGAAAAGTACTACCGTGAAGCATCAGAATATGCAATCGATGAAGAGGACAGTGAGAATATAAAAAACCATTACCGGGCTCAAATGCAGACCCAGGCCAGTCGTTATGTAGCTGACAGTCTCTATGTTCAAGGGGCTGAAGAGTATATCCGTTTGGCTGATGAATACCGAACTACTGACCTTGATAGATTTGTTGGATTTACAAGAGAAGCTATTGACTCCTATATAATGGCTGAAGAATATCAGTCAGCAATTGATCTTCTGATTGAACTTTCCGATTACAGGTCAGAACCTCAGCAGTCTTATTATCTATATGTAACTGCCTGGGATATAGCTGACAGTCTGTTGCATAATCAAGATATGAATCTGAAGCTGAAAGAAGAGTTCATTGATAAACATCCGGAATCAAACCAGGCTTACCTGACCCGGTATGAAATAATTGATGATTATGCTAACAATCCGGAAACAAAGATTCTGGCAGGAGATATGTTGCTTGAATTACACAACGATGCTATCTCTGGTAGAATCGATTATGGTGCTGACGAGACTGCCGATATCTTCTTCGATGCTTTGGAGTTATACCAGGAGCATCCAGATAAAGAATTCTTGATATCTAAAATGCTTGAGTTTACAGAAAAGTACCCTTACGATAACAGAACTATTGGAGTTCTTGAGTTGGTAGCTTACCAGTACTCTGATATGGGCAAAGAGGACGACTTTGAGCATCTGGCCAGAATTATCTATCTCCGTAATCCAGAATCAGAGCTCTATGATAACATTGCCAGAAAAAAGATTCTCGAACAATACGATCTGATTACAGAGCTTTTCCTCAGTGAACAATATGACGAGATGTTCATGCAGATAGATCAATTCAGAGAGTTAGACAAGGAATTTCAACAGGATAACCTTAAGCTTCCTCTAGAGGAGTTCTATCTCGATTTTGCAGACTACGAATATACTACAAATCGTATCCTGGCACATAGATCACTTATAGTCGATCTGCAGAATAAACTGACCGAGATTGAGAATGATTATATCAATGCTACCCCAGGTGAGTTGTTAAGGGTTAATCAGCATACCCGCTGGCAGGAGAATCTGGTTGCAGGAGACAATCGTCTTCAGAGAACTGTTGAGAGAGTAAATGTATATCGTGATACGATTGTTGACATGCTACAACAGGCTAGGGATTTCGAACAAGGAATTGATGTTGGATTGAATACAAGGGCGGTGTATATAATAGCCAAGGCTTTTGACCATACAGCCAATGTAATGGACATCCAACTGGATAGATTTATCGAAGTATCAAATCAATTAATTGAACTTCGAAATGCCGATCAGGAAGAATACCATAATATAGTTAGATTCATCTACGAAAGTTATAAGGGACCTTATCTTGAATACCTGATAACGGAGAGTGTCGACTGGTACAATCTATTGGTCGTGAACTTCGATTACAGACTTAACCACAGAGATCAATACACAGAAATGGCTAAAACAAGATTAGAAGAATTAGGCCAACTCCCTCTGAAAATATCCGTTTATACTGATACTGAATGGTTGGCAACCAGTTCAGAAAACTCAGTTAATATTGCAGAGCTTTTTGTTGATTATCATAATGCGGCTTGGGGAGATGTTGCTTATGTCTCTGATAAAGAAGGCTTGAAAAGGGTTGTCGATATGAACGATACAAAGGCAGAACCAATCTGGATAACAGCTTCAGAGATTCAAGATATGCAGACAGATTCGCTCTTTGTTGAAGACTATCAGTCAGACAAAACAGCATTCTTTCTGAAAAGGTTCGACTTAGAAGGTGAAGTGCTCGAAGCTAGAATGAGCTATGCCTCTTCTGGTACAGGATCAATCTGGCTTAACGGCCATTCAATACTCTCCGATTCTGATGTTCGAAATAGTCCGGACGATTCGTATTATGTTCGCTCTCTGAATGTCAGACCAGATTTCTTTGCTCATGGTGATAACATGATTATCATCAGTTCAGATTTCTCTTCAGACAAGCAGGCCATAATTTTGGACCTGAATCTCATCATCAGTAATAATTAAATACGAGGTAATAATATGTATCAAAAGATACTCAAGGTTATTTGCCTTCTTTCGCTGGTTCTGACTATTCAGCCCTCTTTTGTTTTCAGTCAGGAAACAGATTATGAGATCGATACTGAACATGTAAGACCCGACAGCATATATGTCGAAGAAGAAATCATAGATGCAGAGGTATTCATTAGAGTACCAGAATCATCAGTCCAACCGAGGACAAGAACAGAGGAACTGAATTTCACACTTAATTACCTGAGGCGAGTATTAATCGAATCAAATAAAGAACTATATTAATATGCAAAATCATTATAAGGAGCTATAATATGAAGAAGATTGTATTAACCGTGAGTGTGGCTGTAACAGGTGTTTCACTCTTTGCTCAGAATACTGATGTGGGGATTAGCGTAGCAGAAATATACAATAATGGTGGCTGGTTCTCTCATCTCATTGCCTTGCTCTTTCTCTGTGCCATTGCCCTGGGTGTCGTTAGATTTATTCAGTTGGCAGTGAGAGAGAAGCTGGATGCCAAAGCCTTCTATCTGAAGTTAAAGGGATACATCAAGAATGAGAGCTTTGACGAAGCAATAAAAGTAAGCAGTCATTTTAAGAAGTCAACACTCGGGTTTATCTTCTGGAGTGGGCTGTCTGTCTTTAATGATTCTCTTAAGACCGGTGTTAAAGGTAGAGACCTTAAAAATACATTGCAAAATGCCTTTGATGAAGCTGGATTACAGACGATACACAAAATCGATGGTGGGCTTTTCTGGTTTGACATTATAGCACAAGTCGCGACCCTGCTGGGTCTTTTGGGAACTATCTGGGGATTGATGGTAGCTTTCAAAGGTCTTGCTGTTGCTCTTCCTGTTGATCAACAGAGAATTCTTACTCTGGGTATTCAACAGGCTATGGGAACCACAGCGATGGGGTTGAGTGTTGCTATACCTACGATGTTCATAAAGGGTTTCTTGTCTTCTCGTGCTGAAAAGATTATCAACGAGATAGATGAATATAGCATTAAAATGATCAACCAGATCAGTAACACAATCAAGGAATAGTATAATGGCTTCTGGAGCGTCAAAGAGAAGGATTCAAAAGAGTGCAGGAATGCAGGATCTCAATCTCATTCCGATGATGAATCTCTTCATTATTATCATACCATTATTGCTTACTATAACAGTAACGGTACATATGGCTTTCCTCTCTCTTGATCTGTCAGCAAGCGGAACTGGTGGCACTGGAGAAGCTGACGGTGTTGGTCAGGCAGAAACCAGAATCAAAGAGATAAGACTGATCCTCTATTCGGATAGATTTGAGATAAGAGAAGAAGGTGTTAATGATCCAGTAATCATACCTGCAAGATCCAGAGAAGATGGGAGTATGGTTTATGATTTTGGTTCACTTGATAACTCACTCGCTGAGATAAAGACCCGTAATACAGAAATTGAAGAGATCAAGATTACACCCTATCCGGATGTGCTATACGGAACTTTGATCAGAGCAATCGATATATCTAAAATACGAGGGTTTTCTGAAGTAAAATATGAAAGGATTCGAGTCGGCGAACTCTAAATGCAGGAGATGATAATGAAAAGAATCTCAAATAAAGTCAATAGAACTTACGGAGAAGGCCCTAGAAAAGCACGTGGCAGGATAGTTAAAATAAAGAGCCTTAATATCACTTCTCTGGTTGACATCCTGACTATTCTGCTGGTGTTTCTTCTGAAAAATGTCTCCATTGACGCTCAGAGATTGACTTTGCCAGAAAATATGACACTACCCACTACCATAATGACAGAAGAACTGGAACGAAGCGGTATGTCGGTCGTTTTAAGAGTTTTTCCTGACCAGATTCTCGTTGGTTCCGATAATATATACGTTGGGACACCCGAGGAGTTTATGACTGATCAAGAGGTTCGCAGTCAACTTCTATCGTTCATGAATGAACAATCCAGGCAAATTATAACCCAGAATCCCGATCTTACCCCTTTACTTCTTATCCAGGCTGATACTAGTATACTCTGTCGTTATATTACTGATATTGTAGCCTTAGGTGCTACTTCTGGATTCACCAGTATATACTTTTCCACGATCAAAGGGGATGACCCGCAAATACTGTATGAATCTTAATAAAGGGGGCGTAATGACATCAGAAAAGGTGCTCAACTTGAGGTTTTATTACAAAGGGAAGAACCTTGATACTGCCAAAGAAGAGAGGGATATAGTAAATAAATTTATCGTGGGCAGTGCTAAAAACATTCAATGGCAGATACTCGATAAATCTTTCCCCAAAAGACACCTGTTAATCAAGAAAGCGAAGGATAGCTTTAAACTTGTTCTAAACAAAGGGATGCAAGTTACGGTAAAAAAAGGGAATCAGCTACTAACTGAAGAAGCGCTTCGTGCCCGAAAAATGTTGAAGAATAATGAACTATATATGGATATTGATTCCACCGGTTATGTTACATGTGCCCGTTACTGGTGCATTGCCTATGAATTTGTAACACCGGAAAAGAGGGTTTTAACTGATGATGACCGAAAGTTGATACAACGGTATTATCGCCGTCCTCCGTTATCATCACAGCAAAAAGTAAACCGCAACCTCCTGGTAATTGCCTTCTTGTTGACTGTTATTGGTGCATTCTTCTTTGAAAGATATTATACTCCACCGGTATATGAAAGAACATTAGCTCAGAGGGTTCAGATTGAACCAGTAGAAATGCCTGAAGAAGAGCAACTGGTTTTTGAAGAGTATATAGCTGATGAACCGGAAGAGTCAGAAGAGATAGTTGAAGGGTTAACCGGTGCTGCAGGTATCCTTGGGTTTGACCCGCAAGGGGTTTCAGGTCCGATGGTAGATTTACCCGGTGGACGAACAACCTTAACCTATAGTGAGCAGATAGTTGCTACAGGTGAAGGAGGAACTGGTGCTGGCGAAGGTCCGGGAGGAGGTTCAGCCACGCCAGGAAGAGCAGGCTCATCATTTGACACTGGAGTTATTACACAGGGATCTGGACCACCAGGAGACCTGTTCAGTGGTGATATTGATGCAGCCAGGAGAATGGGTTTGAGAGATATTGATCCCGATGCTATTAGAGGTTCAACAGAGGGTATAGCCTATTCTCATATCTCGACAGAGGAGCAACTGGCAGCTCTGGCCAGAGCCAGACAAAGAGCTCTAACTTCAGGAATTCAAGTAGTTGATGAGTCAGAGATTGAGAGTGCAGAACCGGAAGATAGAACAGCAGCAATGAATATCAGACAGTATATTGAACCGAATTTTGGCCAGCTTCACGATCTTTTTGCCCAGGAGTCTCAATTCCGAAACATTTATGGATCAATCCAGATAACACTCTACTTCCGTGAAAATGGGCAGGTAGAAGCGGTAAACCTGGAAGAACGACCGGGGAGTTTCTTTACCGAGAGCTTCAAGGTTAGAGCAATAGATATAATAAGGCAGTGGCGAGTTCCAACAACAAGGCAGTTACCTGCTTATTCTTTTCAGATAAGGTTTGTGCGTAATTGACGGGATGAGTTATACTGCGTTGTTACGTCTCAGAATCTGACCTGAAAGTTAATTGTATTATAGCCGATATAGACTGCTCTCGTTGCTCTTGAGTTGTGAGATTTACATATCAGATAACTACTGACACTACCGGCTAGAGCACCGACTAAAACATCGGTCGGGAAATGTGATCCGGAGAGGATTCTGCTTACCCCAACAAGAGTAGCCGTCCCATAGGGTAAAGCAATCATTAACCAGCTGTTTGTTGTATAATGCTGGTAGTAGTGATTATATACGGCAATTGCAAAAGCTGTAGATGTGTGACGCGAATAGAATGAAAATCTGCTGTCCTTATCTGTTTTTAACTCGAGATCGGTTCCTTCATCATAAACATACGGTCTGTTTCGTAATGTAAGACTTTTCGTCCATTGATTAATGGCGGTCTGGACTACTAATATCTCACCCATGACCATGATATTATCCCAGGTATAGGGATCATCCCAAAGACTGAAGAGACTGGTGGCCCCCAGCGAGATGAGAACAAGATAGCTCCCGGCATCATCTATATCTTTTTCATAGCCTCTTATTGCCCAGCGATCAAGAAAACTCACATCATTACGACTAATAGTGGAGAGTTCAATCTCTGTTAGTGTATCAACATTTTTCTTATTATACATATTGTTAGCTAAATCGAGGGTTGTGCCCAGCATGATATTGAGAAATGCTTTCTCCTGGTTAACTGTAAAGACATTAGCTGATAGATGATTTAGACCTAAAAGGATAAGCACAACGATTATAATTTTGTTCTTCATCATTCTGGAAATAACTGGAAGAAAAAGGGGGACAATTCAATATACTGCCAGAAATTGTCCCCCAGTAAGTATATTATCCTAATGTAGATACCATAACAGCTTTGATGGTGTGCATACGATTTTCTGCCTGATCAAACACTACAGATTGTGGGCTTTCAAAGACTTCATCGGTAACTTCCATTTCAGGAATCCCGAATTTCTGAGCTATCTGTTTTCCGACAGTAGTATCTTCATTGTGGAATGAGGGGAGACAATGGAGAAAGATCGTCTCTTTCTTACCTGTCTTTTTCAGCATAGCTTTATTAACCTGATATGGTTTTAACAGAGCTATTCTCTTTTCCCATACTTCATCTGGTTCACCCATCGAAACCCAAACATCAGTATAGATTGCATCTGCATTCTTAACACCCTTTGCTATGTCATCGGTTATTGTAATTTTTGCACCGGTCTCTTTTGCTATTGAGAGACATTCTTTGACAAGAGCTTTATCAGGTTGCACTGATGAAGGTGCTAACAGACGAAAATCTACTCCGAGTTTAGCAGAGCCTATCATTAAAGAATTAGCCATGTTATTTCTTCCGTCACCTACGTAAACGAAAACTACTTCATTCAAAGGCTTTTTGATATGTTCCTGTATAGTCAAGAAATCTGCTAATACCTGTGTTGGATGATATTCATCAGTCAAGCCGTTCCAGACTGGTACGCCAGAAAAATCAGCCAGTTCCTGAACCTTTTCCTGTCCAAATCCGCGATATTCAATAGCATCGTAAAATCTTCCCAGAACACGTGCTGTATCTTTCATCGTTTCTTTGTTACCTATCTGACTACCACTGGGACCTAAATATGTAACATGAGCTCCCTGATCATAGGCAGCAACTTCGAAAGCACATCTTGTTCTGGTAGAGGCTTTTTCAAAAATGAGTGCTATGTTCTTTCCCTTGAGAAGTTGTTTCTCCGTTCCGGTTTGCTTGGCTTTCTTCAAGTCGGCTGATAACTCCAGTAGATACATTATCTCACGAGGTGTGAAGTCCAGTAGGGTTAGAAGATTACGATTTCTTAAGTTAAACGGCATTATACACTCCTTACATTTTTGAGGACATTTTTTATTATACTATTTAGAGAGCAAGGTTTTTATTGACTGATTAGTTTGCTGTTATTTATTTACAACTCAAATATAGAGGAGACACCTGTATGAAAGACAAGATAATTCTTTTAATCGGGAGTTTAATAATACTCAGCATCCTGTTTTCTGCGTGTACCAGAGGGGGGAGTGAGTATTCAATCTACGATACATCAACAGGCAAGAGAATTTCAATCAACAGAATGGCTACTAAATTAGCAGAGTTTGATGTGATCATTTTCGGTGAATATCACGATAATGATGTAATCCATCGACTCCAGGCCGAACTACTGCCGTTATTGCTAAAAAATGTAAATGATCTGGCTATATCAATGGAAATGTTCGAGCGTGATGTACAGATTTATCTTAATCAATATCTTGAGGGTATCATTGAAGAGGATGAATTTGTAGAAAAGTCAAGAGCTTGGCCTAATTACCCGACCGACTATAGAGATATAATTGAATTTGCCAGAGAGGAGAAGATTCCGGTTATAGCAGCAAATGTTCCTCGCAGGTATGCTGCTGAAGTGAACAGATACGGTTTAAGGGTTATAAATGAAATAACTGATGTGGAGAGAGTCTATCTCGCAGAAGAGGTGATTATAACAGAGGACAGCTACAAAGAGAAATTCTTTGATACAATGAAGACGCTTTCACATATGGATATTGGTAACAGAGATGAATTAGAAGATCAACTCAACAATCTTTATGCAGCACAGTCTTTGAAAGATGATACTATGGCGGAGAGCATTGTTAACCTTAAACAGAGGGTTTCAGAAGCCAAGATAATACATTTCGTTGGAGATTTTCATAGCAGAGAAAGGTTAGGGTTAGTTACTAAAATCAAAGAGCGTAATCCGGATCTAAAGATAGGTACTATCAGTCCTTATATGACAGATATAGACACTCGTTTCAGATTTCGAGACGATTTTAGTAATATAGCCGATTTCCTGATCGTTCTACCTGTTGCGGAAATTGAGTATTATAAGGAGTAAACAATGAATCGAAAAGAAGCATATACATTAGCGATAGAGAATGAGATAAAGTCAAAGAATCTCTATAATATTTTAGCAAAATGTTTTTCTGATGAAGAAACAAAGAAGACCTTCCATCTTCTCGAATCGCTCGAGAAGATACATGAAGAGAAGCTAATAGAAGCATACAAGAAGGAATACAATATTAAAACTGTCTCTTTTGATACAGAGATAAAGCCAAAGATTGACATCAGACGTAATCTGTCTGACCCCAAATCCATTCTGGAATATGCTATGGATCGGGAACTGGCAATGGCTGACCAGTATGAGTATATGGCTGAAGGTTGTAAAGATGATGAGCTTAAGGAATTTTTTCTGAACCTCGTTAAAGAGGAGAAGTATCATAAAGAACTTCTGGAGACAGAATCGGATAGAATTCAAGGGACAGTTACCTGGTTTGATGAGTCAGAGTTATCTGGCTTGATGGAATATTGAGTTGTCAGCTATCTTCAGAGGTCAGTTATCACATATCGAGATATATGTAAGCAATCTGACCAGGTCGATCGAGTTCTGGGGCTGGTTGCTCGATTATCTGGGTTACAATCCTTATCAAGAGTGGGATAAAGGTAAGAGTTGGATTAAGAATGGTACCTATATTGTCCTGGTTCAAACGAGGGAAAAGTATCTCTACAGATCATTCAACCGTTGTCATACAGGACTTAATCATCTCGCTTTTCATTCAGACAGCAGAGAAGATATCGACAGGCTAACGCGTGAGTTACAGAAGCGCAAAGTGACAATTCTTTATGAAGAGAGGCATCCCCACGCAGCCGGTGAGGATAGTTATGCTCTCTTTTTTGAAGATCCGGACAGAATAAAGATAGAAATAGTCTTTACAGATGCCAATCAATAATAAGAATTTGAGGGAGACATGTTAAAAAAATCAGTTTCGATAAGCATATTCTTGCTGCTCTCAGGATTAATACTGGCTACCCAGCAGGAGAGTTTCGAATTCGGTAAGAGAATGTACAGTGACGGTTTTTACCGGGAAGCTATGCTTGTTTTCGAGAGGATAGTCAGCACAGCACCACAAACAAGTGAAGGGGAAGAAGCGCTCTTCTTACTCGGAGAAATACACAGAAATCAGGAGAATTTTGATACAGCTGAAGATTATTATCGCAAGCTCTATGAAAGATTTCCAGACGGAAGTTTCAGGGAAAAGGCACTCTATAACTGGGCATTTAGTGCTCATCAGCAGGAGAAGTATGTCCTAGCAATAGATATCTTCGAAAATTTCATTGAAACGTTTCCAGAATCTCTGCACAGATCAGATGCTATTTACTATCTAATTGAATGTTTTGAGCAAATCTCAGCCTATAATCAAGTCTTAAGTTCCGGACAACGTTTCACCAGAGAGTATTCTACAGATCATAGAGTGCCAGAGGTTCTATATTTGATGGGTATATCATATCTTCGGACAGGCAGATGGAACGATGCCGATAATATTTTTAATATGATCATTCGTGATTATCAACACTCAGAATCCCGATGGAAGGCTGTCATTACCCAGGGTGAGATAATCAGGGAAGAGCAGGGGATTCAACCCGCTTTAGATCATTACAACTCCCAGATTGGTCTGACAATACCCCGGCAATATGAAGAGCGAATACATAGAGAAATTGCAGAGCTTTATCTGGCAACAGAGCAGTATGATAAAGCTGCTCAAACGTTACAAACTCTGATCGAAAAATTCGATCGTTCTGAGCATCTGGCGAAATATCTTAATCTTTATGCTCTCTCTATGCTGGAACTCGATAATTATCAACCGATAATAACATCTATACAAAGAATCGATATACGAGAAATTGAAGGAACTCCTTATTTCTTTGATTATCTTCTAAAAGTAGCTCAAGCTTTCTATCACATGAATCATTATGGAGAAACTGAAGCCTTGATTAGAGATATCTCCGGTCATGTCACTGAAGATGATCATGTTTTTGGTGTTTTGTACTGGCAGGCAAGATTAAAAGAGCATTCTGGTGATCTACTTGCCTCTATCAATGATTACCGCCATCTGATGAATACCTATCCTCTTCAGGCAGCTAACGATGAATTGTTAATGAGAATTGGTGATATTTATTTTGAGAAACTGCAGATGTATTCATTGGCCATTAATTACTACAACCAGGTAGTTACCAGTACCGGATTAATGAGTGATCTATACTGGAGAGCACTCTACAGGTCAGCACTTTGTCATGAGGTATTAGGGGATAACTCAGCTGCATTGGCTGCTTTAAGGCAAATAAATATTGAAGTGATAGCTAATGAAAGTGATAGAGAAGAAATCTTAACCCGGTTAGAAATCATCAGTCAGCATAAGAGTATTGATAATGAGCGAATAAACGAGCGTCTAATCACTTCGCTCTATGACTATATTCTCAGTAACGACAGCGATAGATTGCGCGAGCAGCTTATTCAGACTATGCTTTTCGATATGAAAGATATTAATGGGGTAATTGCCTTGTTAGAGAATGATGATAGTCCATCTGGGATATATATGAAGGGTAAGGCATACTTGAAAGCTCTAGCGAGGGCTGAATTGGAAAAGAGAGGTGAAATACGGCGTAAGTACCTCGATGAAGTTAACAGACAGATCAGAAGACTTGACAGTGATTCGCACCCCTCCTATATTACTGAACTCGAGATTGAACGAGACTACATAGTCAACGGTTATATTCTCTCGACAGCGGAGCTTAGAAAAGCTGAGAGTTTTCTGTCAGATTATCCTCAAGCTTCAGCAGTAAATCGATTTAACCTTCTGGTCGGTTATCAGCATTTAACCAATGCCGAGTATGATAGTGCCGATCAATATCTCAGCAAAGTGACAAAGGATAGTGAAATACCACTGCTGCAATACGAAGATGCCTTGATCAAGATGGGTAATCATTTCTTTGTCAATGAGCAATATGATCGGGTGATAATGTATTTCGACAAATTAGAAACAGCGTTAACGATTAACAGACCGGAAGAGCTATATCGCTATTCTGTAGCACTTATAGAGACGGGTGAAACTGCAAAGGGCCTAAGCAGTCTGGAGTTTCTGGTCAGAAATGCAACCGGTTATCCCAGCCAGGCAGAAGCGATTGAGTTGTTAGCAGAACATAATCGAGCTCTGGAGAACTACCACGATGTTGTTACATTCATGGTTTTATATCCTGAAAGTAAGCGCGATAAGAATTACTATCTACAACTCTCTGATGATTATCTGATGCTGAACGATAAGAACCGGGCAAAAGAATCGCTTATGGCCATTACAGATAAAGATAACCAGGTACTCTTCAGACTAGCAAATCTTCATTATCAGACTGAAGATTATGTATTGGCTGAGTTAACCTATTCACGGTTATTGCAAGAGACTACTAATAAGCCGGACGGTCTTCTGGCCAGAACGAGAATGGGACATATCTTATTTCAACAAGAAAACTGGCGTGAGGCCTTAACACATTATGAGACCGTATTGACCGATCTCGATGAACGTATAGATCCCGAAAAATATGATTACCTTGATCTGAAAGAGCTGGGAAAGAATGCTACGATTGCCTATTATCGTACCCAGAATAGACCACGTGCTGACAATGTTAAACAGCGTTTTCAGAGAGTACTTCAAACTGATCAAAATACCCAGGCAGAAATAGAGCTGAACGAGTCCATATATCTGATGAATGTCAATAGAAGTCATGCGGAGAGAGGTTTTACTGATATTATCAACAACAGAAATCTTGCTCAATCACTGAGAACAGAGGCATATTTTTGGAGAGGTTTGAACCATCTTGAGAACAAGAAGGTGAACGAAGCTAAATCCGATTTTCAGAGTGTACTGCAATCGAATGAACGAGATCTACGTAACCAGGCACATCTAAAACTCGGAACGATCAATTTTTCCCAGGAACAGTATCAGCAGGCTCTCGAACATTATTATACCGTTATTGAGCATGATATGACCGGTAGCCTTGCTTTTGATGCAGCCAAGAATTTTGCAATAGTATGTAAAACCATCGAAGAGTGGCAAAGGGCGATAGAAGCGTACGAATTGATTCTCGAACGCTGGGGTGATGAAGGCCTTGAAGGGGAGACGTTCTTCAATATTGCCTACTGCCAGTATCGTGACAGAAGATATGTAGATGCAATCAATTCATTCAATAAGGCTTTACCTTCACTCAATGACCGGGAGATGAAAGCAGAAGCCCAATACTGGATCGGAGAGTCATATTTCAGTATGGGTCAATATGATAATGCTGCTACTGAATATCTCAAAGTTGGTTATTTTTATCCAGAGTTTAAGCAATGGAATGCCATCTCTGAGTTAAAACTGGCAGAATCATATATACGCCAGGGTAGAGTCGATAATGCCAGAAATATACTGGAGAGTATCATATCAAAGTATGGCCAAAACAGTGATTGGAGTAATCAAGCCCAGAGGATTCTTGATCAAATCTGATCGGATTACTGATCTTCAGATGCTAAATCAATCATCTCGCCAGAGATAGACTATATCGTTTGTTTTATGGATTACAGATATCTAAGAGAATGGGTTAATATACAGGGAAGGAATCTGCAGGGACTCGTGATATCTGATATCAAGAGATTCGAGGATTCTGTAGCAATATATTTCAGAGGTTATAGCTTCTATCTGCAACTTATTCTGGAAAGTACAAACCCTTTTCTCTTTCTTACTGCCCAGAGGAAACTCCCATTCACAAAAGATAGCAGGTTAGAGACTTTACATCAGCATCTGATACACGGCAAGATAGAGGATGTATTCATCGCTGCTGAGGATGACAGAGAAAAGCGTACTATTGATATAAAACGAAACGACCGTATTATCTTCGTATCTTTGAAGAAGGTTGATATATATAACAAACCGGTCAAATATAACCTGATTATTGAACTGATTCCCCATACTGTGAATCTGGTTCTGACTAAAGTTCAGGATAGTAAAATCTTGATTATTGATTGCTGGCGGTATGTAACACTCTCTACAAATTCGGCACGGCAGGTAATGCCAGGTTCCGAATATTCATTTCCATTGATAGCAGCAAAACAACTGAAGAAGGAGAGAGAATACCTTGCCCCCGTTCATTACCCTGTTAAAGACGAAGATCTGCTACCTGCAGGAAAGGGTTATGAGTCGTCTAATGTCGGGAAGGAATTTAATGACCTGAATCAGTCTTTTGAGTATCTCTACTATGAAGTAATATTAAAACAGAAACAAGAACGGCTTAGAGATAATCTTATCAAAACGATCAAGAAACAGAAGAGAAGGAAGGAGAAGAAACTTAGAAGCCTTCAGAAAGAGTACTCAGAAAGCAAAAAAGCAGATAACTATAGAAAGATGGCTGAACTGTTAAAGAGTAATCTATACAGGGTTAAAAAGGGTATGTCAGAGATAACTGTACCCGATTATTTTACCGATGAGGATCAATCATTGAGGATAGATCTTAAGAGAGAACTGAATCCGGTTGAAAACATGAAACTGCTCTTCAAGAAGTATCGTAAAGGAACCAGCGGTAAAGATATGATCAATAAACAGATCATTAAAACACAGGAGGAGATTGAGCTGTTAGAGAGTGAAATCTTTGATCTGGAGAATAATATTACTGATGTTGACTTAACATGGGAGAGAGAACTCGGCTCCACTTCATCGAAGAAGGGAAATAATAAAAAAAGAGAAAAATACAAGAGGTTGAAGATAGACGAAAACTGGGAAATATTTATTGGCCGTACTAACCTGGAAAACGATGAACTGACCTGTAAATTTGCCCGGCCAGATGATTGGTGGTTTCATTCAAGAGTCTTTCGGGGTGCTCATATTGTACTCCGGAACTACCGCAAGTTAGAAATCACACATGACCTGATTCTGCTCTGTTCTGGTTTAGCTGCTTATTTCAGCAAGGCAAAAAACTCCGAAAATGTGCCGGTCGACCATACTCAAATCAGATATGTGTCAAAACCACATGGAAGTCCTCCCGGATTTGTAATCTATAAAAATCAAAAAACTCTGTATGTTAATCCAATTTCTCTCAGAGAGGCGTCTAAAACAGTAAATGATTAACCTGATAGTTATTCTGTTTATATGACGATCATCGTCATCCTATTCAAGGGAGCAAAAAATGACAGGCAATATTGATGTAAATAATTCTGCTACAGATAGGTCTATAGTACTTTTAAGTGGTGGAATGGACAGTCTGGTTACTGCTGCAATAGCAAGAACAGAATCGTCTAAACTCTACTTTCTGCATGCTAAGTATCGACAGAGAACTGAGAAAAGAGAATTACAGTCATTCAAAGACCTCATAGCTCATTATCAACCGGATGGTTACAAAACCATCGATTTAGGTTATTTTGAAGAGATTGCTCTATCGAGCCTGATAGGTGAAAATGACTCTATTATATATGAAGCTAACATCCCCGGTCAGATACCTGACACCTATGTTCCCTTTCGTAATGCAAATCTGCTTGCAATAGCCACTTCCTGGGCAGAGAGTATCAAGGTAGGGAAAATCTATATTGGAGCGGTAGAAGAGGATAGCTCCGGATATCCAGACTGCCGGGAAGTATTCATAGAAGCATTTAACAGGTTAATTAAAGCAGGCACAACAGGAGTCTGTCCTATTGAGGTCAGAGCGCCTCTGTTACACCTGAGTAAAAAAGAGATCGTTCTTAAAGGCATGGAGCTTTCAGTCCCCTTTCAGTATAGCTGGAGTTGTTACTATAACAATGAGCAGGCATGTGGTAGATGTTCCAGTTGTAGATTACGCTTAAAAGCTTTCAAAGAGGCGGGTATTGACGATCCACTCCCTTATCTGGAAAGGGAGTAGGGTATCAGTTTGTATGCATAACAGAAAGATAACAATTATTGGTGGTGGCCTTGCCGGTAGTGAAGCAGCATTTCAGTTAGCTAACCGGGGCTGGAAGGTTGATCTCTATGAGATGAGGCCTGGTAAGTTAACACCTGCTCATCAGACAGGACTTTTAGCTGAACTTGTATGCAGTAATTCTCTGAAATCCGAACTTAGAACTACTGCCTCGGGGTTATTAAAAGAGGAATTAAGAGTATTCAATTGTGAGTTATTGAAGATTGCCGAACAGACAAGGTTGCCAGCCGGGAGTGCTCTGGCAGTGGATAGAGATCTCTTTGCCGAAAACGTGACCAAAAGGATCAGACAACATCCTAATATATCGGTTCATAACAGAGAAAAGACTAATCTGGATGATACACTGACAATAGTGGCTTCAGGTCCTTTATCGTCTGAGTGTCTGGTCGCTGGATTACAACACCTTTTAGGAAAAGATAACCTCTTTTTTTATGATGCGATAGCACCGATAATAGCCAATGAAAGTATTAACCGGGATGTTGTATATTTTAAAGGAAGATATGACAAAGGAGGGGCAGACTATCTTAACTGCCCCTTATCTGATAAAGATTACGACAATTTCATTCAGGCACTGCTGGAGAGTGAAAAGTATATTGGTAAAGAGTTTGAGAGAGAATATTTTAAGGAGCTTAGCGGAAGCCACAAGCTCAATTTTTATGAGAATTGCATACCAATAGAAGAACTGGCCAGAAGAGGGAAAGATACACTCCGATTTGGAGTCATGCGCCCTGTTGGACTGGAGAATCCAGCTACTGGTAAAAGGCCTTATGCTGTTATTCAGTTAAGAGCAGAAAATAAGGAAGGTACTGCATTCAATCTGGTTGGATGTCAGACGATGATGACTCAAGCCAGTCAGAGCTATGTTTTTCGTCAGATACCGGGTCTGGACCGGGCTGAGTTCCTGAGATATGGCTCAATTCATCGGAATACTTATCTTAATGCTCCCACTGTATTGAACAATAACCTCTCATTGAAGAACAATAAGAATATCTATATTGCTGGACAACTTTCAGGAGTTGAAGGGTATGTGGAGTCGATAGCATCAGGTCTGATCGTCGCCCTGATCATTGCTGAAGCTCTCGTAGAATTGCCGGATGTTAGTATTATGGGACAACTCTGGAGACGGTTGACGACTGGATCTGGCAGTAAATTCATTCCAGTAAATGCTAATTTCGGTCTTCTTCCCTCATTAGGTAAGCGGGTCAGAGAGAAGAAATTACGGTATAACTTAATGGCAGAAAGGTCGTTAGAAGCAATAACAGATTTCGTCTGTGTCAGTAAATAGGTTCAGAACGGAACCAGTTTACTTCTCTTGAATAAAGGTCTGTATACAAAGTATTCTTGACAAAAAGTGAGAGTTTCGAATGATATGATAAGAATGAGAAAGATAAGCCATAGAGGTAGTCGAATGGAGAATGAGAGGTTTTTATGTTCAGAGATGTAAAAGTAATTATTATTGATGACGACAAGAGCTTAA
>Ga0334901_1001641_pt1 | contig 22405 bp, 20 predicted proteins | sample GraSluR3_MG_3_FD_207216 | JGI IMG/M metagenome (GOLD analysis project Ga0334901, IMG submission 207216) | Sludge microbial communities from methane-producing bioreactor in Wageningen University, Netherlands - Granular Sludge_15_08-R3 | ecosystem: Engineered > Bioreactor > Anaerobic >... | reverse complement strand
GGTGTATCTCGAGATTGACACGCCGATGGCCTACAGCGAGAAGGAGCGCGGGGTTGACCTGGTGGTGGCGCCCTCGGATGATCTTCGGATTACGTTCATGATCGACTACAAGAACCCGGCGCTGGGGACGCAGTATACCTCGCTGGTGGATTTGGAGAAGGAGTTCGTGGAGGAGTTTGCGCCGGCGCGGACGTTTTGTTTTTTGTCGGAAGTGGAGATGCTTCGCGAGGCGAACCTGATCAAGGGGGGATCGCTGGACAATGCGGTGGTGATTTATGATCTGGATATAGACAAGGACAAGGTGCAGCTTGAGCGCATTCGCAAGGCGGTGGGGCTTGACGGAGAGGTGTTTGTTCCGGAGAGCGGGATAGTCAATGATGTGCCGCTTCGGTTCTACAATGAGCCGGTTCGTCATAAGACGCTGGATTTGCTGGGTGATCTGTTTTTGATCGGGGTACCGTTCAAGGGTCATGTGCTGGCGGCACGATCGGGTCACAAGGCGAATGTGGCGCTGGCCCGGAAGATGCGGGAGTTGTACAAGAAGCGGAAGTTTGCCGGGAAGTTCGGCAAGCCGAGCGAGAAGGCGCTGCTTGATATTAATGCGATTCTGGGGATTCTGCCGCACCGGTATCCGTTTTTGATGCTGGACAAGGTGCTGGATTTGACGCCGGGGAAGAAGGTGACCGCGATCAAGAATGTGACGATCAACGAGCCGTATTTTCAGGGGCATTTCCCGGGACATCCGATAATGCCGGGGGTTATGGTGCTGGAGGCGATGGCGCAGGCCGGGGGGGTGTTGTTGCTGCATGCGATTGGTGACCATACGACCAAACTGGCGTATTTCATGGGGGCTGATAACTGTCGCTGGCGCAAGCCGATTGTGCCGGGTGATCAGGTGCGGTTCGAGGTGACACTCGATCAGTTTCGTCGCAACACCGCCAAGCTGACCGCCGAAGCGTATGTCGGCGACACGCTGGTGGCCAATGCAAGCTTAATGGCAATGGTGGTTGATCGGTGAGCAGGGAAATACACGCAACGGCGATTGTGTCGGGTAAGGCGGAGATCGGTGAGGATGTGACGATCGGGCCGTATACGATTGTTGAGGATGATGTGGTGATCGGCGACGGGTGTCGAATTGCGAACAGTGTGGTGTTGGCCAACGGTGCTCGGTTGGGAAGGAATGTGCAGGTGTCAACGGGGGCGGTGATTGCCACGGAGCCGCAGGATTTGAAGTTCGGCGGGGAGAAGACGCTGGCGAAGATTGGGGACAACACGGTTGTTCGCGAGTATGTGACTTTCAATCGCGGGACCAGGGCGCACGGTGAGTCCTCGATGGGCCGGGACGGGCTGTTGATGGCATACGCGCATGTGGCGCATGACTGCATTATTGGCGATAAGGTGATCCTGGCCAACGCGGTGCAGATGGGGGGGCATGTGGAGATTGACGACCAGGCGATAATTGGTGGGATGGTGCCGATTCACCAGTTTACGAAGATAGGGGCGCATGTTATGGTGGGGGGCGGTTTTCGGCTGGTGCAGGATGTGGTCCCGTTTGCGCTGGTGGCTGGGTATCCGATCCGGATTTCGGGTGTGAACGCCATCGGGTTGAAGCGGCGCGGATTTTCGCCGGAGGCGATCAAGGCGATTCGCCAGGCATTCAAGTTTCTGTTCTACTCGGGGCTTAACACGAGTCAGGCGGTCCAGCGGATTACCTCGGAGATGGATATCACGCCGGAAGTGCAGCTCATCCTGGATTTCATCGAGCGTTCGAATCGCGGCCTGGTCAAGGCCGATTAGTGTGTGAGGGCCGCGCGGTTTCGCGGTAGTGGTGGATTTCTGGGCGCGGCATCCGGAGTGTGGGGGCTTGAGATTATCCTTTCGCGATGGGAATATTGCGTGTAAGTTAAGGCACTCGCCGGAGGTTGGCGGGTTTGTGTTGTTATCTAATTGTGGGAGAGAAGGTTAGTGTCTATGAGGCCGATTCCGGTAGGTGTGGTGGGGGTAGGTGCTTTGGGGCGGCATCATCTTCGCTGGTACCATCAGCTTCCCGAGGCGCAGCTGGTGGGATATTACGATACGGACTCCTCGCGGGGGGAGTATGCGTCGCAGTATGGGGTCAGGCAGTTTGAGTCACTTGAGGCGTTGGCGGAGCAGGTTGAGGCGGTATCGATTGTGGTGCCGACGACGGCGCATTTCGAGGTGGCCTCGGCGCTGATCGAGCGGGGGATACACTGCCTGATCGAGAAGCCTGTCACGGTGACGATGGCGCAGGCGGGGCAGCTTCAGGCGCTGGCGGATGCGCGGGCAGTGAAGGTGGCGGTTGGCCATATTGAGCGGTTTAACCCGGCGGTTCGGGCGCTGGAGGGACTTGAGGTACGGCCGACGTTTATCGAGGGGCACCGTCTGGCGGCCTTTGATCCACGCGGGACGGATGTGGCAGTTGTGCATGATTTGATGATCCATGACATTGACCTGGTGTTGTGGCTGATCAAGTCGGAGGTGGAGGATATTCAGGCCTCGGCGGTGGCGGTGGTCAGTGACAAGCCGGATATAGCCAATGCGCGTTTGACGTTTGCCAACGGGGCGGTGGCGAATTTGACGGCCTCGCGGATTTCGCTGCACGCGATAAGGAAGCTTCGGATATTCCAGAAGAGCGGCTATTTCTCGCTGGACCTGTCGGCGCGGGAGGCGGATTTGTATCGTCTGGCCGAGCCGGGAACGGAAGGTGAGGGGATGCGGCTGCCATTGGGGAAGTCGGGGCAGGACTTGCTATACAGCAAGAAGAGCGGGGGAGAGGAGGACATGTTGGCGCTGGAGCTGACGTCGTTTTTGAAGGCGGTGGGCGCGGGTGGACCGGTGGCGGTACCGTTGTGGCAGGGGGCGCGGGCGCTTGAGATAGCGCTGGAGGTGGAGCGTCGGGGGCGGGAGTCGGCCGAGCGGGCGCTGGGGGGACAGGTCTGAGAGATGGCCTCACACTCGGTGTTTCTCAGTGCGGGGGATTATTCGGGTGACAATGCTGCGTCTCGTCTGGCGGCGGAACTGCAACGGGGGTATCCGGGGCTTTCGCTGTGTGGTCTGGGAGGGCACCGTCTGGCGGCGGCCGGACAGGAACAACTGGCGGATCCGGAGGATCTGGCGGTGCTGGGGTTCTGGGAGGTGGCGCGGCGGTATTTCTACTTTCGGGACTTGATGGCGCGTTGTGTGGACCGGGTGAGAAGGTCTCGGCCCGATGTGGTGGTGCTGGTTGACTATCCCGGATTCAATCTGCGCCTGGCGGCGCGTTTGCGGGGGTTGGGGATCCCGGTGGTGTACTATATCGCGCCGCAGGTGTGGGCGTGGGGGCAGCATCGGGTGAAGCAGATGCGACAGACGATTGATCGTCTGCTGGTGATATTGCCGTTCGAGCGGACGTTTTTTTCACAGCATGGGATCACCTGTGATTTCGTGGGGCACTATCTGCTGGAGGATATGCCGGATGAGTATATCGGTTCGGCGGTGCGGGAGCCGGGGTGGTTGGCGTTGTTGCCGGGATCGCGCCGTCAGGAGGTAGCGCGGATGCTTCCGACGATGCTGTGTGCGGCTTCGTGGATGTACGAGAAGTACCAGATGACGGCAGCAGTGGCGGCGGTGCGCGGGAAAGCGGATTATGAGGCGGCGGTGGCGCGCTATGCGACGGGGCCGGTGGAGATTGTGTATGATGATCCGCGCCGGGTGGTGGCGCAGTCGCGACTGGCGTGTGTGGCCTCGGGGACGGCGACGCTGGAGACGGGGATAATCGGGCGGCCGATGGTGGTGATGTATAAGACGGGGTGGATTACGTACCAGATAGCGCAACGGCTGGTTACGCTGGAACAGATCGGGTTGGTGAACCTGGTGCTGGCGAAGAAGGTGGTTCCGGAGCTGATTCAGGGGGCGGCCTCGGTGGGGGCGACGACGCGGGAGCTGGAGCGGTTTGTGGTGGAAGATGAGTACGCCGCCGGGGTTACCAGGGAATTGCACCGCGTGCCCGGTTTGCTGGGCGGCGGGGGGGCGTCGGCGCGGGCGGCAGAGTTGGTTGCGCAGACTGCGGGGTGGGGATGATCGGCCTGATATACAGGGTGGTGACGCGGGTTCTGTATTGGGTGATCCGGCCCTGGGTGTCGCGTCGGGACCTGACGGCTATGTGGCGGCAGCGGATGGGGTATGTGGGTCGTGAGGGGCCGTGCGATATCTGGCTGCATGCGTCCTCGGTGGGGGAAGTCCGGGTGGTTACGATTTTGGCGCGGCAGTTGTTGGAGCGTCGGCCTGAGCTTGACCTGCACGTCACGGTGATGACGCCGGCGGGGATGAAGGCGGCTCGTGGGGGGCTGGCTGATGCGGTCAGTGTGTCATTCCTGCCGATCGATGCGGTGCCGGCGGTCAGGCGGGCGATGGTGGTTTTGCAGCCGAGAATGCTGGTGATCGCGGAGACGGAGATATGGCCGGTGCTGGTCCGGGAGGCATCGCGGTGCGAGGTGCCGATTGTGCTGGTAAACGGGCGGATGTCCAGTCGGGCGTTCGGGCGTTATGTGAGGCTGCGGAGTTTTTTCGGGAAGGTGCTGGCCGAGTATGACCGTCTGTTTGTGAAGTCTCAGGAGGATATGGCGCGTTTTGGGCAGTTCGGTGTGGGGGCGGACAGAGTCGAAGTGACAGGGGATATGAAGTTCGACGCGCCGTTGTACGAGTGTCCTGCCGAGCGGCGGGATGAATGGCGGCGGCTGTGTGGCGCCGATGAGGGGAGTCTGGTGTGGGTGGCGGGGTCGACCCGGAGCGGGGAGGAGGCAATGTTGCTGGATTTGTGGCCGTCGCTGCGGGAGCACTGCGCGCGGTTGATTCTGGTGCTGGTGCCGAGGCATGTGCAGCGGGCAGAGGAGATTGTGCGGTTGATCGAGCAGCGGGGGCTGGCTTACAGTGAACTGGGGGAGACGCCGGCCAGTGAACCGCTTGTGCTGGCGGCGAAAATGGGTATTTTGAATGACCTGTACGCGGCGGGTGATATTGCGTTTGTGGGGGGGACGCTGGTGGATATTGGCGGGCACAACATTCTGGAGCCGGTGTGGGCACAGACGCCGGTGTTGTATGGCCCTTCGGTCGGCAATGTGACCGAGGCGTCGTCGTATATACAGGAGCGCGGGTATGGAGCGATGGTGGCGGATGCGACAGAACTGGGCCGGCGGATACGCTCGTTCTGCGCGGGGCATCTGGAGTTCGCGACGCGTTCCGAGACGGCAGAGGCGGACTGTGCGACTGCGCGTGTAGTGGAGTATATTCTTAAGCGGACTGTATGATGCTCGAACGAACATGGAAGAGAATTCTCAGGCGCAAGGGTTTGAGTCTTTGGGGGATTCCGGCCCTGGGGCTTTGGGTGGTGTCCCTGTTTTACCGTCTGGGGGTCAGGCTAAGTCAGAATGCTGTCGAGGTCCGGGTGCGTGTGAGGGTACCGGTGTTGTCGGTGGGGAACATTACGGTGGGAGGGACGGGCAAGACGCCGCTGGTGGCGCTGGTTGCCTCGCGGCTGATTCGGGATGAGTTTCGGGTGGGGATTGTGTCCTCGGGCTGGGGGCGCGGTGATGACACCCCGTTCGTGGAAGCGGGCTATCGGGTGCTGAAACTGCCGGTGAACCGGACTGGTGATGAAGTGATGTTGTTGGCAGAGTTGCTGCCGGAGGCCTTGTTCGCGGTGCACCGGGTCAAGGCGGAGGGGGCGAGGGCGCTGGCCGAGACGGGTGAGGTTGATGTGATTATTGTGGATGACGGTTTTCAGCACCGGGAGCTGCACCGCGATCTGGACCTGGTGACGTATGACGGGGCGGTGACGAGGAAGTTTCTGCACATGTTCCCCTACGGGTTGCTTCGCGAGCCGATGCAATCGCTGAAGCGGGCGGATGTGATAGTGATAACGCGGGCGAATTTTGCGCCGGATTTGAGTGCAGTTCGCCGTCGGCTGGGCCGGATCAACCCGCAGGCGGCGTTGTTCCATGCCCAGTTCGGGTGTGGTGACCTGGTGGGTCGGGACCGGAGGCTTCCGGTGAAGTATATAGAGGACAAGTCGGTCTTTTTGTTTGCGGGGGTAGGCAATTTCAAGCCGTTGCGCAGGCAGGTGCAGGCCCTGGCGGGTGATCTGGACTATGCGCTGGAGCTGTCGGATCACCAGGAGTATGACGAGGGGCTGTTGGGGCTGATCAAGCGTCGGGTGGATGAGTTTGACTCGGATGTGATTGTCACGACGGGCAAGGACTGGGTGAAGCTGGGGGGCTTTGATTTTGGCCGTGAGACCTACTATCTTGCGCAGACGGTTGATGTTGATCCGGGAGAAGAGAAGTTGATGGCACATATTATTGAGCACTTGCGGCTTCAGAAACGGAAGGATTGATGGAGCGCCACTATGATATCCTTGTGATTGGCAGCGGGATTGCGGGTCTGTTCTTTGCGTTGAAGGTCTCGGAGCAGAACCCCGACAGGTCGATTGCGATCATCACGAAGAAGGGTGAGTCGGATACGAGCACCAACCGTGCCCAGGGGGGGATAGCGGCAGTACTGGCGGGGACGGACTCGGTTGAGGCTCATGTTGCAGACACAGTTCGTGTGGGCGGGGGGTTGTGCAGGGAGGAGGTGGTTCGGCAGATTGTCGAGGACAGCCCGCGGGTGATTGAGGAGCTGGTCAGTTATGGAGTGAAGTTCACTCGTCAGGACGGGGAGTACGATCTGGGGCGCGAGGGGGGGCACTCGCACAAGCGGGTGGTGCATGCGGCAGATTTCACGGGGCGGGAGATAGAGCGGGCGCTGATCGTGGCGTGCCGGGCGGCGGGCAATGTTGACTTTTATCGGGATCACATGGCGCTTGATCTGATGAGTTATGAGCAGGGTGGTCAGGAGTACTGCGCGGGGGCGTTCGTGTTTTCGGAGCGGAAGTCATCGTTTACGGCCTTCTATGCACCGGTGACGATGCTGGCGAGCGGGGGGCTGGGGCAGGTGTACTTTCATAATACGAATCCGAAGATTGCAACCGGGGACGGGCAGGCGATGGCGTTTCGGGCGGGGGTGTCGGTGGCGAATCTGGAATTCGTGCAGTTTCATCCGACGGCGCTGTATACGCCGGGGCGCTGGCCGTTTCTCATCAGCGAGGCGGTGCGCGGCGAGGGGGGGCGGTTAAAGAGTGTCGATGGGCGGTATTTCATGGAGGATGCGCACGAGCTGAAGGACCTGGCGCCCCGTGATGTGGTGGCGCGGGCGATTGACCGGGAGTTGAAGGAGACCGGGGAGGAGTACGTTCTGCTGGAGGTGCAGCACCTCGATGCGAAGTTCGTGAAGCAGCGTTTCCCGAATATATACAAGGAGTGTCTGCGTCGCGGGTTCGACATGACACAACGCTCGCTGCCGGTGGTGCCGGCGGCGCACTATGCGTGCGGCGGAGTGGTAGCATCGATAGCAGGGGAGACCGTACTGCACGGTCTTTTTGTGGCCGGGGAGGTGGCTATGACGGGCATGCACGGAGCGAACCGGCTGGCCTCGAACTCATTGTTGGAGGCAGTGGTGATGGCGCGCCGGGCGGCCGACAAGGCGACCGCGTATCTGAAGGAGACGGGCGGGCTGGAGTCGGACCATATCGACACGCCGTTGTTTTCATCGCTTCGCTATCCGCGGGAGAAGGTGCTGATTGCGCATGACCGAAACGAGCTGAACCGGGTTATGTCGGATTTCGTGGGGATTGTTCGCACCGAGGACCGCCTGAAACTGGCTCTGGAGCGGATTGGGCAGATTAAAGAAGGGATCGAGCAGTATTATCTGGCGACGCCGGCGACATACAACGTGGTGGAACTTCGCAATATGGCCACGGTGGCGGAACTGATTGTGCGGAGTGCGCTTTCGCGCAGGGAGTCACGGGGGTTGCATTACCTGCTGGATTATCCGGAAGCGAAGGAGGAGTATCGGCACGATACGATCATCAAGGGACGACTTGACAAAGGGCAAAGCGATGGCTGATCATCACGAGTTGATTGTAATTGTCGATTTCGGGTCACAGTACACGCAACTGATCGCGCGCCGGGTGCGGGAGGCGAAGGTGTATTGCGAGATGGTGCCGTGCACTGATGATATGACGGCGTTTGCCGAGCGCAACGTGAAGGGGTATATCCTTTCGGGGGGGCCGGCCTCGCTGAGCGATCCGCTGGCGCCGCGGACTGACCCGCGTCTGTTCACCCAGGGGAAGCCGATTCTGGGTCTGTGTTACGGGATGCAGTTGATGGCGGATCAGTTGGGGGGCGAACTGGTGCCCTCGACAAACCGTGAGTACGGCCGGGCGCGGCTGACGGTGCGCAAGAGTGACGGCCTGTTTGCGGGGCTTGGGCGGAACAGCCAGGTGTGGATGTCGCACGGGGACTCGATCAGCAGGATGCCGCCGGGGTTCGAGCTGATCGGATCGACAGAGTCGCTTCAGGTGGCCGCAATTGCGGATGAGAAGCGCCGGTTGTACGGTCTGCAGTTTCACCCGGAGGTGCATCATACGGAGCATGGGCGGGATATTCTGCACAACTTCCTTTTCGATGTTTGCGGGGCCGCGGGCGACTGGAGCCCGGAAGCGTTTCTCGACCTGGCCATTGACAAGGTGCGCGAGCAGGTTCAGGACGGCGAAGTGGTCCTGGGGATTTCCGGCGGGGTCGATTCGACGGTGGCGGCCATGGTGCTCAAGGCAGCGATCGGCGAGCGGCTGCACGCGGTGTTCGTCAACAACGGGCTGCTTCGCAAGAACGAGTTTGAGGATGTGACGGCGATGCTTCAGTCGCTGAAGCTCAATCTGTATCCGGTCGATGCCTCGGATACGTTTTTGGCGCGGCTGGCGGGGGTGGTCGATCCGGAGAAGAAGCGGAAGATTATCGGGAATACGTTCATTGACGTGTTCGAGGGTGAGGCTGAGCGTCTGGGCAGGATTGATTTTCTGGCGCAGGGGACGCTGTATCCGGACGTGATCGAGTCGGTCAGTTTCAAGGGGCCCTCGGTGACGATCAAGTCGCACCATAACGTCGGCGGTCTCAAGGACCGTATGAGACTGAAGCTGGTGGAGCCGCTGCGGGAATTGTTCAAGGATGAGGTGCGCCAGTTGGGCCGGGTGCTGGGGTTGCCGGAGTCGTTTATCAATCGGCACCCGTTTCCGGGGCCGGGGCTGGCGGTTCGCATACTCGGTGACGTGACCTACGAGCGGTGTAATGTGCTTCGCGAAGTGGATGCGATTTTTATCGAGGCGCTGTATCGGCATGGGATCTACAACGACATCTGGCAGGCGTTCGCGGTGCTGCTGCCGGTGAAAGCGGTCGGGGTGATGGGGGACGAGCGGACCTATGAGAACGTGGTGGCCCTTCGCGCGGTCACCTCGACCGATGCGATGACGGCGGACTGGGCGCGGATCGATCCGGACATACTGGGGGAGGTGTCTAATCAGATCATTCGCAATGTGCCGGGTGTAAATCGGGTGACCTATGATATATCATCGAAACCCCCCGCCACCATCGAATGGGAGTGATGTTGTCACTTTTGTGGTAGCGATGTGATTGGTGAATGGGGTGCGAACTGCTTGTCGTCACAGGTGCCACCATCGAATGGGAGTGACGTTGTCACTTTTGGGGTAGCGAGGGAAGGGGAGCGGTGTGATCGGGGGCAGGCCGGGAGGTATGGCGCGTGCAGGCCGCACATTTGATCCGGAGGAAAGACGAGCCGGTGCTACCCACCGGTGCGGGGGATGTCGAAACCTCGCTTCGCGATCGGCCTTCGGCCGACAGGGGTTTCGACCTACGGCTTGTCGTCACAGGTGCCACCATCGAATGGGAGTGACGTTGTCACTTTTGGGGTAGCGGGGGAGGGGTGAGGCACAGTGGTGGGCAGGGGTTTGGGGTTGCATGGGCTACGGCAGGGACAGGCGGGACGCCTGCCGCCCACGGGAATCTGTAAACCATGTCTCCGGTCTGCACCCCGGGCCGCCCACGAGATGTTGCTATCCCGGAGGTGAGGGAGGTGAGAGAGGAAAGAGCCGGCCGAGGCAAGCCTCGGGCCACCCCATTGTTTGTTCCTGAGTTGAGTTTGGTGTTGATATGGGGGTGTTGTTGCGATTGGTGCGCGGTTGTCACTGTTTGACTTGCATCGGGATGATCGACGGTTATCATGGACAATCGGGGCTATCAGGCGGATGAGATGAATCGCGACTTCCCGGTGTGGCAGCCAGCCTGAGCCAATATCTCTTCTTCGTTACACGGTAGTGGAGACCATAGGAGGTGGAGTGTGAAGAGGTTGATGTTGTTAGTGACGGCGATCGTGGTAGTCACTGGTGGATGTTCTGAGCGGGCTCAGCAGACGACAGAGGTGCCGTCGCATCTGCAGCCCTATGTTGAGTATGTGAAGCAACAGGGGCAGTCGCCGACCGAGTATATTGCGTCGAGATTTGCCGATCACGATGTGGTCTGGCTGGGGGAGATGCACGGGATCAAGCATGATCCGTTGCTCGTTCAGGAGCTGGTGCCGGTGGTCTATGAGCAGGGAGTACGCGGACTGGCGACGGAGTTTGCGCGCAAGGAAGACCAGCCACTGATTGACAGTCTGCTGAAGCTCAATGAGTATGACGAAGATCTGGCGCTGCTGGTAGCATTCCATAATGATTGGGGTTATCATGAATACCAGGATATCTTCAAGGCCGTTTGGGAGTTCAATCAGATGCTACCGGATACGTCGGAGCCGTTTTGGATTTACGGTATGAATTGCTCGCCCGACTGGTCACACGTCAAGTCTCCGGAGGATCGCGATAAGTACGAGGTAATGCAGAAGGTTTGGGGTGGCTGTAGCGAAGAGGACTGGGCGGAGGTGATACTCGAGCAGGTCGAACAGGGCAGGAAACTGCTGGCGTACAGCGGGATTCATCATGCCTTCACGCGGTACCTGCAACCGAGGGTCTTACCCGGGTCGGAACGCGGTGAGTTCAGGGGGTTTGAGGAGCACCGTGCAGCGCGTTATGTGTATGAGGCGTTGGGGGATCGTGTGATGACCGTCTTCCTGCACGCCCCATGGAATGGTCCACGCGGTTATGACGACTCCCTGTGTTTACCGGCAGGCGGGGTCGTTGATTCGGTGATGGCGCTGCTGGGGTCGGAGCACTACCCGGTTGGGTTTGATGTCGACACCGGTCCGTTTGGCGAACTCCGGGTCCCGCATACTGTGTATGCAATTGGCTATGAGGATTTCACTCTGGGGCAATACTGCGACGGGTACATTTTCCAGAGGCCGTTTGCTGAATATGAAGCAGTAACGGCCATACCGGGTTTCGTTAATGAGCAGAATCTGGAACAGGCTCGGCGTCAGAGGATGAGCTATCGTGATTTTACAGTGGAGAGTTACTACGAAGATGAGGTGTCGGGATTGCAACGTATGCAGGAAGCCTGGCGGCGATTGTATGAGTGAGCGGCCGGGACCTTGCGTATCATTTGTGGTGTTGTATCGTTGAACGTGAAGATGTAAGTTGCGAGCTATGAGGCTGATGCGGATGATCATCTGGGTTGTGGGAGCAGTTGGAGTTGTTGTCGGTGTCGTGATGGTGTATTTTTGGCTGATTCAGGACCGGATGGTTTTCGCGCCGACCAGGGAGTATGCTGTGACGCCCGATCAGTTGGGGCTGGTGTATGAGTCGGTGGCGCTGCAGCATGCGGGCGGGCCGAAGATCGTGGGGTGGTATTTCCCGGCCGATCAGCCGATGATGGGCGCAACGGTGGCGCCGAGCGGGGTGACGGTGCTGTTCTTTCACGGTAACGGCGGGAATAATTCGCACCGGATGGAGTCAATGGAGTTCCTGCTTGGTTTGGGGGCCAGCGTCTTCTTGATTGACTATCAGGGCTATGGTCAGTCCGAGGGGAAACCAAGTGAGAAGGGTCTGTATGCTGATGCGCGGCTGGCCTGGGATTGGTTGACGGGGGAGAGGGGATGCCGGGCGGGGGACATTGTGATCATGGGGCGGTCGCTTGGCGGGGCGGTGGCGGTTGAGTTGGCGACTGAGGTGAAGGCGCGGGGGGTGTTGGTGGAGTCCTCGCTGACCTCGGTGGTGGATATGGGGCGGGAGCTGTTGCCGTTTCTGCCGGTGAAGTGGCTGGCGCGGTATGCGTTCGATTCGGCGGGAAAGATCGGGCGGGTGGGTTGTCCGGTGCTGGTGACGCATTCGCCGCAGGATGAGATGATACCGTATCGTATGGGGGAGAGGCTCTATGAGTTGGCGCCGGAGCCGAAGGAGTTCGTGCGGCTTTCCGGGGGGCATAACGACCGGGGGTATTTTGCGAGTGGGGAGTACGTGGAGGCGGTGAGGCGGTTGCTGGACGGGCGGTTGGGTGATGGTGCCGGTGGGTCGACAAAATCGGTTGACAAGGGCGGTTCAAGCGGCTATCGTGGAGCCTCGTGAAGCAGTAAGACTATGCTGGACAAAGAGAAACTGATCGAATACGTACAGCCGGTCGAGCATGACCTGGCTGAGTTCAAGCGCAAGCTGAACGACAATCTCAAGGGTGATTCTCCCCTGATTAGTTCGATTGCCCGTCACCTGCTGAAGTCCCGCGGCAAGCGGATTCGGCCGGTGTTTCTTTTTCTGTCCTCGCGGGCGGCGGATAGTTTCACTGACAAGAGTGTTGATGCCTCGCTGGCGATTGAGCTGATCCACACCGCGACGCTGCTTCATGACGATGTGGTGGATGAGTCGGAGATGCGGCGGGGGCAGGAGACGGTGAACGCCCAGTGGACGAATTTGATTTCGGTGTTGATGGGTGATTACCTGTTTGCCAAGGCATTTCGGTTGATGGTGGCCACCGAGTCACTGGATTTGATGCAGGCGATATCACGGGCGACGGAGCGCGTGAGTGTGGGGGAACTTCGACAGATCGAGGAGACGAGCAATTACGATTTGTCGGAGGAGGAGTATGTCTCGATAATTGCCGATAAGACGGCCTCGCTGTTCACAGTATCGTGTGAGGCCGGGCCGATATTGTCGCGTCGGGATGCGGGGCAGCGTCGGGCGTTTGCGACATTCGGGGAGAAGGTGGGGATAGCCTTTCAGGTGGCCGACGATTTGCTGGATTTTGTGGGAGATGCCGAGATTACGGGCAAGCAGCCGGGCAACGATGTTCTGACGGGGAAGGTGACGCTGCCGCTGATTTATTCGCTTCGTAAAGTGAGCAAGCCGAGCCGTCGGGAGATAGTGACCTATCTGGGCAAGACCGAAGGGGAGGAGCGTTTTGACCGGGTCAAGGTGTTCGTGGAGGAGACCGGCGGGATCGACTATGCCTACGGCCGCGCGAACAGCCTGTGTGATGAGGGGCTGGAGGCTATCGGGGATCTGGGGGATTCGGTGTACTTCCGGTCGCTGGTGGAACTGGTTCGCTTTACTACTGCCCGTGTTGCCTGATTCCGGGCATGTTTACTTCCTGGTGTGGTACCATCTGTCGAGTGTTATCAGGGCGAATCTGCCCTCTGAGGTTGCGGGCGGGGGAGAACATGCCTGCGGTGGCGGAGTATAAGAGCTGATGCTGGGATTTCAGGATATACGTATCGACTTTCTGACCGGGCAGCCGTGGCTGGTGGTGCCGGCGCTGCTGGTGTTGCTGGGGTTGTCGGTGTGGCTGTACCGTCGCACGAACCCGCCGTTGCCGATGTGGCTGAGGATGGTGCTGGGGGGGCTTCGGGTGCTGGCGATTGCGGGTATCGTGATTGCCCTGTCGGAGCCGGTGGTCAGCTACACGCGGACGTTCGAGCGTCCGCGCAAGATCACGGTGCTGGTGGACCATTCGGGGAGTATGGAGAAGCAGGAGTCGGGGTTATCGCGCCGGGCGCGGGCGGATTCGCTGTTGTCGACGGCGATGTTTGAGCGGCTGGGTGCTCAGGCGAAGGTGACGACGTTGTTTTTCGGGGGGGATGTGACGGGTTCGCGGTCGCAGGTTATGAGGGATCGGACGGCGCTGGGGGACGTCATTGTTGAGCGGGAGCGTCAGGAACTGGGGGACATGGCGGACTATTGGCTGTTGGTCAGCGATGGGCGTTGGAATGCGGGGCGGGATCCGCTGGAGGCGGCGCGGGGGCTGAGAAGCCCGGTGTATGCGATCGATGTTGCGGGCAGTTCGGGGAATTTCGATGTGGGGCTGGTGGAAGCGGATTGCAGTTCTATTTTGTTTGCGGGGCAGGCGACGGAAGTTAAGGCGACGCTGAGTTTCAACCAGGCGCGTGACAGCGTGATTACGGTGCAGTTGCGCGATTCGGCGCGGGTGATCACGCAGAAGGACATTCGGCTGGATCAGGAAAGCGGCCTGGCGGATGTGGTGCTGGATTACACGCCGAGTCAGCCGGGGCAGAGGATTCTGACGGTATCGGTCCCGGTGCGGGAGGGGGAGGAGAATCCGGGCAACAACAGCCAGTCATTGGCGGTGAAGGTGCTCAAGAGCCGTCTGGCGGTGCTGTTGGTCAGCCATGCTCCGGACTACGAGGTTGGTTTCCTGTCGCGGTTCCTTCGTCAAGCGGACAAATACGAGGTCGAGCTGGTTGTTCCGGCGGCCAAGGCGGGGAATTTGGCGGGGGCGTTTCCTGATCGGCAGACGGAGCTGAACCGGTATGACCTGGTGGTGCTTCATGATCCCTCGGTGGGGGAGCTGGCTCGGTACGGTGATCTGCTGCGGGGGTATCTTGGCGATCGTGGGGGAGCGTTGATGGTGCTGATGGGGCAGCGTTTCGGTCGGCAGGCGCCGGATGAGCGGAGCCGAGAGTTTTTGCCGTTCTGGCCGAGCCGGAGCGGCGGGTTTCGACCGGTGCAGTTTCAGGGGGTGCCGGCCGAGGGGCAGTTGTTTCATCCGGCGGTTCGACTGGGGGAGAGTCAGACGGCTATAAGGGAGGCGTGGGCGCAGTTGCCGCCCTTTGAGTCGGTGGTGTTGTGTGATGAGATGGCTGCCGACGGGGTGATGTTGGTATGGGGATCGGGGCCGCTGGAACGACACGGGCGAGTCCCCGTTCTGGGCTATCGGCGAGTGGGCGCCGGGAAGATCATAGCTGCGGCCGGGTTGCCGCTGTGGCGGTGGGGATTCACGGGGGCAGGTGGTGGCGGTGACCGGGCGTATGGCGATTTCATGGAGGGGGCGATCAGTTGGCTGACGGTCCGCGATGATTTTGCCCCGGTGCAGGTGAAGCCGACCAATGAGGTGTACCGTCGGGGTGACGAGGTTGTCTTTGAAGGGCATGCGTATGACCAGGGGTACCGTCCGCTGGACCAGGTGCAAGGTATGGTGTCGGTGATCCGCGGGGAGGACGGGATCAGCCGCGAGTCAGATTTGTCGCCGGTGGGGAGCGGTGAGTACGAGGCGCGGTTTTCGGACCTGGCCTCGGGGCAGTATCGGTGGCGGGGGGAGCTTCGCAGTGAGGGGGAGTTGTTGAAGGCGGATTCGGGGACGGTGGTGGTGGAGGCGTATTCGCTGGAGGAGTTCGATCAGCGGGGTGATCCGGCGACGCTGGCGGCGCTGGCCGATGCGACGGGAGGGGCGTATTTCACCTACGAGCAGTTTACGGAGGCTCTGGAGCGCCTGGATACGCAGCGGGTAACGCAGACCCGGAAGGCCGAGTTGACGGCATTTGACGGTGATATCTGGTGGATCATCGTGCTGATAGCGCTGTCGACGGAGTGGTTGATTCGCAAGCGGAATCAGTTGCTGTAGTGTGGGCAGGCCGGCATGGTGTTGCCGAGGGGGTCAGTCTTTTGATGGGTTTTCAGCGTGGTCGGGGTTCGGCTGGCCAAGGCGCTCGGCGATTTGACGCAAATTGAGTTTCTGACCCAGTTCGATTTTCTGGTCGGAGAGGTTCATCAGGGTATTCTGAATGCGTTCGGCGCACCTGCTGATTTGCTGGACGTAGTGTTTCTGGTCCTCAGAGAGACCTTCGGATTCGTCCTTGAGGAAGTCGGTGTAGCCGAGGATGCCGGCCAGGACGTTGTTCAGCTCGTGATTGAGGTTGAGGCATTGCGCGATGTACGGTTTGAGAGCGCGAAAGAGGGCGAGTTCCTCTTTGAGTTCGTCGCTGAGAGATGAGTTTTCGATCATCTTGTCCATGATTCCCCTTATTTTCGAGCGCGCCTGTCGAGCGCGTTGTTCCCTGTACCCAAGTATCGGCAGAAGCGGCAGATAACTGAGCTTTTGTGCCGATGGGCCGATTGTCACCTTGCGTGTATATTGCACGAGATGTACCTTGATGGCAAGGTAATTCGAAAAGGAGAAGTTGAATGAAGCTAGCGGTGTTGGGCGCGGGGCTTATGGGGCGGGCGGCGGTATACGATTTGAGCAGGCTTGAGGATGTGGAGGCCGTGGGTGTCTTTGATATAGACGGGGGGCTGGCGCAGGCGGTGGCCGGGGAGTTTGGTAACGGCAAGGCGACGGCAGGGCAGCTCAACGCGGCCGATCAGCCGGCAGTGACGAAGGTACTGGAGGGGGTTGACGGGGCGATTTCGTGTGTGACATACGCGCTGAACGGGACGTTGTCGCGTGCGGCGATTGCGGCGGGGTGTCATCTGGTTGATTTGGGGGGGAACAACGATATGGTCAGGGAGCAGTTGGCGCTGGATGCGAAGGCGGCCGCGGCGGGAGTGCTGATCGTTCCTGACTGCGGGCTGGCGCCGGGGATGGTGTCGGTTCTGGTGGCTGATGCAGTGGCGCGCATGGAGAGCGTGCGGACGGTGAAGATTCGGGTGGGGGGACTGCCGCAGCATCCGCAACCGCCGCTGAACTATCAGATGGTGTTTTCGGCGGAGGGGTTGATCAATGAGTACTGGGAGTCGTGCGTGATTCTGGAGGGCGGGCGCAAGAAGATAGTGGAACCGATGACTGATGTTGAGGCGCTGGAGTTTGAGTCGGTGGGGCGGCTGGAGGCGTTTTACACGTCGGGGGGGACGTCAACGCTGCCGGACACGTACGAGGGGAAGATAGATTTTCTTGATTACAAGACGATTCGCTATCCGGGACACTGTGCGTTGTTCCGGCCGATGCTTCAGATCGGGCTGGCCTCGCGCGAGAAGCTGACGGTTGACGGGGCCCAGGTCTCGCCGCGTGAGGTATTCAAGCGGGTGCTGGAGACAAGCCTGTCGTACGGTGATCTGGACATGGTGCTGGTTCGGGTGACGGCAGAGGGGAAGCTGGGCGGCGCGGAACACCGGGTGGTGTACGAAGTGGTGGATCGCCAGAAATCGAACGGTGATTTGACGGCGATGATGCGCATGACGTCGTTTCCGGCCTGTATTGTGTTGTGGATGATAGTATCGGGGCACATTGTGGAGCGGGGCTGCAAGCCGCAGGAACAGGTTGTGGACAGCGGCGTGTTTATCAGTGAACTGGAAAAACGAGATATCGAGCTGAAGATAGCATAGCTGGAGACAGCGTAGCCGGGGAGTTGTGCGCGGGGCGACAGGGCGGTCTCAGAGGTCGTCGTCGAGATCGAGGTCCTTGATGTCTGATTCCGGGATGCGCACGACAAGGTCGCTGGTTACCTTGCACTGGCAGGCGAGGCGGGAGACCTCGGAGACGTCCTCGGCTTCATCGAGCATATCCTGTTCATCCTCGGACATCTGGTTGAGTGAGTCATAGCCCTGTTCGATGTGGACATGACAGGTGGAGCAGGCGCAATTGCCACCGCAGTTGTGGTTTATTTTGATGTTGTTATTGAGGGCGGCATCGAGCAGAATCGTCCCCTCGGGCACCTCAACTTCGACATCCACAGGCAGAAAACGTACTTTGGGCATTCCCATCCGGCCGTCGGTTTTGGTCTGCGACTTCGTGTTTGCAGCGCCAATTAATGTCATGGTGTCGGTCTTGTCCACTATTTTGCGGTGTCGGGGCTGGTTTTCCTGAAGATGACGATGTTGTCGTGGTCATTGCCGAACCGGATGCTGCTGGCTACCGGTACGAGGCGGGCGGTGATGGCCATGAAGGCCCAGGGGGGATGATGGTGGAGTCGCAGCCGCTAAGGAGGATGTGGCTGGCTTGGTATTGGGAGAAGTCGTGGTCCGCGAGCCGGGCCAGGAAGTCTTCCTGTCTGAAGACCTCCCGGTCAAGGAAACGGGTGATACTGATGACGGTGCAGGCCATAGCGGGGATTCGGTTGCGGGCATTTCAGCAGGTGAAGGATGAGCCACAGCCGCAGGATCGTCGGGCGTTGGGGTTGCTGAAGTTAAAGCCGCCACCGAGGAGGCCGCCCTTGTATTCGAGGATGCAGCCGGCGAGGTAGGGGGCGGCGGCGGTGTCGATCAGGACGGTGATGCCGTCGTGGTCGAACTGCAGATCGTTGTCCTTGATGCTGGTGTCGAAGGCCATGCTGTAGGACATGCCGGAGCACCCGCCGGCGGCGACGCCGATTCGCAGGTACAGGGGTTGTTCGTTTTCCAGTTGAATCAGGCGCTTGATTTCGGTGGCGGCCTCGGGGGTAATGGTGACAATATGTTCGGCTGCACCGGTGTGTTCGTTTGTGCCGGTAGTGTTGTGCATATCAGACATGATGAGCTCCTGTACTGTCGGCCGATCCGGCTATAGTGGATCGGTTTAGTTCATGTTGTGACGGCCATTCGGTATAACGCGCCTGCTGCGGGCGGGTTCCCGGTTTGGTCGGTGGGACGCCTTTGGGCAGCAGCGGTGGCCGTATGTGATTAATTACGTGAGCAGGGGCGGGTTGTGTTTGCACTGGGATGCAGGGGATGTTGTGGGGGTGAGAGGATGTGGGGCCCCACAGGCGGTAATGTGGCGTTCATGGACCAAATGGATAATTTTTCGGTTGGTGGTCAAGAAATTTGTGGACTAATAACATCTTTTTTCGTATAACCTGTGAACGTGGAAGCAGAAGTATACAATCCGGCTCTGCGTTGCAAGGACAGGACAGAGAACATAACAGACAAGAAGGACTTATTGTATGAGACTATCGAGGAAATCAGATTATGCCCTTCGGGCGGTTCGTCATTTTGCCAATCTGCCCAAGGACAAGCTGGGTTCGATCAGTGCGGTGGCTGAGGCGGAGTCGGTCCCCCGGGAGTTTCTGGCGAAGATATTGAAAGATTTGACCCGGAGCGGTATTTTGGTGGCTTACCAGGGGGTCAAGGGGGGGTATCGACTGGCACGGTCGGCCCGGGATGTGACGTTTCTTGATGTGATAGAGGCGATAGACGGACCGATTCACCTGAATTTGTGTACTGAGAGCGAGACCTGCCGTTGTGAGCGTTACGATGACTGCTCGATGCGCAATTTCTGGGTGACGCAGGAGAAGGCGTTTCGCCGGATACTTCAGAAGCAGCACTTCGGTAAGTACAAGGTGCGCAAGAGACAGGGGCCGTCGCCGCAGAAACGCTTGGCGATGGTGGGGAAGAAGGACTGACGTGTGGGCGGCAGGGTGGCGGGCATCGGCGGTGGTTGACGGGGGCAGTCGAGACCCTGGGGGCTGCGGTTTAGTGGCCCAGACGGGCTGCAGACGAAGGTGAGACGCACTCGGAGCGAGGGGTCGGTGCGTTGCGGATGTACGCCGGGGTGTTGAGTTGCCGTTGAATTGAGGATCCGTCAGACAAGCCCGGAGTCGCGCTGTTTGGGGCCGGCTGCCGGGCTTTTTTGTGTGGTGGCGGGGCAAACCTTGTGCGGGCGGGCCGGAAGTGCTTATATTGGCGGGTTGACCGTTGGTTAGCGGTTGTCGCCGGAGCCGGCATGGCGCCATGCGGGCGCAGTGCTTGTGTGGTGTCGGGAGAACGGAAGTGACCGGCGTGGTGTTAAAGGATTAAGAAGCAGATCTTTTCAGGAGATGTGGCCGTGATAGAGAAGTTCAATGAGAAGCAGCACAGGGTGAAGGTTGGTCTGGCGGAGATGCTCAAGGGCGGGGTGATCATGGATGTGGTCAGCGCGGAGCAGGCCAGGATCGCTGAGGATGCCGGAGCGGCGGCGGTGATGGCGCTGGAGCGGGTACCTTCGGACATCCGTGCTGAGGGCGGGGTGGCGCGCATGGCGGACCCGGATGTGATTGAGGGGATTAAGCGGGCGGTGACGATTCCGGTGATGGCGAAGTGTCGTATTGGTCATTTTGCGGAGGCGCGGGTTCTGGAGTCGCTGGAGGTAGACTTCATCGACGAGTCCGAGGTGCTGACGCCGGCGGACAACAAGTATCATGTGGATAAGTGGTCGTTCAAGGTGCCGTTTGTGTGCGGATGTCGCAACCTGGGCGAGGCGCTGCGTCGCATTTCCGAGGGTGCGGCGATGATTCGCACGAAGGGGGAAGCGGGGACGGGTGATGTATCCGAGGCCGTGAGGCATCTTCGGGAGGTCAATGGCGCGCTACGGGCGCTTGCGGCGGTGCGGGAGGACGAGTTGTACGGTGTTGCCAAGGACCTGCAGGTGCCGGTTGAGCTGGTGCGGTATGTGCACGAGCACGGGAAGCTTCCGGTGCCGAATTTTGCGGCGGGCGGGGTGGCGACTCCGGCCGATGCGGCGCTGTGCATGCTGCTTGGTGCCGAGGCGGTGTTTGTGGGTTCGGGGATATTCAAGTCTGACGAGCCGGTCAAGCGGGGGAAGGCGATTGTGACGGCAGTGACGAACTACGAGGATTTCGCGGTCATCGCGCAGGCCTCGCGCGGGCTGGGGAATGCGATGAAAGGTATTCAGGTGCAGACGATGGCCCCGGAGGATTTGCTGCAGACGCGGTAGGGGAGTGGGTTTGGGGTGTTTTCGGTAATTAGCGGGAACAATGTGGTTCGGCCGCACCTTTACAGGTTATGTGAAGAGCGTGCGGCCGTTTCTGCTGAGCAGTACGGATGGGTGCGCGCTCGTGGAATGTTGAGAAGACTGTGTGTGTGGATGTTGAATATGGCAGCGATTTCTGTGTTGCCGACGCGCCGTGCGGCAGTTGCCGACTATGCAACATGCTGTCGGCCAATAATTTCGTGCAATCTCTCGCTTCGGATTGAAGATGTTCATCATAGCTCGATTTTTCGAAAAAAAACTTGCGTCAACGATACCATAAGGGTTCCTTGGGGCGACATAACCAAGGAAACTGACGGTTGGTCCTCAGGTGGATCAACACAGGACTTAATCTATCAAGGAGGTTTTCACATGTTCAAAAAGCTATTGCTTCTCACTGCCGTTTTGGTTCTGGCATTTGCCGTGACCAGCACTGCGAAGGACCTGACCGGTCGTTTTGGCCTGGGTTACTATGAGTCTGATGCTCCGGTTGGTATCCGCTACTGGGTGAACGAGAAGATTGGTATTGATGCCGGTATCGGTTTCCAGAGCATTGACGGTTTCATGGATGCAGACGGTGACAACACCAGCGCCACGAATGTGTGGTTCTCATTTGGTATTCCGTATGTAGTCTATCCGACCGAGCGTGCCAACTTCATGTTCCGTCCGGGTGTCTTGTTCGGCATATTCGATGAGGATTACTTCGATCCCAAGACTGAGATCACGATTCAGTTGCACCTGGTTGCCGAGGTTTTCTTCGGTGACAACTTCTCACTGGAAGCGGCTCACGGCCTGAACATCCTGCTTCAGACCCCCGCAGATGATGATGCCGATAACCTGGCCCACTTCGGTACTGTTTCAGGCAGCATCACCCAGCTTGGGTTCCATTTCTACTTCTAAACCGAACGGTAGTTATTCTGACGATTCTGCGGGAGCAGCCGGAAGGTTGCTCCCGTTTTTTTGTGGGGGGGATTGTACGGCTATGGTTGGGGCAGGCGGGACGCCTGCCGCCCACGAGAGTTGTCGAAACCTCGCTTCGCGACCCCTTCGGGGCGGGGGTTTCGACCTACAGCAGGGGTTTCGACCTACGGAGGAACGTGGGTGGGGGGTGTGGCAGAATGGGCTTGTCGGATTGGGTTTGCCACGTATATTCAACGGGTCAACTACAGGCAAACCCGATACGTGCAGCACTGGCGATGAAGCAGTACCCGATAGAGTTTGAGTGTCGCAAACGGATTGATTTCTGGCCGGAGAAACCGGAGGTATGCCGGGGGGATATTCTCGAGATTGGTCCGGGGCGTGGCGATTTGCTGATGCACATGGCCCAGGCGCACCCGGATAAGACGTTTGTGGCGATCGAGATCGGGAAACGTCGGTTTTTCAAGCTGATCCCACGGCTTCTGAAGCGGAACATCAAGAATATCCAGTTGATCGGCGGCAATGCGAGAGTTGTGCTGCCGCTGTATTACCGAAGCGACGTATTCGAGCAGGCGTATGTGCTGTTTCCCGATCCGTGGCCGAAGAAGCGACACATTCCGCACCGGTTGCTGTCGGTGTCGTTCATGACGCTGGTGGCGCGGTCGCTGAAGGTCGGGGGGGATTTCTTCGTGGCCACCGATGTTGCCGATTATGCTGACTGGGTGCTTGAG
>Ga0334901_1001631_pt1 | contig 22487 bp, 20 predicted proteins | sample GraSluR3_MG_3_FD_207216 | JGI IMG/M metagenome (GOLD analysis project Ga0334901, IMG submission 207216) | Sludge microbial communities from methane-producing bioreactor in Wageningen University, Netherlands - Granular Sludge_15_08-R3 | ecosystem: Engineered > Bioreactor > Anaerobic >... | reverse complement strand
GGGGCGGGGAAGCTTTGTTGTTGTCTCGGCGATCATTTGCCGTGAGGGATGCACCTCTGTCAACATCATGTGGCTACGAGGGCTACATGATGACCTGCAAGAGAGGCTGAAAAAAGGCTGAAAAAATGGGAGTCCGTCGTCACGACGGACTGTGATCCCAAATAAAAGTAATGCGCGTCAGAAATGAAATACTCATCCTGATGTTTCGTGCAGGTAGAGACTGTCGGACTGCTCCTGCATGTCGTACGACAGGAGGAAGAGCCAGTAGTGGGTCTGCTCCGCCTTCCAGTGGTCGGGCAGCAGGTAGGTGAAGCTGCCGCTGCGGCGGGTGCCGGCATGGAGCGTTCGCACCTCGGCATACCGGTCGGCATGGTGCGCGATAATCTGCACGATGTCATTGGGGCTGCCGTCGTGCAACAGGATATCGGCCGGTGACTCCCAACTGAAACGTGCCTCGCGGGTGGCGGGATGATAGGTCACGCCTGCATTCAGGGGCGGCGGCAGCGCTCCACGGGTGATCTGTATCTTGCTGTAGTTGAAGCGGAAATGGGGATACTCACCCTCCACCGCCTCATGGAATGCCTTGCCAAGCAGGGGACAATATGCATTGTCATTACCGCTATTCCACTGCCGTATCACCTTTCGCAACGGGGCAAGCGACTTGCTCACCAGCGCGAAGCGGCTGCGGTTAACCATCTGCTTCCCGGTGCGCGGGTTGGACGGCACCACGTGTGCACGCACGCAACGGGTGCCTTTACTGTTCACATAGTGTACCTCCTGGCCGACCTTGCCGGTGGTGGTATCATTTTTTGTGGGTTCAATTCTTCCCATGATCTGGATAGTTGAATGGTTTTCTGTTCTGTTCTGTAAATGTAACAGGATTATACCTTCGAGGGACCTGAAAGGGTGCCACTCCGACTTGAGTCGGAGGGGAGTCGGGGAGGAGTCGGAGGGGAGTCGGAGGGGAACGCACCAAGAACCCGCCCTGTATGGGCGCTGTACCTGTCCTTTATTTGATATACCAACCTGATTCATAGCGATTCATAGCGCATTTCGTATCAAAATTACAATCTATTGAGCTCCCTGAACCGTTATTGCTACGCGGATATGAGAACCCATGCGGGCATCGATGCTCCGCCACGGGAGAACGAAGTGGGGCCGGACCTGGCAGCGTCGGTGCGACTGTATTCCGGTGAAATACCTGATCGCCTCTGCATCCTACAACTCCAAACTGTTATATTTTTGATATCTAGATTTATATATATACTTTTGACTTTGGTATTATTTGGTATTTCTATTGGAGTATTTCACCATTATAAGAAAAATTAACGTGATTTTCAATTAAAATAGTTTCTATATTTGGAAACTTATATCTAATTTTGAATGCTATGGCTACAAAAAAAATCAAAACACGTTCACTTGCTGAAATGAAAGATAAATTCATTGGCAAGGTTGGTACTACAGAAAGAGATGAATACGAATACGAACTTCATATGGACTTGCTGGGCAGAATGATTAAATCAGCAAGACTCCAACGTAACTTGACGCAGGAAGAGCTTGGACAACTTGTTGGGGTTCAAAAAGCTCAGATCTCAAAGCTTGAGAATAGTGCAAATAGTGCGAAAGTCGATACCATCATCAAGGTTTTCAAAGCATTAAAAGCAGAGATAAATTTCACCGTAAGTATTGAGAATGACTTTGTGAAGCTTGTATAAATCATCTTAAGCCATCCGCGGTCATACCGAAACACCTTACTACTAATTTACCCCTTTGAACGACATCAAAAGCCACTCCCGGCCACGCTAACCCTCCCCGCGATTTTCTTGCCCACAAACGGACATCCGAAGAAAGTTGAAGCAATCAGCAGAAAAACGAAGCAAACAAGACCGAATAGAACGGGCTTCAACTCTATTCCACATCTTTGTTCCCGGATAAGGCCTAATCCGTATGTTCCACTTTTAAAACCGTATCTATTATGGGAACAATTAAGAAAGGCCTCATGGGTGGCTTCTCCGGTAAGGTGGGGAACATCGTGGGTGCGGGGAAACCACCGGTGATGAGCGAGCGCATCACGGCGCACAACAGTCGACAGGAGAAGAGGGTGAACACCATGGAGTGGTTGCAGAGTGAGTGGTCGCTGCAACAGGAAAGCCTCCTCCGGCTTCTTCATCGCCATCCTGCTGATGCTGTGGTTGCTGCTTTCCAGAAAATAATCATCATTTTGAATAGCCGGGTCACCCTTTGATGGAACTGAGTGGGGCGCTAATCCACTGAATCACTGTCTAAATTTTTAATTACAGGTTTTACCGGACAACAATGATCAATAATATACAAGCGTAAACTTTTAATGAACATTTTTTGTTGAATGAATAAATAAATGACTAATTTTGCAGAACGACTTCTGTAAAACAATGAAGCATTGCAATGGCTGACCTAATTTTCACCGGAGAACTGAAAACCTCAAAAGCTGGTGTTAAAGCTAAACTCGAATTATATTCTTTCCTTGATGATGGAGTACATATCGTCTATTGCCCGGCACTTGATTTATCGGGATATGGAAATAGTATCGATGAAGCAAAGAAATCATTTTCCGAGGTTTTCGAACAACATATTACCTATTGCATCAACAAAAACACGCTTCATGAAGATTTATTGAAACATGGATGGAATGTCCGTGGAAAAAAATCGAGAGAAATCAAAGCGCCTAAACTTGAAGAGTTATTGTATACTCTTTGTCTTTCTTCACTTCCGTTCTTGGCGCTCTTTCACTTCCGTTTTTGGCGCCGCTTTACTTCCGACTTTGGCATATTGACCACCCAAACCTGTGCCAACCTGCCGTTTTATAGATATTTGCATTCCGAATGCAAATATACATAAACCACAATCAACTTTTACAGATCATAATCGTCCCGACACTGTTGCCACTGCTCGCAACTGCTCTATTGATTGCCTCAAGTAGCGACAACCATGCTTTTGCCCTATCGACTGAAGATCAAACGGCTGAATGTCTTACAAATGCTTATTGAACCGGAAACGAAAGATGGATAACTCTTGTTCAGGTATCTGAAGCCTTTTGGCAACCTTTTCCCAGTTGTTGAGTGAGCCTCTTACCTGATGCAGAATCTGGTCTGCTCTCTTTCGATCAATCAGATATTCCTCAGAGGTATCTAGTAGAATATCCGGATTTGATTCGTTTGAATTGGATGAAATAAGCAGACTTTGGTGTTCATCGAGCGTGGGATTTACATCATATACCGGTGAAAGGGTCCAACCTCTCGGAGTTAACAGGAATCCATGATTCCGGAAGTGATCATCTGAATTACCCACAAAGATGTTGAACAGGACTCGCCTGAAGAGTTCCTCCAGATTTGAATGCACATCGGTGCAACCCCGGACAATAAAGTCCACGATATCAGGATAACCTTTTCCGCTTGTTGCATTGTCACCATCTTCAAATCCCAATAGGGTCATCGCGGATGCAAAATGAATACGTTTATTGGCTGGTGAACGGTCGAAGCGTTTTGATAAATAGGTGTGATATCTCCCTCCCATATTTATTGCTTTGCTCGGTGCCGTGTGGATGCCTGCACTTTTCGCCAATAGATTGCATAGATGTTCCCAAAGTCCCACATCATAGGTATCGTTAATGGAAGGGAATTTGGCGATACCGTAATCCACCCATACGTGAGAAATCATCGATCCCTGTGAGATAATCGAAAGAAGATGAGTTCAATTTCTTTCAACCAATCGAAATCAGCATAGACCAGTAATCTCTGCATGCTTTACTCTTTTTTTGATGCACGTTGGCGGGGTTTGAGACGAAGGTCTTGCAAGGCTTTTCCCATGGCGTCATCCCTGGCCAGGAGGAGGATATCCTCTTCCAATTGAAGCGCATAGAGCACCCTGAGATAGATACCCATGGAGACAGTGGGTAACCCCTTTTCGACGCGTGACACCGATAAGTCTGATACGGTTGCACGTTCTGCCACCTGCGATATCGAGAGGTCGCGCCGGAGTCGCGCCAACCGTATTTGTTCGCCTGTTATTTGTAAGTTTACTTGCAGTTTGCGGGGAAGCTTGGTTCCCATTGTATTTTTTGCCATAACTTTAACCCTTCATATAATTGGCAAATATACGATATATTATATATTATACGATAGGTTATGGTTGAAAATACTACAATTACAATGTTTCTTTCAATAAAAAATCAGTGATGTGCAAATGAACAACTCCTTCTATCGCATCTTTCCAGAATTCATCCATCGTGACCACATATTTCGGATACTGATCACCGACGGACAACAGATTCCCAAATTCTCTTGCTACTGTTTCCCGGTTTTCCAATTTGTAAGCGACCTGGATATATATCTTATGACCCTGTTTTTCAGCGACAAAATCAATTTCACCATTGTCAAATTAACCGACAAACACGCTGTAACCTCTTCTTTTCAACTCCAGAAAAACAATATTCTCCAATATCCCGCCAATCATACGGTCGCGGTTGCCCATGGTTGCGTAAATGATGGATATATCGCTTACATAAAACTTCTAACTTTTGAAATAATCCGCTACATTCTTTCCGGAGAAGGTATTTCCGATATTGTCGAAGGCATACTTGATCACTCGTTCCAGTAGTTCGACATCACGGATCTTGTAACGCTGCACGGTATCCCGAAGAATCACGGATGAATAGATGTCATACACAACCTTGTAGGCCGATTCATCGGGATAGTCGGCAGTATGGATGACGGGGAAACCGCCTTTGCGCAGATAAAGTAGCCAGCTCTGAAGACAACAAATGGGAGTTGGAACCGGTAAGATATATATCCACATCAAAGTCGACCAGGAACGAATTGATCGCTTTTTCCCAATCTTCTACTTCTTGTATTTCATCTAAAAGCAAATAGTACTTGCCGGATGATTGTACTTTAGTAGTTGATAGCTACCCGGGTTTGGCACTGTTTTTACTTACGCGGCCGCGACGTTTTGTTGGCAGGAATAGTCAATTCAAACCACATAACCATCTACATACTGTGGGGGGTAAATTATCTGGAAGTCTCTCAGATTGAGTCTATTATTTTTCCTAAAAAAACATATTTGATTCAATGGACGGAGATAAATTTTTGCTTTGTGGATTGATTTATATTTAATGTACAAAGGTTCAGATTTTGCATCTTGTGAGGGAGCTCTGACAGCATCAAAATCGAAAGTTGTTTGTTTTTTTAACAATTCAATTATTTTGGAAACCAATACAGGTTTGCTGGTCTTGGCTTTTACAATATGGTACAAATCTTCTAATAAACATAAATGCTCGTAATTATTAATCAAGTCGAAACAATAAGACGGGTTATGATCGTATTGCGCTGAACATATGATATAATTATTATTATACCCTTTACTACCCCACCAGTGAGCATGTTCTATATAATTTTCCCAGAAATAGAAACCATCACCGAGCCATGCATCTGATCTCGTGCATTTGAAAGGACCATTGATAGCAATGTCTTGCGGATTATTACGATCCTCAAGTGTTTGATATATCTGAATCGTCATTTCTATTCCACTTCAGTTGTATTTCTCTTTAATTCTTCTCCCAAACTTGATAGGTTTAATGTCGGGAGTATAACACCTTTGGTATTTGCCTGAGTTGTTATTAGACTTATATATGCTCTTACATAAGGAAAAAGTAAGGCGATACAGTTTACATAGAAAAATTCGGGAATTTCAGATAGGCTATTCACATTGTCAAAGATAAACTTTCCTACACAACTAACTGACAAAAAGGTGTCGCTCGATTGACTTGATTCCCCCTCCCCGACATCCACTTTAAACCAGAGATGATATGCTTTCCCTTGCTCGCTATATTCTCCTCGGGTAAGAAAAGAAACTGATAACTCATCGCTTTTGGGTTTGTTATTTACATCCAATATCACTTTTTCAAAGTAATAATCACTGATGTAAAACGCTGCTTTTTGTATCTGTTCCATGTGCCTTAAGATTAAGAAATAAAAAAACCAGAAGTAAACTTCTGGTCAAAATTATTAACTTTTTCTGTCTTTGGAGGACTATTTTGAAAAAAAAATCTCTTGCAATAGAGAAGAAGTTCCTCAATTGTAGGACCCACCCTATCGAATTCTTTCAAATCTTCATCCCAAATCTTAGAAAATTCTGGTTGCGGAATGTCGTTGATTGCTTTTAATATCTGCTTGAATTCTTCTCTCATAACTTCACACATGCTCTTATCTTATGAGTACAAAGATAATGTGTAATTTCCAAATTCAAATGATTTTGAGCATTAATTTGTTCATCGTGACCACATATATCGGATGATCAACCTATTTTGTCAACTATACACCTTTGTAATAAAACGCAACAAATTGTATTATTTATTCATTTTCAATATACTAAAATATTGTCACAGTGACTGCCATCAAAAATAATTATCATTATTTACTTTCATTTGTCAACCCAAGCAACGATCTTTGTGTTGTATAACTATAGTCACAGTAATGGAAATAAAAGCAATATTTGCAGAACGGTTTAAATCCGCCCGGTTGATGAATGGATATTCATTGCAAGATCTGGCTGATGCATTGGATAACCAGGTTTCACGTCAGGCATTGCATAAATACGAGAAAGGGGTGGTTATACCTGATGCTGAAAAAATTAACAGGCTCAGTATTGCGTTGAATGTAAATCCTGATTTCTTCTTCAGAACTAACAAAATTGAATTTTCGAACATAGAATTCAGAAAGCTGGATAAACTACCAAAAAAAGAGTCAACTATTATTCAGGAAAAAGCCAAGGAGTATCTTTCCCGGTATTTGGAACTGGAAGAAATCCTAGGCCTTAAAAATAAATTTGAACATCCACTTGTAGATTACCCTGTGGTTACCTCTTATAAGCAGGTGAACAAAGCTGCAGAAATCATTCGGGAAAAATGGTCTTTGGGGAATGGGCCAATTTACAATATTGTTGAACTGTTGGAAGAAAAGAATATCAAGATCGTAAAATTGGATGCTTCTGTGACTTTCGACGGATTACAAGCTTTTGCAAACGATATCATCCCTGTGGTTGCCTATAATGTCAGGATGGCTAATAAACCTGACAGGATCCGCTTCACTCTTCTACATGAACTCGCTCATCTTTTATTGAAGTTCGGAGATGTCTCAAACAAACAAAAGGAGACTTTATGTCATCAATTTTCGGGAGCGATGCTGCTGCCGGAAGAGACTATCAGGGCTGAACTGGGGGCACAACGCAACAAGATTTCCACCTTTGAGTTAGCCAATATCAAAAAACAATATGGAATCTCCATGCAGGCAATTGTAATGCGGGCCAATGATTGCGGTATCATCAATGACCAATACAAGAATCAGTTTTTTTTCTTTATGAAACAGATGAATTGGAGAGTAGATGAACCTGCAGAATATCAGGGATCCGAAGAGAGTAATCGATTTGAACAACTCCTGTTCAGGGCACTGATAGAGGATCAGATCTCAATGTCAAAAGCTGCTTCATTGTCAAACCGGTCTCTGGCTGATTTTAAAAGAATGTATCAACCGATGTTTTGATGGCAATTTGATTTTTTCATTAACATCTCCAGGAGAGGAAGATTTTATTGAGATATTCTCAAGTAACTACCCAAAGTCTTTATCGGAAACAGACAAATCTGTTCTACATGTGGCAAACAGACTCAATGCATGCGTATTAAGTAGTGATAAGGTTTTACGAAATTGTGCAAAGAACAAACAAATCGAATACCATGGTATGATTTGGATATTCGACGAATTGGTAGATTCAAGCATTTTGACTCCTATAGAAGCCCGGATCAAATTAAATCAACTCGTTACATCAAATAACATCTTTCGGAACAATAAACAATTGGCAGTCGAAATTGAGAAACGATTGAAACTTTGGAGTTGAGGAACTTGTCTAAACTTACTATTCTTGTCGATCGTGTAAAAAGTAATAAACTCCCGAGCGCCGTCACTATTGTCTCACCCTCCGGACAGGATTACCATGTCTATCAATCATCGCTCCTTCAGATGAAACAGGATGAAATCAGCTGAAATAATCCGCTAAATTCTTTCCGGAAAAGGTGTTTCCGATATTAGTAAAAAAATGGGTTCCCTTGTTCTGCATGTCAGATCCCTACCTCAACTTTTTCCCTCCCCGATACGTTCATTCTCTGAGTACCATTGTTTAATGTTTTAAAATAACACAGACGAAAAAGGCGATCTTTCTAATGTTCCTGCTGGTGTGCATGCATGCTCAGGCGCAGAATCAACGTAAGTTCCCCATCAGAGAAGGGGGCCAAACCATTGATGCAGGCAACATTCCCGAATCGATACGCACGAACGATACCACCCTGAACGGGGAGACCGATGTGTTGCGCAGCAGGCCGGGCAAGATGAAGGTGGGCAGGGTCACCCGGAGCGGTATTAACTGCGTTTTCATAAGGCCGTGTGCCACCGCCGCCAGAATTCGGCGATGTAAAAATTGCCTCATTCCGAAATATTCCCTATATTTGTCGCAACGGACTGACAATGACGCCTCAATGGCGCAAAGGTTGCTGCATCCGCAAGGGATGAACTTGGGTTGGAGACTTCACTGAAATGAATCGTTGTCCTATGGATCTGGCAGATGTAATCAAACGGATCGATCTGGTACACCGGCAGAACCGGGTGACCGAGTACCTGTTGTTGGCGGGCACCACGCTGCTCTTCCTCTGCGGCATCACCTGCTTCGTGCTGGCGATCACCACCGGTGAGTTCGCCTGGGCCGCCCCGCCGGCGGTGACCACCGGGTTGCTCTACTATCCCCTGAAGGAGATACGCGAGCTGCGGCGCAAGAACATCGCGCTGGCCACCGTGCCGGCACTCATTAGCCTGCTGCCTGCCAACAAGGCGGCAGAGGAGATACAGAAACTGATTGAAAACCTCTTCGGACGGGATGCGGAGAAATAGAGACAAAACAAAAGCACTGTTGGAAGAGCTTGTGAATCGCCTTTTTGCAGAAGAGCAAACAGTGCGGCCGGCTTCTCCCGGGGATGCCTACCTGATGGGGGCCGATGGCCGCTACCTGGGCAAGATCACCCCCGACAGCAGTGACCCCGACGCCCTGACCAACCCCTACGGCCGCCACGGCAGCCGCTACAGTCCCTACAGCATTTTTAATCCTACCTCCCCCTATGGAAGCAAGGAGGGGGAATTCAGCATCCACAACCCCCACACCACCACCCCACCCGAGTTGTATCTGCAGGGGAAACCGGCAGGACGGGTCACAGCCAACAAGAAACTGCCCGACGCCATCGACACGGAGATATTCCTCAACCGGCTGGAGACCGCTAATCCACAAATCTGCTAATCTCCACATCAACGAATCAGCTAATCAACTAATCTGCTAATCAGCTAATCTCCACATCAGCGAATCTGCTAATCTACTAATTAGTATTAATAATTTCACCCATGTTATTATTATGTTATATAACGTTACGATAACGTAACGCTTTGAGAGAATGATTTCTTTTGTAAAAACAAATATTAAATAACCCATTCTGATCTTTACTTTTTTTCTCGTTTATCGATAACTGAATTAAATGACAAAATACCGTTAAATCCGAGTAGATATGAACTCATTTTAAATTTTCTAAAACAATGAAGAAAATTAATTATTTTGTAGCTTTTGTAGCTTTGTTGGCTGTAATGGTATTCACAACATGTGAGAAGATGGAACAATTTGAAATTACTCCATCAGCGGAATCCACAAAAATAGGAGTTAATTCTATCTATGTGAGCAAGATGACAGAGCATAGTCTTATATTTGATATCAAAATTAATGAAATGGAAAAATATAAGGCATATTTTGAAAATGAGAATGGCTCTTTAAAATTTGGGATAGGAAATATCAACGCCTTTTTTGAAGACGGAATATTGACTTTAAAAGAAGATGACAAAATCACAAATGTAGTTAATTTTTACAATAAAACAACAACCGGAGAAGTTTCTAACGAGCAAAATCTCCTGATTGGGAAATTTGTCAACTCTCTTTTGGATATTTCTGATAATAAATACGAATTTAATCTTGAAGATAATTCTTCTACTTTACTTCGTTCATCAACTGACTCTAAATGTGATCTTAATTGGTCTCGCAGAAGAGCAGTGAGAGAAATAGAAAAGGACATAGAAGAAGATGGTGGTTGCCCACAAGGACAAGATGTTGATATCGATTGCGTTTGTGCTGCTACGGACTATCTGTGTGTTTGCTGTGGTGATTGTGGATAAATTAATAACAAATACATATATTATGGAGACATTATTGATAATCCTGGCAATTGCCTTAAAAGTGGCTATAATTATAGGATTGGCTTATCTTATTTGGAGATGGGGATATACAAAAGGAATAAAAAAGAAAGAAATTAATAGACCCGATAATAGATAATTCATATCAGCAATCTGTTAATAAGCTAATAAGCTAATCTGCTAATCCCCACATCAACAAATCTGCTAATCAGCTAATCAACTAATCTGCTAATCTGCTAATCTACTAATCTGCTAATCAGCTAATCTACTAATCAGCTAATCAACTAATATTTGTACAACAACTGCTCCATCAGCCTTCTATACTCGCTCGGGGTGGTGCCCTTTTTCTTCTTGAAGATGCGGATGAAGTTGGAGAGGTTGTTGAAACCGCAGCGGAAGCTGATCTCCGCCACCGAGTGGCTGGTCTCGGAGAGCATCTGGCACGCCTTGCCGATGCGCAGGTTGATCAGGTACTCGATGAAGCTGATCCGGGTCTTGCGCTTGAAGAAGTGGCTGAAGGCGGACTCCGACATGTTGACGCTGGCAGCCACGTCGCACAGATGGATGGGCTGCTCGAAGTTCTTGTCAATATAATCGCATACCTTCGCGATGCGCCGGCTCTTGGAGATGCGGACGATGGACTGCGTGTCGTAGACATGCTCCATCAGCTTACGCTTTTCGGATACGGAGAGCAGGTGCAGGATCTGCAGAAACTCGATCACCGTCTGGAAGCCGTGCTGCGAGGTGAGGTTGAGCAGTCGGTCGCGGATATCAAGGATCGTCGCCTCGGGGAAGCAGAGGCCGTGCTGCGAGTCGTAGAGCAGCTCACGGATCTGCCCGAAGAGCCGCTTCTCCAGCATGGGGAAGTGGAGCACCTTCTCGGAGAACTGGATGGTGATCACATGGTTACCCTCCACCACCTCCCCCTGCCAGGCGTGCGGGATATGGGGACCGATCATCACCAGGTCGAGCGTGGTGAAACGCTCCTCCGAGTCGCCCACGATACGGGTGCCATGGCTCTCCATCACCAGGTTGATCTCGTAGTCGGAGTGGTGGTGCACCGGGTAGTCGAACTTGGCCGACGGGTGGTTCAGGACAATAAACAGGTCATTGTCCGACAGCGGTGTGATCTCCTTGTGAAGCTCTTTCATCTTCATAACCAATTCCTTTGACTTCCCAAATGTAAGATGTTTTTCTGAATGCGCAACCAGAACTGTCAAAATAGTACAATCTTTTCATTGCAAAGTATACACCTTTTACTTCCTGCACCCGCTATCTTTGTACCGTGCTTTTGGTTGAACATCTTTTGAACAGGTAAACTCCATGAATAGTTTCTCAATCAGTACCGTCGACATCATCATCCTGGTAGCCTACATCACCTTTATCGTGATCTGGGGACTGAAACACGGCAAGAGCAGCGACTCACAGTCGTACTTCCTGGCCGGACGTTCCATGCCCTGGTGGATAGTGGGTCTCTCCCTCTTCGCCGCCAGCATCTCCAGCACCACACTCATCGGCCAGTCGGGCGACGCCTACGACACCGGCCTGGCAGTCTTCAACTACAACCTCACCGGGGTGATCGTGATGGTCTTCTTCGCCATCTTTCTCCTGCCACTCTATATCCGCTCGAAGGTGTTCACCATCCCCGAGTTCCTGGAGAAACGGTTCGACGAACGATCGCGTTTCTACTTCTCAGCCATCTGCATCGTGGGCAACATCTTCCTCGATGCGGCAGGGGCACTCTACGCCTCGGCGCTGATCATCAAGCTGATCTTCCCCACGGCCGACCTGCAGGTGATCATCCTCGTCTTCGCCGCCATATCGGCCTCCTACACCATCCCCGGCGGACTCTCATCCGTGATCAGGACCGAGATCATACAGGCGGTGGTGCTGATCGCCGGCTCGGTGCTGCTCACCTGGTTCTGCTTCCGACAGGGAGGGGATTACTTCTACGATCTCTTTGCCAACAACGATATCCTGACCAAACTGATACGACCCATGGACGATGTGGCCACACCCTGGCTGGGACTGATTGTGGGCATGCCGGTGCTGGGCATCTACTTCTGGGCCAACAACCAGACCATGGTGCAGAAGGTGCTGAGCGCCCGCAGCGTGGATGAGGGACGAAAGGGACTGATGCTGAACGGCTTCCTCACACTGGCCACCCTGCTGATCATCGCCATCCCGGGATTGATTGCCCGCGGACTCTTCCCCGGACTGGAACGACCCGACATGGTCTACCCGGCCATGGTGATCAACCTGATACCGAAGGGGCTGATGGCGATCCTGCTGGCGGCACTCCTCTCGGCACTGATCTCCACGCTGAGTGCCATCCTCAACTCCACCTCCACCCTCTTCACCATCGACTTCTACGCCCGCTTCCACAAGCAGGCGGACAGTAAGAAGCTGGTGGTGGCGGGCAAGATCACCTCACTGGTGATCATCACCATCGCTGCCTTCTGGGCTCCCAATATCGGACGGTTCGACTCGCTGCTGAAATATTACCAGGAGATGCTCTCCTATATCTCACCCCCCATCGTGGCGGCGTTCATACTGGGCATCTTCAGCAAACGGGTGAACGGCAGAGGGGTCTTCACGGGACTGGTCAGCGGACTGGCCATCGCGGTGATGATGCTCTTCTTCCGCGACACCCTCTTCGGCAACCTGCACTTCTTGCTGATCGTACCCTTCCTCTTCGTCACCAGCCTGCTGATCATGATCGCCGCCAGCCGCCTGGCACCGGCACCCGCTGCCGACAAGCTGGAGGAGACCACCTTCCGCAAGGCGGACCTGGCTGCCGAATGGAAAGGAATGAAAACCGGGGGATGGGCACACAGCTACCTCAGCTGGGCCATCATCCTCCTCGTGGCGAGTGCGGCCATCTGGATCGTTTTCAGATAGCCTGTGAAGCGAATATGGGTCACGAAAACATTTGCAGTCGAGGGTTTAGCTGAAGAGATGCAATAAGTTTTAGCTGAAGAGATGCAATAAGTTTTAGCTGTATACATACAACACGAATTTTGAATGATAAATATATGATGCTGACAAAATTTCGGGGCAACCCGATCCTCTCTCCCAACGACGAGAATGAGTGGGAGTCGCTGGTCACCTGTAACCCGGGTGTATATTTCGACAAGGGAGTCTTTTACATGCTCTACCGTGCCGCGGGCGATGACGCCGAGCATGTGATCCGCCTGGGGCTGGCCACCAGCACCGACGGCTTCCATTTTGAGCGTGCCTCCCGGCAGCCGGTCTTTGAGCCGGGAACAGACAACTTCGACTCGGGATGCGTGGAGGACCCGCGCATCGTGAAGTTCGACGATGACTATTACGTGACCTACGCCTACCGCCCCTTCCCGCCGGGACAGTACTGGCGCTTCGGACACGACGAGGTGCAGCTGCCCGACTGCGGGCCCCACGCCCCGGCAGCCATCGCACGCAACCTGGGCAACAGCGCCCTGGCGGTCACCACCGACTTCAGGCGCTTCCGGCGTCTGGGGCGCATCACCTCGCCGGTGCTGGACGACCGCGACGTGATCCTCTTCCCCGAGAAGATCGGCGGCCGCTACGTGATGCTGCACCGCCCCAAGGAGTACGTGGGAGAACCGTATGGCGTGAGCTACCCCTCCATCTGGCTCAAGTTCTCGGACGACCTGCTCGACTGGGAGAAGAAGGAGAGCCATCTGCTGGTCACCGGTCGCGAAGGCACCTGGGAGGAGAAGATCGGTGGCAGCACGCCTCCGCTGCGCACCGACCGCGGCTGGCTGCTCATCTACCACGGCGTGGAGCATGGCGGCAGGGGCTTTTACAGGGCCGGGGCACTGCTGCTCGACCTGGAGAACCCGCTCCGCATCATCGCCCGCTCGCCCGGCTTCATCCTGGAGCCGGAGCATGACTATGAGCTGGAGGGGTATTACAAAGGATGTGTCTTCCCCACCGGTAACGTGATTGTGGATGACACCCTCTTTGTCTACTACGGCGGAGCGGACAAGTATGTGGGGGTGGCCACCTGCAACGTGCAGGAGCTGCTCGACTCGTTCATCGAGCTGTAACGGTATCGGTGTGTACCGCTTGAACAAATCATCAAATCATCAAATCATCGAATCATCAAATCATCGAATCATCAAATCATCAAATCAATTCTAATATCGCAAATGTATGCAAAACAAGATCATGAAAACTAGAGGTGTGACCTCACTGCTGCTGATGATACTGCTATTGACGGGACCCGCCACCGCGGTCTCAATGATGGCGCAGGGGCAACAGCCGGCAACCATTGAGGTGTCGGGGCAGGTCACCGATGAGCAGGGAGAACCGCTGATTGGGGTCTCCGTGGTAGTGAAAAACGCGGCGCGCCTCACCGGCACCGCCACCGACATCGACGGCCGTTACCGGCTGGCAGGCGTCCCCGGCAACGGGGTGCTGCAGTTCACCAGCATCGGCTACATCGCACAGGAGATCAACGTCAACAACCGCACCACCCTCAACGTGGTGATGAGGGATGATGCCATCCTCCTGGGTGAGATGGTGGTGATCGGCTACGGCACCACCCGCAAGAGCGACCTCACCGGCTCCGTGGCCAGCGTGAAGCCGGAGACCATCGCCGACATACCGGCCAACTCGGTGGAGGGACTCCTCCAGGGACGGGCTGCCGGCGTGCAGGTGATCAACTCGTCGCAGGACCCCGGCGCGGGCGCCACCGTACGCATCCGCGGTAACAGCTCCCTGAGGGGTTCGAACGCACCCCTGATCGTGGTGGATGGCTTCCCCCTGGGTGACGCCGGCGACCTGAAGCAGATCAACACCGACGACATTGTCTCGATGGAGGTACTGAAAGATGCCTCGGCCTCCGCCATCTACGGATCGCGCGGCGCCAACGGCGTGATCCTGGTCACCACACGACGGGCGAAGGAGGGCACCACCCTGGTGACGGTGAAGCAACAGCTCACCTTCTCCGAGTTCTCCTCCAGGCTCGACCTGTGGCGCGATCCCGTGCTGATGGCGATGCTCAGCAACGAGGGACGCATCAACGGCGGCATGCCGCCGCTCTACGTGGGCGAGCGCAACTCCGCAGGGGTCTACTACCCCTCCATAGAGGAGCTGCAGACCAGCTGGACCACCAACACCCGCTGGGACGAGCTGGTCTTCAACGAGCGCCCCCTCTCGAACAACACCACCGTGGGGGTGGCGAGCGCCAACGAGACCACCAGCTTCAACCTGAGCGCCAACTACTTCACCGACATGGGCATGTACGTGGACGACGACTACGTGAAGGGTGGATACAACCTGCACGTGAGCCACAAGCTGTTCGACAACTTCACCATACGGGCCTCGAACATCCTCTACCTGGGCAACCGCAACAACAACGGCGGTCAGTCGTACTGGCGCAACCCCATCTACCCGGTCTACAACGAGGACGGGAGCTACTACCAGACCACCGCCAACGACTACAGCCACCCCATCGCCATCCGCGAGAACAGGACCAACAAGACCAAGATGCTGGATGTGATCTCCTCCGGTGCCGCCGAGTGGCAGCTGCTGCCGCAGCTCAAGCTGACCAGTCAGCTCAACTACAAGTATGGCCGCTCCATCAACGACCAGTACCTGCCCAAGAAATACACGCAGGTGGGTACCGAGAACGGGGGGCGTGGCATCATCGGCAACTCCGAGAATCTCAACTTCGTGTCGGAGAACTTCGCCAACTTCACTCAGACATTGGGCGACCGTCACCAGCTGGAGGTGATGGCGGGTCAGTCGTTCGAGCTCTACGAGTACCGCGCCTCACAGCTGATCGCCAACGGCTTCGTGAACGAGACGCTGGGCAATGAGAACATGGGTGCCGGCGAGAAGGCCAACAACATCCTCTCCAACAGCCTCTCGAAGAGCAAGCTGCTCTCGGGACTGGGACGCATCAACTACACACTCGACAACCGTTACCTGGCCACCTTCACCTTCCGTGCCGACGGCTCCTCCAAGTTCGGCAAGAACCAGAAATGGGCCTACTTCCCCTCGGGAGCCATCAGCTGGAAAGCACACGAGGAGCCCTTCATGAAGAAGCAGGAGCTCTTCAGCGAGCTTAAGTTCCGCCTCAGCCACGGCATCTCGGGCAACCAGGGCATCAGCCCCTACCAGACGCTGAGCCGCTATGGCACCACCAAGTACTACAACGAAGGGGAGTGGGTCACCGCCATCGGACCCGGTTACGTCTCCGGCTACACCGGCCAGGACGGCATCTGGAAGGTATGGAGCGGCATCCCCAACCCCGACCTGAAGTGGGAGACCACCGCCCAGACCGACTTCGGTATCGACATGGCCATGCTGGGGGGACGGCTGCGTGCCACCCTCGACCTCTACAACAAGGTGACCTCCGACCTGCTGCGGGAGCGCAACCTCTCCCTCTCGAGCGGCTACGACCGCATGTGGGTGAACGACGGCAAGATACAGAACCGCGGCTTCGAGGCGACCATCGACGCGGTGCTGGCCGACCGCAAGGAGTGGGGCCTCAACAGCACGCTCATCTTCTCGATGAACCGCAACGAGGTGCTCGACCTGGGTAGCAGCATCGAGTCGGGACTGATCACCGACGCCCGCACCGGCATGGAGTATGAGGTGATCGGCAACCTGCGGGAGCAGTACCGCTCCTACACCAACATACTGGCTATCGGGCAGCCGATCAACGTCTTCTACGGCTACATGAACGACGGCATCATACAGTCGCTGCAGGAGGGCCTCGACGCAGGTCTGATGGGCGAGGATGCACTGCCGGGCGAGTTCAAGTACCGCAACATCTACGACGGCGACGACACCAGCGGCGTGATCAACGAGAACGACAAGGCGGTGATCGGTGATCCCAACCCCGACTTCACCGCCAGCCTCAACCTCTCGGGACGGTGGCGCAACTTCGACGCCTCGCTCTTCTTCAACGGTGTCTTCGGCAACGACGTGATCAACACCAAGAAGTTCGGCGACCCGCACAACGCGGCCTTCCGCTGGACACCCGACAACCCGACCGACGACTACCCAAGCCTGCGCGACGGGCGTCAGACACGCTTCTCGGACTACTGGATTGAAGATGGCTCTTTCGTGAGGATTCAGAACGCCACCATCGGCTACACCCTCAACCTGCCCAAGGAAAGGCTGTTCCTCTCGAAGGTGCGGCTCTACCTGAACGCATCGAACCTATACACCTTCACCCGCTTCGACGGCTATGACCCGGAGGTGAGCCAGATGGGAATCTACACCGGCGGATACCCGCGCTTGCGCAAGTGGACCGTCGGCATCGACGTCACCTTTTAAAATTTGAGTTTATGTATATTCAGGATATCAGAATTTATACTGCTAAAGATGAGACCTGTCAATGTTTTGTGGGGACCCTTCGATGAAACAGGCGTGATCTGATAAGTTGTTTAAGCGAAGCGAGTTCTTATCAGATAGTCTGTAAATCGAACATGGGTCACAAAACATTGTAAGTCGAGTATTTAGCAATATATATTACTTGAATAAATTATTTTAAACATATGAAGACAACAAAAATATTCTTTTTAATCCTGGCGGCGATGGTAGCAGGCCTCTCCTCCTGCAGCCTGGAGGAAGAGCCCTACGGCTTCTACTCGGAAGACAACTTCTACCAGACCGAGGGCGACGCCCGCGCGGCCATCAACTACGCCTTCGCCACGCTGACCTACATTGAGTACTCCAGGGCGCTCTACTTCCTGGGCGACATGCCTACCGAGCTGATCACCACCAAGGGGGATGCCTCGGTAGACAACCGGGCGCTCAACATGTGGCGCATCGATAACTTCGACACCAACGGCACGCTGGTCAACTTCTTCAAGTACTCCTACATCGCCATCAACCGCGCCAATGCGGTGATCAAGAAGATGCCGGACACACCCATCGACCAGCAACTGAAGGACCAGTACCTGGGTGAGGCTTACTTCCTGAGGGCCTACAACTACTTCTGCCTGACGCGCAACTTCGGGCTGGTGCCCCTGCACGACGGCGTGGTGGAGACACTGGAGGAGACGTCGGCACCCCTGGCTGCCAACATGGATGCGATCTATGACATGATGATCGCCGACTGTGAGCAGGCGGAGGCACTCCTGCCGGTATACAACGCACCGGTGATGGGTCGCGTGGACCGCGTGGCAGCACAGGCACTGCTGGCCAAGATCTACCTCTATGCCGCCTCGGCCAAGGAGCACAACGTGCCGCTCTATCGCGACATGACGCGCGACGTGACGGCGATGTATGGCGAGGCGACGAAGTACGGCGCCAGGGTGCTGGGTATCGACCCCGCCTATCCGCAGAACACCTACTTCTTCGAGCTGAACCTGCTGGACATCTACTCCGTGGATAACTTCAGCGGCAACGAGAACATCTTCCTGATGTCGATGGACCGCACCGGCGAGTCGGAAGGACAGTACTCCAAGATCTCGAAGATGTTCATCCCCTATGTGGACGGGGCCACCATCTGGCTGCGACAGGGCGACAGCGACAGCTTCACCAAGTCGCACGACGGCTGGGGCGAGTACCGCACCGAGATCGACTTCTACAACTCGTTCGAGGAGGGTGACCTGCGCAAGGAGCACCTGATCGCCAGCAAGGTATACAACGCATCGGGTGACGTGACGGCCGAGTGGAAGGCGGATGGCAGCGGCAAGCTGCTCTATCCCTTCTGCCGCAAGTACATCGACCCGCAGTTCGACGGTGACAAGACCAGCACACGTCCCTTCCTGCTGCGCTTCACCGACATCGCGATGACCTACGCCGAGGCGGCAGGTCCCACCGGCGAGGCTTACCAGGTAATGAACTTCATCCGCCAGAGAGCGGGACTGGGCAACCTGCCTCCCGACCTGCCGAAGGAAGAGTTTCGTGAACGGATATACCGGGAGCGTATCTATGAGATGGCCTACGAGGCGGACAGGATGTATGACATCCGTCGCTGGGGCAGGATCGGCGAGATAAAGGAGGTAGTGGATGCCGGCCTCACCGAGAGCCAGTACTCCTTCTACCCGATACCGCAGAGCGAGATCAACCTCAACCCGAGCTTACGTTAATGATCCATTTAAACTAGAATGATTATGAAACACAATTCATTTACATATATCAGCAGCCTGCTGCCCCGCAACCCACGGGGTTTCCGCTCCGGGTTCAACACCCATGGCCGACCGCAGGCAATCCTCTGCACCCTCCTGCTCCTGGGCAGCCTGCTCCTCAGCGGCTGCGTGAAGGACATGCAGGATGAGCTGAACGAGGGGGGCTGGAACCACGAGCGTTCGATCCTATCCCTCAAGTTTGAGAACCAGGTGGGACAGGCCATGATTGAACGGATCGACAACAGCACCGGCGAGGTGCGGGTGACCCTCAACGTGGGGGCGATCGACGACCTCTCGAAGGTGACGCTCGAGAGCATCATCCTCTCCTACCAGGGTACGGCCAGCGTAGCCAAGAGCGAGACGCTCGACTTCAGCAACCCGGAGCGGAAGGCCGACATCACGGTCACCTCCCCACTGGGTGAATCGCGCACCTACACGGTCTACGTGAACGAGTTCCGCGAATCGCTCGAAGGCACATGGAAGATCAACAACATGGTGGTCTACGGCGGTACCGGTCCCGAGTATGGCGGCGGCAGGGTCTACGGGCTCATGGACAAGTCCTGGTGCTGGTACCCCGACTACTCGCCGGCAAAGGAGTATGACAACAGCCTCACCTTCACGCTGGAGAGCATCTCGGACGAGGGCAACACCATGGGCACCTGCGTGAACGATGCCGGTCCCGACGGCAAGTACGCCGACTTCATCTTCAAGGGATCCTCCAACCCGGAGACACATCAGGATGTGGACAAGAAGGATTACTACCGCCGCATACCCGAGGGGGAGAGCCAGTGGCTGCGCAACTATGCGGCAGGCACCATCACCTTCACCGACCAGAACGGACGGGTGACAGTCTGCTCGCTCGAGGATGCCGGCACCTATGACATGGGCCACGGCAAAGCGGTCACCGTACCCAACCAGGCCTTCCTCTTCAACATCGGCGGCGTGGACGACTGGACCTATATCTTTACCGACTATGATGTGTTCGTGAAGAAGACGCGCAAGCTGTTCATCATGGTAACCAAGGAGGGATAGATTCATGCAGATTCTTTTCATTGTGGCCTGCGCACTCCTGCTCTCCTGTACACAGGCAGAGCAGGAGGTGACGGTGCGGATCGAGGCGACCACCGTGGTGAATGACGATTACATCGGCAACGGCGCGGAGTGGGATCCTTATCAGCTGGACTACGGCGAAGGAAGGATGCAGATCAGCGAGGCGGACTGGCAGAAGCTATACGACCGGCTCGACTTCATGCGGCCGCAGCTCATCCGCATGATGATCAACACCTCCTCCTTCCTCCGTGAGGGCCGCTTTGCACCCGAACAGCAGATGGAGGTGATGGGACCCATGCTCGACTACTGTCAGAGCCGCGGCGTCACGGTGATGTTCGGCGACTGGGGGTGGAGCGTGATCGACACGAAGCAGGGCTCCCTCCATGAGGCGAACATGCAACATGCCGCGGAGCTGCTGGACTACCTGGTAGACACGAAAGGTTACACCTGCATCCGTTACTACAACCTGATCAACGAGCCCAACGGCGACTGGGCCGCTACCAACACCAGCTACCCGCTCTGGGCATCGGCCATGGAGTGTTTCCACGAGCAGATGCGGGAGCGCGGGTTGCAGGAGAAGGTGACGCTGGTGGGTCCCGATGTGGCCATCTGGGACAGCAAGGAGGCATGGTGGGTGGACAGCACGGCTACGCGGCTGGGCGACAAGGTGGGACTCTACGACATCCACACCTACCCCTCCAAGAGCACGGTCAACACGGGTGCCTACAGCGACATCATCGGGGCCTACCGCGACAGGGTGCCGGCAGGAATGAAGATGGTGATGGGTGAGATCGGCTTCAAGTTCGTGGAGGAGGCGGACAGCCTCTACCTGCGTGAGAACGGGCGACGGGCCGCCGCGGCACCCCATGCCGCCACGGGCGACTCGCAGATGTTCGTTTACGACTACATGTATGGCACCGATATGGCCGACGCGTTGATGCAGACCGTGAACGAGGGCTTCTCGGGCGCGGTGGTCTGGATGATGGACGATGCGATGCACTCACACCAGGCACCTGACAAGTTGAAGGTGTGGGGTTTCTGGAACATCCTGGGCGAGGAACGCTTCGGCGCGGCCGAGGAGGAGGTGAGGCCATGGTACTACGCCTGGTCGCTGCTCACCCGCTACCTGCCTGCAGGATCGGTGATCGGTGGCACGGTGGTGACCGGCGACAGCCGGGTGAGGGCCATCACGGCCGGTAAGGAGGGCAGGCGGATGATCGCAGTGGTGAACGTAGATAAAGAGACGAAGCGGATCCGGCTGATCAGCGATGACCTGCCATCGTCTGACGGCTGGCGCAAGTATATCTACCACGAGACGACGCTCCGCAAGGAGGGTGACCATCGGCTGCTGCCCAACGAGGAGGAGCTGACACTGGACCTGAGCCGCGGCCTCTCGCTGGAGATGCTGCCGGAGTCGATGATCGTCTTCACCAACATGCCCTGATCAGTCACCTGCATCCATCCGGGAGATGCTGCCGGTGTCGATGACCCTCTCTTCACCAACAGGTCCTGATCTGTCACCTGCATCCATACGGAAGATACTGCCGGTGTCGATAATCGTATTCACCAACAGGTCCTGATCAGTCACCTGCATCCGAAAGTAAAGAGAGATTAAAAAAGAACCGAATATTGAATGCATTGCAATACCTTTGCAGAGAGACAACCGAACAGATGAAAAAAATAATATACTTGCTGATGCCCCTGACACTGGCCGCGCTCCTCTTCTCATGCAGTGAGAAAAGGAACGGGGAGGTGGAGGTGATGATCAGTGACCGGCCGGTCAGCACCGGCTATATCGGCAACGGCGTGGAGTGGGATCCCTATGATGAGGCGGAGGCATGGGGCGCGGAGGTGTCGGAAGAGGACTGGCAGAAGCTATTCAGGCGGATCGACTTCATGCGGCCGGGATATGTGCGCTGCATGATCAACAGCCCCTACCGTTACTTCAATCCGGAGACCGGCACCTACAACAAGACAAGAAACATAGAGTCGCTTAAAAAACTGCTGCAGTACTGCACCGACCGAAACATCACCG
>Ga0334901_1001630_pt1 | contig 22494 bp, 17 predicted proteins | sample GraSluR3_MG_3_FD_207216 | JGI IMG/M metagenome (GOLD analysis project Ga0334901, IMG submission 207216) | Sludge microbial communities from methane-producing bioreactor in Wageningen University, Netherlands - Granular Sludge_15_08-R3 | ecosystem: Engineered > Bioreactor > Anaerobic >... | reverse complement strand
CTGCAACACCTGCTTCGGGTTATGAGTTAGACGCTTGGGTGATTGATGGCCATGAAAGCGAAACGCTTACAGACCTTACGTATAGTATTGGTAATCTTACCCAAGGTATTGATGTGGGCGTTCGATTTAGACCTGTACCCCCAGCTACCTTCGTTGTTAGTTTTGGTGTTGTAGAAGTAAATGGCCATACCAACGGAACCCTTGCCGCAACGGTTAATACCCTTAGCATAGCTTCGGGCGACCAGGTGGAGGAGGGCAGCACCATTATCTTTACCGCCAGCCCCAGCGATGGGTACAGGGTGAAGGAGTGGAGCGTAAACGACGATCCGCTTGCCGATTATACCGATAACACCTATACCCTTACTGGCCTCGGGGCCAATACCACCGTCACCGTGCAGTTCGAGGTGATAACCAGCGTGCCCTCGCTTGCGCTGGGTGGTGTTAGGGTTTTCCCCAATCCATTTACCGGCACCCTAAGCATTGGCCATACCGAGTTGGTGGCGCGGGTAATTATCACCGATATCATTGGTAAGCAGGTGATGGCCGTAAACCTAAATGGCGAGACCCGCATCAATACCAGCAGCCTAAGGAGCGGTGTTTACCTAGTTATTCTGGAGGATAGCAACGGCCAGCGCGTAGCTCGCCGTATGGTGAAGCGGTAACCCTTACGTAAATTATCACTACTGGCCGACTAATAAATATAGATTTCTCGCTTCGCTCGAAATGACAGTACTTTCAAGAGGTCTAAGGGGGGTGAGGGGGTGAAGGCGGCGTAGCCGCCTTCACCCCCTCACCCCCCCCTAACAGCGTAACAGTCTGTCATTTCGAGCGAAGCGAGAAATCTATTACATTATTATCATTTTACAAAATACTTAGTCGGACACTACTGGTAAATTATCTTGTTTTTATCCCTAAGCGAGCCTTGCATTCAATGCAGGGCTCGATTATTTTTACTACCACCGTCCAACCCGTAACCATCCAACCCGTAACTGGCTAACCCGTAACCCGCCACCGTCTAACCCGCAACTCACTAGCGTTCCACCTGCAATCCTTGCCTTCAATCAACTTCTCTGCCTTTGTAAGATCAATCATTCAATCATTCAATCATTCAATCATTCAATCATCCAACCTGCCTGCCGACGTCAGTCAGGTAGCCTGCCCGCTGGCAAGCAGGGTCATCCACTCACCCAATCAATCACTCACCCAATCAATCACTCACCCAATCAATCATTCACCCAATCAATCATTCAATCATTCAACCTGTCCGCCCACTGGCGGATCAATCATTCAATCATTCAACCTGTCCGCCCACTGGCGGATCATTCAATCAACCAATCAATCAATCATTCAATCAATCAATCAATCAATCAATCATTCATTCAACCTGTCCGCCCACTGGCGGATCATTCAATCATTCAATCAATCAATCAATCATTCAATCATTCAATCAATCAATCAATCATTCAACCAATCAATCAACCAAAACCCTAAACTCTAAACTCTAAACCCTAAACCCTAAACCCTAAACTCTCTATCCCATTGACGCTGCCATTTCACCTACCCATGGTAGGGACCTTCGGACGAAGGCAGGTCACCCACTCACCCAATCATCCATTCAACCAATCAATCATTCAATCATTCAACTTGTCCGCCCACTGGCGGATCAATCATTCAACCTGTCCGCCCACTGGCGGATCAATCAATCATTCAATCAATCAATCAAAACCCTAAACCCTAAACCCTAAACCCTAAACCCTAAACCCTAAACCCTAAACCCTAAACCCTAAACCCTAAACCTTAAACTCTCTATCCCATTGACGCTGCCATTTCACCTACCCATGGTAGGGACCTTCGGACGAAGGCAGGTCATTCACTCACCCAATCATCCAACCTGTTCAAAACTTTCCCCATTTTTGGTTGTTTAGTTTGAAAAAAAATAATAACTTGACCTCCCTTTCCATATATTTTTTGGGGAGGTTTTTTTAAAACAGACACATATTTACCGGGCATATACAGTTGCCCTGCAGTATGTTACAAAATGCAATACCTAACTTAATACTAACTAAACCTAACGACTATGAAAGTAAAACATTTACTCAGAACAACGCTTATCGCCGCAACCATGCTCCTCTGGAGTGGAGTGGGTTGGGGGCAGGTATTACTTGTGGAAGATTTCGATTATGATGCTGGAGAATTGTTAGTTGACAATGGGTGGACGGCCCATAGTGGAGCTGGTACATCATCAGTCGCTGTTGTAACACCCGGGTTAGAATTTCCTGGCTATTTTGGCTCTGGAATTGGTAATGCTGCAGGAGTTATTAATACCGGTGAAGATGTTCATAAAACTTTTGCAGAACAAACTTCAGGTACAATTTACGCAGCATTTATAATTAAAACAGAAACTCCTAACAGTGCTGGATATTTTTTGCATTTAGGACAAACAAATATCGGTACAAACTTTTTTACTAGGGTTTGGGTAAATGCAACAGGTGATGGAGTTGGCATTGGGGCATCTGCTCCTACAACTTATGTGCCAATTACAGCAGGTACACCAACACTTATTGTAATAAAATTGGATTATGCAACTAAGATAAGTGAACTGTTTGTATTTAATACATTTCCAACAGAAGAACCTGAAACCGCTGATGCTTCTTTCACAGAAACTGCTAGTTATACAAATGTAGGTAGCATTGCATTAAGACAATACAATGCTAGTCAAAGAGTAATAGTAGATGGAATAAGAGTAGCTACAACTTGGGCTGATGCTGTAAAAGCTATTGGACCTACAGTAAATTTATCTGTCTCTTCATTAACAGATTTCTCCTATATGGTTGATGAAGGACCATCAGTAGTTCAATTTTTCGCTGTCAGTGGTGTTTCCCTTACAGATGATATATCAATTTCGCTTCCAGTAAATTATGAGCTTTCTTTAGCCAACGATCCATTTGTTGCCGCAACAGAAGCAATAGTTCTTCCTCACACTGATGGAATAGTTGCTGAGACAAATATATACGCTCGACTTAAAGCAGATTTAGCTGTTGGCGTTTACAATGAGAATGTAAATATTACATCAATTGATGCAGATGCAAAGGTTGTGGCATTGTCAGGTGAAGTAATTGCGGCCTCTACTCCAATAATCACCCTAACCAGCACTCACGCTGGCGAAATCTATTACGGTGGCGAGGATATTACGGTAACCTGGACCTCGGCCAACGTTACAACGGTTGACCTTGAGGTTTGGGTACCAAGTGAAAGTATGTGGATGGCTGTAGAGTCTGCTTTACCCGCAGCAGATGGTTCAGTAACAACTGCTCCTGATGCCGACACCGATTTTGCCACAACCTACAAGCTTAGGCTTAAGGATGCTGATAGCGAAACCTACTCAGCCGAGAGCGGCGAGTTTACCATTCGCCCGGTTGCCCCAGACCTAGCAACCGTTAGGGGTTACGCTGCTGGAACGGAGTTCCGTTTCGATGGTTCTGCTATTGTTACCTATGCACGTCCAAGTTCTGGAAGAAATCAAAAGTATATCCAGGACAATAATTCCGGTATTCTAATAGATGATAATACTGGTATAATTACTGAGGATTACCCGATCGGAAGTGAGATTACGGGCCTTGTTGGTAAAATCAGTGTTTTTAATGCACTGGTTCAGGTGCTTCCTTTGGAAGATCCTGGAGTACCTGCATCGCTTGGTAACGATGTTATTCCTTTTGTTACCGATCTGGGAAGCTTAACCTCGGCCGATCAAGGTAAGCTGATAAAGCTAAGTAATATTGTATTTACATCAACAGGTTTTTTTGAGTCAGGTAAAAATTACAATATCAAGGACGAAGCAGAGGTAACATCAGTTTTCCGCACAGCTTTTGCCGAGGCCGATTACATTGGTGAGGATATTCCTACCCTTAATATTGCTGAGATGTTGGCACTTGTTGGTGAGTACAATGGAACTATGCAGCTCACCTCCCGCTCAACCAATGACTGGCTAATCCTATCTGACGACGCCACCCTACAAACCTTTACCCTTGGTGGCCTTGATGTATTGCCAAGAACAGGCCTTTTGGTTGATGATCCCGATACCGACGAAGGCGCTACGCTTTTCGTAGATGACTTTAGCGATTTTAAAGGTATTGTCATTGCCGCAACCGACGATGCTGCTAGCGTTGAGGTATACCTAAACACAGTATTGGTAGATGAAGCCAACTACTCAACCCAGGTGCTTGCCGACGGCGATGTGGTTGTAGTCACCGTTACCGCCGAGGATGGAACCATTGCCTACTACAAGGTTACCATTACTGGTGAGAACCGGGTGCTGGAGATTACCGGCCCTGCATTGCCTGCAACGTACAATACCGGGGATGATATTGTATTTACATGGTCAGCAACCAATATTACCAATGTTAATATCTATGTGGTAGAGACAGAGGTTGAAGGCGAGGCCTTTCCGCTTAACGAGGATGCCCCGGTAGATGCAACCCTTGGCACGTATACCTACACCGTGGTCAATGGCGATTTTGGTACCTATACCGTTCGCATCGAAGATGCAGCCGACGACACCTTCTTTGCCGAAACCACCGAGGTGCTTACCGTGGTAGATAATGTATCTCCTGATGGGGTTGAGTTCTATCCCGCATGGGGCGATGTTGATGTGCCCGTTAGCTTTACCCTTAGCATCCAATTCGATGAGGATATTGAGGCCGGTACTGGTAATATCACCATCAATAAGGTTTCCGACGATAGCGAGGTGTTGAGCTTTACCGAAACGGATTTCACCATCAGTTACGATGTGCTTACCATTAGCGTAAGTGGCCTGGCGTTCGAAACCGAGTACTATATCCTTGCCGATGCAGGTGTTGTTAAGGACCTTTCTGGCAATGATTCGCCTGTGCTTGACGATAAAACGGAATGGACCTTTACCACCGTGGGAGCACCTGTTGGCGATCTGTTTATTTCGGAGTACATTGAGGGTAAAGCCAATGGTAATAACCGTGCAATTGAGCTGTATAACCCAACCAGCAGCACGCTAGATCTTTCCAACTACGTAGTGAAGGCAGCATACAATGGTGGTGGATGGGCAATTCGTGAAGGAAATGAAATGAGAGAGTATATTCTTCCTCTTACTGGAACGCTTGATGCTGGTAAAGTGTATGTTATATACAATTCACAAGCCGACGACGAGATTACTTCAGTTGGAGACCTTTCATTAAGTTATGGTAGCGATTGCGATGGTTGCCGACTTGTTTCATTCACAGGTAACGATGCAATTGGCCTGTTTAAGAAGGACGGCGAAGACCTTGTTCTCATTGATGTTATTGGTGTTGAAACTGAGAATACAGCCTGGGCAGTTGCTGGTGTTGAAAATGCTACTCAGGACCACACGCTTGTTCGCAAGAGCGATATTACAATTGGCAATACCAACTGGGCAGCATCGGCCGGTACCAATGCCGACGATAGCGAATGGATCGTTTATCCTGCTGATGAGTTGTCATTCATTGGTTGGCATGGTAATGAACCAACGCTTAGCATTACGTCTCCAGCCGATGGTAGCACGATATATGACGATAAGGTAACCGTTAGCTTTGCTGTGTACAACTTCCAGGTTGGCGATAACTCTGGTGGCGACGACGATGGATACGTTGTTTACAAGCTAAATGATGGTGACGAGGTTGAGCTGAAAACTACCGATGATTTTGAACTTACTGGTTTGGCATTAGGCGAGTACACCCTAACCATGTGGCTGGTTGATAACAATGGCGATGTGTTAAATCCCGAGGTTTCGCGTACTGTAACCTTTACCATCGACGAGGTTTCTGTTCTAACCATCTACGAGGTGCGTTACACCACAGAGGATCCAGCCCTAAGCCCATACCAAGGCGAAGTGGTTACAACCAAAGGTATTGTAACTGGAGCCTATTTCTATAGTGGTAATGAGCGAGGTTTCTTTATTCAGGATGGTGTAACAGCATGGAATGGTATTCTGGTGTACACAAATACTGATACCGGAAACCCAGCCATTGGCGATGAGGTGCAAGTAACTGGTAAGGTTGACCATTTCTACAACTTTGTTCAGTTAACTAATCCTACGTTTGAAGTGCTAAGTAGCGATAATGATGTACCAGAACCTAAGGTGCTTACCACAGCTGAGGTTTCTGCTCAGCCCGATGGTTATCAGTGGCAGAGTATGCTTCTTCGCGTTGAGGATGCCGAGTGTACCGATAATGCACAGGATAACGGAAGGTTCTTGGTGAACGATGGCAGTGGTGTTCTTTCAATTGATCCAGGATTATATGCTTTTGACCCAGCAACTATTGAGGTTGGCAAGAAGTACAACATCACCGGATTTGGTCTGTTTGCTTTTAGTGAGCACAGGTTAGCACCACGTAACGCTAGCGATATTGAGCTGGCAACAAGTGCTGGTGTTGTTACCGAGGAGAACATCAATGTATATCCCAACCCATTTAGCCAAACGCTTTGGATTGATAATGTACAGAACGCTCGTAGCGTTGTGGTGGTGAACCTTATTGGCCAGCAGGTTATGAATATGCAGCTGCATGGCGATAGCAGGGTTTCTATCCCAACCGAGAATCTACCAAGCGGGGTTTACCTAATCTCTGTCGAAGGACAGGGTGGTGAGCGAACCGTTCGTAGGGTAATTAAAAGATAAGTAACCCATTCTCTAAATAGAAAGGCCCCGAGTTACTCGGGGCCTTTTTTATTGCCAAATTTTTACGCCCATTGATTTTTTGATTTTATCGGTGTAACTTACCTTAGGTTTACTCCAAATAAAAGGTATATGGGCGCTCAGGTTCCATTCTTCAAGCTATTGCTTCCCTTTGCTGGCGGTATTATTTTGGCTTTGGTGGTAGGCATTCAGGTTAGCCCGCTGCAAGCTATTGTTGTTGTGTCGTTGCTGTTCGGGTTGCTCATTGCTTCCTTCGCAATGCCGTTCACTTGGGCCTACCGTTGGGTGTTTGGTGTGGTTGTTAGCCTTTTCCTTTTTGTTGCAGGGTTTTCCCTTACCCAGCTATCCCAGTCAAGCAGTGCAATTGACCAGGGCCAGGATTACGGCGTCATTGCTAGGGTGATTGATGCCCCCGAGGTACGCCTATCGAGCACAAGAGTTCATGTAACGCTCACCATGGTGCACAGCAACAACGAGTGGAAGTCGGTTAACGAGAAATCGTTGCTTTACTTTTCTGCCTCCGACTCCCTTGTGTCGGAGCTGAAGTATGGCGATGTCCTTGTCTTGAAATCAAACTTTACTGCTCCACCTGATGCTAAAAACCCATACCAGTTCAACTATGCCAAGTACCTTGCAAAGAGAAACATTTATTGGGTATCGTTTGTTCCAGCTGACCATTGGATGAGGGTTGGTGCAAGGCCTCATTGGTTGCACTCCACAACCAGTATGCTTCGTGCTGGTTTGCTTTCGCTCTTTCAGCGTGTTGGAATTGAAGGCGAAAACTTGGCTGTTCTGTCGGCGCTCACCATGGGCTATAAAAGTTTACTCGACCAGGAAACACGGCGTGTTTTCTCAGCATCAGGTGCAATGCATATTCTAGCCGTTTCGGGCCTTCATGTGGGAATACTTTATGCAACCCTATCGGCGTTTCTCTTCTTTTTTGGTAGTGGTAGAAGAGCCAAGCTTTACAAGGCCTTGTTGCTAATACTATTCCTCTGGTTCTTTGCGGTATTCACTGGGCTATCGCCCTCGGTGATGCGTGCTTCCCTTATGTTTTCTTTCGTAATTATGGGCACCGCCTTTAGCCACCAGTCGAGTATATACAATACCCTTTGCGCATCGGCATTTGTAATGTTAGTGGCCAACCCCATGCTAATTACCGAGGTAGGTTTTCAGCTTTCGTATCTGGCTGTTATTTCCATCGTTTTTTTCTATCCATATATCTACAACCTGTTGTATATCAAAAATAGGGCTGTCGACAAGGTTTGGGGTCTGGTGGCGGTTTCGCTGGCAGCACAGCTGGGGACATTCGTACTGGGGCTATACTACTTCAACCAGTTCCCTAACTATTTTCTTCTTACAAACCTATTCGCAATTCCAATGGCCTTTATAATACTTTACCTAGCTATCGGTTTGCTAGTTTTTTCACCCATTCCAATTCTTGCCAATGCCCTGGGCTGGCTTTTAAACGAGTCATTGTCGCTACTGAACTACCTAGTTCGCTTTACCGAGGGTTTACCATACTCTACCACTACGGGTATTTCAATAAGTGAAACGCAAGCAGTTAGTCTGCTTCTGGCAATTCTAATGCTCGCCTTTTTGCTTGAGAATCGAAAGCCGGTTTACCTAAGGTTAATGCTGGCCTCTCTTCTTTTTTTCTTTGTCGAGAATGCATATCGCTATACGGTTGCAAGCCGTGAGTCCGAACTGGTGATGTTTGCACATAGGCAGAAATCGCTTCTGAGTTTCCGCGAGGGATCAAACGTAGCTCTTTGTGCGGTTGATACAACTACGGGGCAATTTGCCAATGCCTATTCTTTTATCCTTGGAGGATATTTAAATAGGGTAGGGGCAAGCAGCGATCTGCAGGTTATTCCAATTAATCACCCCGATGTTACCGATGGAGGTCTTCGGGATGTTGTATCGTTAAGTAAAAATGAGCTGGGCAGCTGGTTGTATTTTAGTGATAAGCTCATATTTATTCCCGAACCTTCAGATGTTAATAGGGCTATGTCAGCGCATAGGTTATATGTCGATCTTATGCTCATTACTCGTGGCGTTGCACATCTCTTTCCGGCGCTTTTAAACATTGTAAGCCCAAAATTGGTGGTGGTTGATGAAACCGTACCGTCCTGGCAGCTTGCATCAATCAGTGAGCATGCCAAAGCCCATGCCGTTGAGCTATACTCCATCGCGCAAAGAGGTGCCCTAGTGTTAACCTACTGAGGGTTACCTAAAGCTCGCTCCATGTTTCATCAGGATGTTGTAAAACACTACAATATTGATTGATTTTATTGTCAAATCTTGTTCCTTTGCCTAGTTAAGAATTTTTCATTCGTTTTTGCGCAAGGGCTGTAGCGTAGTTGTTCTTGATGCGTACAGTGATTGCCTTTTTGTTAACCTGTAAGCTGTATCTATATGAACGCCATTCTGAACCATCGATCAATCCGAAAGTACAAGAGTACCCCCATTGAGGAGTCGTTGCTTAACCATATTCTTTACGCAGGCACCCGGGCCTCTACCACTGGGAATATGCAGGTTTACAGCATTATTGTGACTCAAGATCAAGCCGTAAAGGATCAGCTTGCCCCATGCCATTTTAATCAGCCTATGGTTAAGCAGGCGCCTGTGGTGTTAACCTTTTGTGCCGATTTTAACCGGTTTAACAAGTGGTGCAATCAGCGCAACGCCGTGCCTGGTTACGACAATTTTCTGTCGTTCACTACCGCTGCCATCGATGCGCTTTTGGTTGCGCAGAATGTTTGCATTGCCGCCGAAGAGGAGGGGCTTGGTATATGCTATCTAGGTACAACAACCTACACTGCCGATAAAATTATCGAGGTTCTAAAGCTACCCAAAGGGGTAGTCCCCATTACTACAGTTGTTCTGGGTTATCCCGATGAGTCCCCCGGCTTAACCGACCGCCTTCCCGTGCCTGCAATTCTGCATCGCGAGGTTTATCAGGATTACTCCGAGGGCGACATCGATCAGATATATGCTGCCAAGGAGGCGTTACCCCTTACCAAAAAATTGCTCGAAGAGAATAAGAAGGAAACCCTAGCGCAGATCTTTACCGACAATCGTTATACTAAAAAGGATAACGTGGCGTTCTCCAAAGTATTCCTAAAGGTATTGCATGACCAAGGGTTTATGAATAACGAGATGTAGCAAGCATTCTCTGGCAATTAAGCTTGGTCGCCTAGTAAATCATTACGCATATTTTCTGCTTCAGCAAAAAGAATTGCTTGGGTAAAGCATTACCTTTAGATTTTCATCAGGTAGTGTAATTTGCTATTTCACCCCCATGCTAGTTCGAGTAGGTTTTACATTAGTCCACCTTCTTATAGCCTTTGCCCTAAACGCGCAGGTGGTTGGGCTGCTGGTTTTTAACGATTCCGACCTCACGCAGGAGTGCTATCGCAGTAAATCTCGAGTCGATACGCTATCGGCATACGCCCATTTTTCGCGATGCATAGCCAATTTGCATGGCCGGGGATACCTCGAGGCGCGTGTTGACTCCTTGTCGATCACACCCACACACCTAATGGCCTATGGCCATTTAGGCAAAATTTATCATTGGGCCAGTATCGATGCCGATAGCGTAAGCCAACAATGGCTTAGGAGTGCTGGCCTACGCCCCTCGCATTTGCTAAATCAGCCCATCAGCCCAGAATCGGTTAGTGAGCTGATGTATAAAGCCACCGCATACCTCGAGAATAATGGTTTTCCCTTCGCATCCATAGAGCTATTAAAGTCCGAAATTCAGGGTAACCAGCTTCATTCCGAGCTTAAGGTTTATCCCGGGCCCTTAATTCGCCTCGATACCCTTTACCTCTTAGGTGATGCAAAAATTTCACAACGTTTTGTCGAGAGGCATCTTGGGTTTAGAAAGGATGCTCCATACTCTGAGTCGCACCTGGCAGCATTCAATTCTAGGCTTCAGTCGTTGCCCTACATCAAAGCAATTAGTCCCGTTGAGGTTGAGTTTATCCCGGGTAGAGCAAGGGTTTATTCATACCTTACAAACCAGCAGGCTAACCAGTTCTCCGGACTACTCGGGTTTATTTCAACGCCCGACCAGAATCCTCGCATTCGTTTTACAGGCGATTTAAACCTACAGCTGCTAAATATTTTTGGCAGGGGCGAGTCAAACTCATTGCAATGGCAAGCATTAGATCAGGGTTTGCAGCGGTTAAAAATTGCATCGCGATGGCACTACATATTCGGTTCGAGTGTTGGCATATCTACTTATTTCAACCTTTTCCGACGAGACACTTCGTATGTAAATCTAAACCCCAAGGTTGATATAACCTTCCCTTTTAGCCGGGGTTCAGCCAGCTTGGGATTCGATTACAGAAGCACTAATGCGCTTGCTGCTGCCAGCGGAGTGGGCAACTCTAGCACAATGCTATACACCTCCTCCCTTTCGCTTGGTAGTCAAGTTTACATCGATTTCCCTGTTAAAGCGTTATGGGTAAAAACTGCCATTGGTGTTGGGCAGCGTAGCGAAAAGAATGATGGAAACGAACAGGATTTGTCCTCGGTGGTGGGAGAGTTTTCCGGAGAAATTGTGGGGTACTTCCCCCTTTACCATGAGCATCTAGTATTTAAGGCATCCCTTCAGGGGCAATGGTTAACTCATATTATGCAGAACGCCTCATCGAGTGGGTTTTTCGAGAATGAGCTTTATCGCATAGGCGGGTTTGGCTCGCTCCGTGGCTTTAACCAGGAGTCAATCATCACTTCAGCCTATGCTATAAGCAAGGTAGAGCTGCAGCTAAGAATTGATAGGGCTATCAATACCTTCCTTTTTTACGACCAAGGTATCCTCTCGGGCTATGGTATACCAAATTTGGCTGTCCAAATGCCTTATGGAGTAGGTTTTGGGTTTCAACTGGTATCCATGGGGAGTCTCTTTAGCATGAGCTATGCCCTGGGTAACGGCATGGGAGAGCACCTTAGCTTCAAGAATGCTAAGCTACACTTGGGCGTTACTGCCAAGTTTTAGCTATAGAATCGATGCAAAACAGAGCGTATGATGCAGATAGTTAAGTGTTTGTGCTGTTTGGTATAATAATGATGAATAAAAAAGTTCTTTTTTTTGGAAAAAACTCGGATAAGTTATAGCTTTGCAGCTCAATAAAAATTAAACCAATTAATTATAGGCATGATCATAATACCCATTAAAGAAGGCGAGAATATTGAAAGAGCCTTAAAGCGCTTTAAGCGTAAATTCGAGAAGACTGGAACCATGAAGGAGCTTCGCTCGCGACAGGCGTTTAGCAAGCCATCCATCAGGCGCAGGGAGGAGATTAAAAAGGCTATCTATATTCAGCAGCTTCAGCAAAAAGAGGAGTAAAAATTCTCTGGATGCATCAGGCAGTTTTGCCTGATTTTTTTTGGCAACGCTCAAAAAAAACATTATATTGCATCCAAAGAATATGCTTATACGATTCCTAAAATATCTTCAGGTAGAGCGAAATTATTCTGTCCAAACTATCCGTGCTTATGGAGACGATTTGCGACAGTTTTTTTCGTTTTGTGGGATTGAGCCAACCAAGGAGGAAGTTGCCCGGGTTAGCCACCGAACCATAAGGGCTTGGCTTTCTCATCTGCTCAACACAAAGCACTCGGCCCGCTCGGTCAATCGGAAGCTATCCTCACTCCGCAGTTTTTACAGATTCCTGCTACTTAGGGGAGTTGTACAAAAGAACCCTATGAGTAAGGTGATAGCCCCCAAGATGAGCCAACGAATGCCGTACTTCCTCACCACTGCCGAAACCGATCAGCTGCTCGATCGCATAACTTTTCCCGAGGGCTTTCCTGGCCTTAGGGATCTGCTGGTGATGGAGCTTTTTTATTTTACCGGGGTGAGGGTTTCCGAATTGGCCAACCTTAAAGTGTACGATCTTAATCTGGCGGGCAGCTCGGTAAAAATACTTGGCAAGGGGTCAAAGGAGCGCATCGTGCCGCTTCATCCTGAGCTCATACCGCTGCTAAAGCAATACCTTGCGCTGAAGGAAGAGCTCTTCCCTACAACTCAAGTGCCTAACCTTGTTGTTTCTAATTCGGGAAGGGCAGCGTATCCTCAGCTTCTGTACAGAATCGTTAACCGATACTTGTCGATGGTTACCTCGCTGGAGAAGAAAAGCCCGCACGTGCTCAGGCATACTTTTGCAACGCACCTCCTGAACCAGGGTGCCGATATAAATGCGATAAAGGAATTGCTGGGGCATGCCAGCCTTTCGGCTACACAGGTATACACCCATACAAGTGTCGAAAAGTTACGAAATGCATACAATCAGGCCCATCCAAGAGCCTGATTATTACATAACCAACCTAATATGGAGGATTATACTATGGACGTTAAGATTCAATCAATTAAGTTTGATGCCGACAAGAAGCTCGTTGACTTCATCAACGGCAAGCTGGGTAAGCTACAGCGCTTTTACGATGCTATTATTGGAGCAGAGGTGTTTCTAAAGCTGGAAAACTCTCAAGACATGGAGAATAAGATAGTTGAGGTAAAGCTGCTAATCCCTGGCAACGATCTTTTTGTGCAGCGCCAAGCTAAAACCTTCGAGGAAGGGGTTGATGAGTGTTTAGAGGTTCTGAAACGACAGGTCACCAGGCATAAGGAGAAGCAAAGAGGTGCGTAAACCCTTAGCGATCCTGCTTAATGATAAGCCATAAGCTCTTCGCCCCCTTTATACAAAACCTCCTGTATTTATGGATGGTAATTACAAGGGGGGCGTTTTTTTTTATAAAAAGTATCTTTTTTTTGGTGGGTAAATAAAATATTTATACATTTGCCAACCGATTTTGGAAGGGTTAAAGCACCGAAAATCCAAGTTCTAAGCGTCTTGCCGATGTAGCTCAGTTGGTCAGAGCAGCTGATTTGTAATCAGCAGGCCGGGGGTTCGAATCCCTCCATCGGCTCAGAAAATGTTCTTTAAAGTTAGTGCGAAAGGGGAGATACCAAAGTGGCCAACTGGGGCAGACTGTAAATCTGCTGGCTTATGCCTTCGTAGGTTCGAATCCTGCTCTCCCCACACTTTATATTGGTTTAGTAAGCGGGAGTAGCTCAGTTGGTAGAGCATCAGCCTTCCAAGCTGAGGGTCGCGGGTTCGAGTCTCGTCTCCCGCTCTATTTCTTTAAGCCGATGTAGCTCAGGGGTAGAGCGCTTCCTTGGTAAGGAAGAGGTCATGGGTTCAATTCCCATCATTGGCTCAAGCACTATCAATTTTCTCGACAATCAATCTTTTAAATCTAATAATTTAACAAACTGGAGTCATGGCAAAAGAAAAATTTGATAGGTCGAAACCTCACGTAAACATCGGAACCATTGGTCACGTTGACCATGGCAAGACCACCTTAACCGCCGCCATTACTAAAATTTTGGCTGAGAAAGGTCTTTCTGAGTTCCGTTCGTTCGACTCTATCGACAATGCACCCGAAGAAAAAGAAAGGGGTATCACTATTAACACCGCTCACGTTGAGTACCAAACCGCTAACCGTCACTATGCGCACGTTGACTGTCCTGGTCACGCTGACTACGTTAAGAACATGGTTACTGGTGCCGCTCAAATGGACGGCGCTATCATTGTAGTTGCTGCTACTGATGGCCCTATGCCTCAAACCCGCGAGCACATCCTTCTTGCACGTCAGGTAAACGTACCTAAGCTGGTTGTTTTCCTTAACAAGTGCGATATGGTTGACGATGAGGAGATGCTTGAGCTAGTTGAAATGGAAGTTCGCGAATTGCTTAGCTTCTATAACTTTGACGGCGATAACGCTCCTGTTATCCGCGGTTCTGCACTAGGTGCCCTAAACGGCGAAGAGCAGTGGGTTGACAAGGTGATGGAGCTTATGGACGCTGTTGATGAGTACATTCCACTTCCTCCTCGTGATATCGAGAAGCCTTTCCTACTTCCTGTTGAGGACGTATTCTCAATCACTGGTCGCGGTACTGTTGCTACTGGTCGTATCGAAACTGGAGTTGTTAACACTGGCGATGAGCTAGAAATCGTTGGTCTTGGTGCTGAAAAGCGCAAAACCGTATGTACTGGTGTTGAGATGTTTCGCAAAATTCTTGACCGTGGTGAAGCGGGTGACAACGTTGGCCTTCTACTTCGTGGTGTTGATAAGAAAGAGATCAAGCGTGGACAGGTACTGGCCAAGCCAGGATCTATTAAGCCTCACACCACTTTCAAAGCTGAGGTGTACGTGTTGAAGAAAGAAGAGGGTGGTCGTCACACTCCTTTCCACAACAACTATCGTCCTCAGTTCTACCTACGTACTCTTGACGTAACTGGTGAGATTAAGCTTCCTGAAGGAGTAGAGATGGTAATGCCTGGTGATAACGTAACCATCACCGTAAACCTAATCTACCCTGTGGCTATCAACCAAGGTCTTCGTTTCGCTATCCGCGAAGGTGGACGAACAGTTGGTGCTGGTCAGGTAATTGAAATCGTTGACTAATTGTCAAAAAAACAATAAAGGGTTTACTTGCCGAGGCAAGTAAACCTCTTTTCACACGGGTGTAGCTCAGTTGGTAGAGCACTGGTCTCCAAAACCAGGTGTCGGGCGTTCGAGTCGCTCCTCCCGTGCAACATAACTGAATTATATGAGAATTAAAGCATACCTTCAGGACGTTTACACCGAGCTGATCCACAAAGTATCGTGGCCAACATGGAAAGATCTTCAATCCAGTGCATTAATTGTAATGATCGCTTCCCTTTTAATTGCACTAGTCATATTCATCATGGATATTACCTTTGAGAATGTGATGGATGTTATTTACAGAATGATGTATTAAACCCTGAGAGGAGTATAGTCAATGGATGAGAACGTTAAGAAATGGTACGTGTTGCGTGCCATTGGTGGGAAGGAAAAAAAGGTTAAGGAGTACATCGACAATGAGATCAACCGGTTGAAGCTGCACGATTTCATTGCTCAAGTGCTTATACCAACCGAGAAGGTTTACCAAATCCGTAACGGGAAGAAGGTGAGCAAAGAACGGATTTTCTACCCCGGTTATGTTCTGATTGAGGCTACCCTTGTGGGCGAGATACCCCACATCTTGAAGGATATACCCAATGTGATTGGGTTTTTGGGAGATCCCAAAACAGGCGAACCCATCCCATTGCGCCAGTCGGAAGCCAATCGTATCCTCGGTAGGGTCGATGAGCTAGCCGATAGCGATGAGGAATTAAACGTTCCTTTTTTCGTAGGTGAAACCGTGAAAGTGATTGATGGTCCATTCAACTCATTCTCCGGTATCATTGAAGAGGTGAACGAGGAGAAGAAGAAGCTGAAGGTAATGGTCAAAATATTTGGCCGCAAAACTCCGTTGGAGCTCAGCTTTATGCAAGTCGAAAAAGAGTAATAACTGTTAAGAGCTAAAGCATTATGGCTAAAGAAGTTGCCGGATTAATCAAGTTACAGATTAAGGGAGGCGCAGCAAATCCATCGCCACCCGTTGGTCCCGCACTCGGCTCGAAGGGGGTTAACATCATGGAGTTCTGCAAGCAATTCAACAGCAGAACCCAAAGTCAGGCAGGGAAAGTACTCCCAGTTATCATTACCGTATATTCTGATAAGTCTTTCGATTTTATCGTAAAGACACCACCTGTAGCTGTACAGCTGCTCGAGGTATCAAAGCAGAAAAGCGGTTCACCTGAGCCAAACCGAAAGAAAGTTGCTTCGGTTACATGGGATCAAGTACGGGAAATAGCCCAGGATAAAATGCCCGACCTGAACTGTTTTACCTTGGAATCGGCTATGACGATGGTAGCTGGTACTGCCCGCAGTATGGGTATTACCGTTACAGGAGAATTTCCAGGTAAGTAACATTTAACCTCTTTTAGCGAGATGACAAAATTGACCAAGAACCAAAAACTTGCGTTGTCGAAGATTGAACCCGATAAGCAGTACAAACTATCGGAGGCAGCCAGTTTATTGAAGGAGATTACTTACACCAAGTTCGATGCCTCAGTGGACATCGACATTCGCCTTGGCGTTGACCCCAGAAAGGCCAACCAAATGGTGCGGGGTGTGGTTACACTTCCTCATGGAACTGGAAAAGCTGTTCGTGTATTAGTGCTGTGTACTCCCGATAAGGAGGAGGCTGCTAAAGCCGCAGGTGCCGACTACGTAGGCTTAGATGAGTATATCGATAAGATTAAGGGCGGTTGGACTGATGTGGATGTAATCATCACTATGCCAACTGTTATGCCAAAAATTGGTGCCCTCGGTCGTATCCTAGGCCCACGTGGACTTATGCCTAACCCCAAGAGCGGAACCGTAACCATGGATGTGGATAAGGCCGTGAATGAGGTGAAGGCAGGTAAAATCGACTTTAAAGTTGATAAATTTGGTATCGTTCACACTTCCATCGGTAAGGTTTCATTCGATCCCGAAAAATTGGTAGCAAATGCCCAGGAGTTTATTCAAACTATTAACAAGCTCAAGCCTGCTGCAGCTAAAGGTACTTACATCAAAAGTATATACCTTTCCAGCACAATGAGCCCTGGTTTGCAGATTGATACCAAATCAATCGTGGAAAAGTAATAATAACGCAATAGAGACCCATTTATCATGAGAAGGGAAGACAAGAATGTAATCATTGATACGCTTGCTGAGCAGATCAATCAGTATCCCCACTTTTACCTTGCCGACACATCTACCCTCAATGCCGCTGACACCAGCACATTGCGCCGTAAGTGTTTCGAGAAGGAGGTGAAGCTTGTGGTTGTGAAAAATACCCTTCTGCAAAAAGCACTGGAAAAGTGCGGGAAGGCTGATTTTTCGCCCCTGTTTGATACGCTTAAGGGCTCTACCTCAGTAATGTTTGCCGAGGTGGGTAACGTACCAGCAAAGCTTATCAAGGAATTTCGTAAGAAACACGAAAAACCAGTACTTAAAGCTGCTTTCGTTGAGGAATCATTCTATATTGGTGACAACCAGCTTGAGGCTCTTGTTAGCCTTAAGAGCAAAACCGAGCTTATTGCCGACGTTATTGCCCTGCTGCAATCACCAGTTAAGAAAGTTATTTCTCAGCTACAATCAGCGCCAAATACTATCGCCGGAGTGGTTAAAACCCTCAGCGAACGTGAAGGATAATTATTATTTTGTTTAGAATTAATAAATAAACCGTTAGGAAAAATGGCAGATCTTAAAAAGTTTGCAGAAGAACTAGTTAATCTTACTGTAAAAGAAGTAAACGAACTTGCTCAGATCCTTAAGGACGAGTATGGTATTGAGCCTGCTGCTGCTGCAGTGGCTGTTGCTGGCCCCGCCGCTGGTGGCGAAGTTGCTGCTGCTGAAGAAAAAAACACCTTTGACGTAGTTCTTAAGTCAGCTGGTGGAGCAAAACTTCAGGTGGTGAAGCTAGTGAAAGAACTTACTGGACTTGGTTTGAAAGAGGCCAAAGAGCTAGTTGACGCTGCTCCTAAAGCAGTTAAAGAAGGTGCTTCTAAGGAAGAGGCCGAATCGCTTAAAACACAACTCGAAGAGGCAGGAGCAGAAGTTGAACTTAAATAAGAAAAACCTGATAGCATTAGGTATTAAGGGTTTAGAGTCTAACGAATAGACTCTAAGCCTTTTTATTGTTTAAATTAATGGTTCAACAAATCCTATCGCAATGTCCTCAGAAACAGTAAAAAAAAGAATATCGTTCGCTAAAACGAAAAATCAGTTCAATTACCCTGATTTTCTAGATATTCAATTGAAATCATTTGGTGAATTCTTCAAGTTTGGCTCTTCAGTAGAGGAGCGAAAGAAGGAGGGGCTGTATAAAGTATTCGCCGAGAATTTTCCCATTACCGATACCCGTAACAACTTTGTTCTCGAGTTTATCGATTATTATGTCGACCCCCCTAGGTATTCTATCGAGGAAACCATTGAACGCGGGTTAACTTTTAACGTGCCCTTAAAGGCCAAGCTTAAGCTTTACTGTACCGACCCCGAGCATGAAGATTTTGACACGGTGGTACAGGATGTTTACTTGGGGGCAATCCCATACATGACCCCACGTGGCACCTTTGTGATAAATGGTGCCGAGCGTGTTGTGGTTTCACAGCTACACCGTTCCCCTGGGGTTTTCTTTGGACAAAGCGTGCATGCCAACGGCACCAAACTTTACTCAGCCAGGATTATACCTTTCAAGGGATCTTGGATCGAATTTGCTACGGACATCAACAATGTGATGTATGCGTACATCGATCGAAAGAAGAAATTGCCCGTTACCACCCTGCTAAGGGCTATAGGTTTTGAGAGCGATAAGGATATCTTGGAAATCTTTGGCCTTGCCGATGAGGTTAAGGTGTCCAAGGCAAACCTCAAGAAATTTGTTGGCCGAAAGCTAGCGGCCCGTGTCCTTAAGTCATGGGTTGAAGATTTTGTTGACGAGGATACCGGCGAGGTGGTATCTATTGAGCGTAACGAAATTGTTCTCGACCGCGAAACAGTTATAGAAAATGAGCATATTGATGAGATTGTGGACTCTGGAGCTAAAACAATCCTCCTGCATAAGGACGATCACAATATCTCCGACTACGCCATAATCTACAATACACTACATAAAGACCCCTGTAACTCCGAGAAAGAAGCTGTGGTTCACATCTACCGTCAGCTCCGTAATTCCGAGCCACCCGACGAGGCAACTGCCCGCGATGTAATCGATAAGCTGTTCTTCTCCGATAAGCGATACGATTTGGGTGAAGTAGGTCGTTACAGGATAAACAAAAAGCTTAACCTTTCCACCGATATCGATGTTAAGGTGCTTACCAGGGAGGATATCATTGAGATCATCAAGTATCTCATCGAGCTTATTAACTCAAAAGCCGATGTGGATGATATCGACCACCTAAGTAACAGACGTGTTAGAACGGTTGGCGAACAGCTAGGAAACCAGTTTAGCGTAGGGCTTGCTCGGATGGCACGCACCATCCGCGAGCGGATGAACGTGAGGGACAATGAGGTGTTTACTCCCATTGACCTAATCAATGCTAAAACGTTATCCTCGGTAATCAATTCCTTCTTCGGAACCAACCAGCTGTCGCAGTTTATGGACCAAACCAACCCATTGGCCGAGATGACCCACAAGCGTCGTCTGTCAGCCCTGGGCCCAGGCGGTCTGTCGCGTGAGAGAGCCGGTTTCGAGGTTCGCGACGTGCACTATACGCACTACGGTAGGTTGTGCCCCATTGAAACCCCAGAAGGGCCTAACATTGGTCTAATTTCTTCGCTTTGCGTGTATGCTCGAATCAACGATCTTGGCTTCATCGAAACACCATACCGTAAGGTAGAGAACAGCAAGGTGGATCTTACCAATGAGGGAGTGGTTTACCTAAGCGCCGAGGAGGAAGAGTTTAAAATCATTGGACAGGCCAATGCTCCCCTAAACGAGGATGGTTCATTTGCAAACCCCAAGGTGAAGTCAAGGCTTGAGTCAGACTTCCCACTGGTAGAGCGCGAGAAGGTAGATATGATGGATGTGGCACCTAACCAAATTGCATCAATTGCAGCTTCGCTTATTCCATTCCTTGAGAACGATGATGCCAACCGTGCCCTCATGGGGTCGAACATGATGCGTCAAGCAGTACCACTTCTCAACCCCGAAGCCCCTATCGTTGGCACCGGACTTGAGGAGGTGGTTGTTCGCGATAGCCGTGTGCAAATTGTTGCCGAAGAGGATGGAATTATTGAATACGTTGACTCTGATGAGATTGTTGTAAAGTACCTGCAATCGGAGGAGCAACGATTTGTGAGTTTTGATCCAGAGATTAAGCGATACAAACTTCCAAAGTACAAGAAAACCAACCAGAACACTTGCGTAACCCTTCGCCCTATGGTGGTTAAAGGACAGCAGGTGAAGAAGGGTGAAATACTAACCGAGGGATACTCAACCCGCAATGGTGAGCTGGCGCTTGGCCGTAACCTGAAGGTGGCATTCATGCCCTGGAAAGGTTACAACTTTGAGGATGCTATTGTGATTAGCGAGCGCTTGGTTCGCGAAGATGTGTTCACTTCGGTTCACGTTGATGAGTATGTGCTTGAAGTTCGCGATACCAAAAGGGGTATCGAGGAGCTTACTGCCGATATCCCCAACGTGAGCGAGGAGGCAACAAAGGATCTGGACGAGAATGGAATGATCCGTATTGGCGCCAACGTTGTTCCAGGCGATATTCTAATCGGTAAAATTACCCCCAAGGGTGAGTCTGACCCAACCCCAGAAGAAAAGCTGCTTCGTGCCATTTTTGGCGATAAGGCTGGCGATGTGAAGGATGCATCAATGAAAGCACCCCCTTCTCTTTACGGCGTGGTTATCGAGAAAAAGCTATTCACCCGTTCGGTTAAGGACAACAAAAAAGGGAAGAATAGCGAGAAGAACCTTGTGGCTAAGATCGATGAGGAATTTAACTACAACGTGATCAACCTCAAGGAGAAACTTATTGATAAGATTTTCCACCTGGTGAACGGGAAAACTTCGCAAGGCGTGGTGGATCTGTTTGGCCAAGAAATCATCCCAAGAGGTGTTAAGTTCACCCAAAAGATGCTCACAGATATTGATTATCTGAATGTGAACGCAGGCAAATGGACAACCGACAAGCACAAGAATGAGCTAATCAAACAGGTGATTCACAATTACATCCTTAAGTATAAGGAGTTCGATGCTGAGCATAAGCGAAAGAAGTTTAACATTACCATTGGCGATGAGATGCCAGCGGGTATCGTTCAGCTTGCCAAGGTTTACATCGCCAAGAAGCGTAAGATTAAGGTGGGTGATAAGATGGCGGGTAGGCACGGCAACAAGGGTATTGTGGCCAAAATTGTTCGCGATGAGGATATGCCATTCCTCGACGATGGAACAACTGTTGACATTGTGCTGAACCCACTGGGTGTACCTTCGCGTATGAACCTTGGACAGATTTACGAAACTGTTTTGGGCTGGGCTGGCGAGAAGCTTGGGCTCAAGTTTGCAACGCCAATCTTCGATGGTGCTAAGCTTGATGAGATTGACGAGATTACCGACAAGGCTGGGTTGCCTCGCTATGGCAAAACCTACCTATATGATGGTGGAACTGGTGAGCGTTTCGACCAGCCAGCAACTGTGGGTGTGATCTACATGCTTAAGCTAGGGCATATGATTGATGATAAGATGCACGCCCGCTCCATCGGTCCATATTCGCTCATCACTCAGCAACCACTTGGTGGTAAGGCACAGTTTGGAGGTCAGCGTTTTGGTGAAATGGAGGTTTGGGCCCTGGAAGCTTTTGGTGCCTCTCATATCCTTCAGGAAATCCTTACCATCAAATCCGACGATGTGGTGGGTAGAGCCAAGGCATACGAATCAATCGTTAAGGGTGAAGCAATGCCACAACCTGGTATTCCTGAATCACTCAACGTGTTGCTGCATGAATTGCGCGGCTTAGGCCTTAACGTGGCGCTCGATTAACCGATCGCCATTTCGAGATACGTATAGCCCTGAGCTGTACCTTATGCAAGACTTAACAACTTAACATATAACAATATGTCGTTCAGAAGGGAAAACAAGGCAAAAAGCGACTTCACTAAAATAACAATTAGCTTGTCATCACCCGAGGAGGTGTTGGAACGCTCAAGCGGTGAGGTGCTTAAACCCGAGACAATTAACTATAGAACCTACAAGCCCGAGCGCGACGGATTATTCTGCGAGAGGATTTTTGGGCCAGTGAAGGATTACGAATGCCATTGCGGTAAGTATAAACGAATTCGTTACAAGGGGATAGTTTGCGATAGGTGTGGTGTTGAGGTAACCGAAAAGAAGG